>Ga0105249_10000468_pt1 | contig 37588 bp, 17 predicted proteins | sample KBSS44metaG_FD_81522 | JGI IMG/M metagenome (GOLD analysis project Ga0105249, IMG submission 81522) | Switchgrass rhizosphere microbial communities from Kellogg Biological Station, Michigan, USA - KBS S4-4 metaG | ecosystem: Host-associated > Plants > Roots > Rhizosphere > Soil | place...
GCCCCAATTCCGTCAGCAATTTGCGCATCCGAGCCGGCAGGATCCGTTTGCCCGGCCCCGGTGGCAAAAAGCGACACTACTGAACCGCGTGGTGCGGGATTGAAGGGTGAATTTACGGAGTAGTCTTCGTTGAGAATGGCGGCTTGGCCCAGTCCACTGGAATCCAGAGTGAATATAGCAGGCATTGCCTCGGTGACCGGTAATGTGAGTTCTGCCAGTTTCTGTCCCTGAGCTTCGATTACCAACTTCGCACTACTCCCGGATACCGCGTAAGGAACGATAGCATTGATCTGGCCGAAGGAGGCGTAAAGCAAAGGAGCGGAGATGTCGTTTATCAGAACCCTGGTTCCACCAAGGGTGGTTGCAAGTACGCCCTCCTGGGGCCGTAAAAGAGAAGCCGGCCCTATCGAAGAACCGACTAAAGCAATGATTTCGCCCGGAACAATAGAGCCAGACTGAAGGCTGGCTGCATTTAGAACACCGTCGTTCCGAATTGGAATGATTACTGCGGCGGCTGCTTGCACAATGACGCTTCCGTTCACCACGGAAACCGAGACGGAGCGGCCGTCTGGATCAGAACAGATTACTTGGGACAACTTTAAGAGAGAAGTACCGAATGGAGCCGTCGGCTTCAGACTGACGGATATATTGAACAGAGAGCCCTTAGGGAGCGGATTACGATTCATCCCGATGAGGATGATACGTTTTCTAGACGCCCCTAAATCAGAGGTATAGAGACGCTTTTGTGCGTTCTGACCGGCCTCCCCGAGCAGGAGAGAAATGTTCATGAATGAACTGTCGTACTCCAGGTCCAGCTGAACTGCACTAATCAGAGTGTCTTGGTTCGCCAATGTGACGGGAACCAGAATGCTGGCGCCCGGATTGGCGAATGAAGAGGCAATTGAAATCTCGGTTGACCACGCCGGCCCCAGGAACACAAATAGCGTGACAAGCAGAGACAACTTGGATTTCAACATCTAATAACCTAAGTTTAGTGAATTGTGACAGGATGAACCGGCTGAGGCACCACGGCGTAGTCCTGGATGCGGCAAGCTAATCCGTAAGACTCCCCTGTCTGGAGTGGTTCCACCCTTAATACTTCAACGCTACACTCCAGGGCAAAACCGTCACCCGCATCTCCTGAGTCGGGAAAAATAATAGTGCACTGCACATGCTCTCCGGGCGTGAGTGCCTCATCCGATACACAGTAGAATCCACCGCTGCTGATGTTTCTTGTTCTGCACTTGAGAAGACGTCTTTCCGTACTCTTCGCTATGTAGAGAGTGCAATGCAAATCAGCTCGACGGCGCTTTCGACGTTCACTCGGTTGCATTGTGTGTTCGGTCGCGTTAATTGTTTCTCTTGAGGTATCGTCGAGGCAGCCTGATGCGTTTGAGGGAGCCATGAAAGTTTTCAAATAATGAGTTCACCCCTGCATTTACACAGCCATCTGACAGACCAAATGGAATGACCAGAGTAGCCGGTAGAACCTGCTTTGTGATTTTGTCTCAAATGTGTTGCAACCAGTACTTTCGCGAGTCTGCTTAGCTATGAATATTCGGAGCGCCGTCAATTCAGACAGCACATGCACTCTGTTAGAGTACTTGGGGATTGTTTACACAAACGGGCACATCATGAAAAAAAGTTGGAAGGGTGCTCACGACACCGAAAACTTGCTCCAAGGGAATTGACGCCCCAAGATTGGTACGGGAGGTGGTCAGCGGCTAGGTCCAGGGTGGCTGGATCCTCAGTACCACCGGCATTGCCTACGCGATACGGTACCCTGTAACGTATTGAGCCATATAAAAGTACTGGTATTAGTCGTACAAAACATTAAACCTTGACAAAATTTAGCACTGGGTTATCCTCAGCTTACGGGCTGAACCTCAAAGCTTGTCATTAACACCCAAGAATCCGCATGCGACGGCTGATCTATGGGAAGTAATACCGTTCGGCGGCACCGGAGGCTGCGTGAAGGTTTCTCTTGTTTCTAAGGATCGTAAACTTTATAAGTTTTGTCAGGAGATACTCCCTGGTCTATCGGGGGGACACTCCTTGCTTGATCGGCGCGATCACTATGAAGCCCAGTCGTTCGAGTCCGATGTTTTCATTTGGGACTTTCAACCCGGCATGGAGATTCCTGTCAGGATCGTCGGGAACAATCTTCGAAAACACATCTTCGTAGTCCATAGCCGGGACATGATCGAGTTTCGGGAAAAAGTCCCTTTTGATGCAGCAAGTTTACTCTTGAAACCTGTTAGCCCTAGCGCCTTGAGCGCATTTATTGAGCAGGCTATACCCTGTGACCTTCCTGATGCTACGGACCATGTAGGATTGTTGCGGGCAGACCGGGATGAGATGCTGCATCGCTTGATCCAATCGAATTTGAAACTTCAGGAGTATGATCACGAGCGGACGAACTTCTTAAGCAGAGCGGTGCACGATTTCAGGGCCCCTCTGACAGCGATCACCGGCTACTGTGGCCTAATGCTAGAAGAGCAACTCGGTACCTTAAGTGAGGACCAGAAAGAAGTTCTGGAGCGCATGCAGCATAGTGTCAAGCGGCTTTCGCGAATGGCGAATGCCATGTTTCAGCTCAGCATAGGGCGCCAGATCGAAGTCCGCCCGAATCTGCAGAAGAATGATATTCGCGAATGTATTGATCAGGCGCTGCACGAGATGCTGCCCTTCACAAATGAGAAAAACATTACAGTGTCGGTTGATGTGACCGTTCCGCCAGATGAGTTGTACTTCGAGATGTCCCAGTTGGAGCAGGTGATCATTAACTTGCTTGATAACGCATCCAAGTTTACTCCCAAAGGCGGCTTCATCAGGATAAAAGGGTATCCATTCTTCTGGGATCGGCGATCCAACGGATCGAACGTCTGGCGCGACCTTGACCGCAGACTCGGAAACCGTGAGGAGCCGAATGTCTTCCGCATCGATATTCAGGATTCCGGGCCAGGAATTCCCGTGCCGGATCTGAACGGGATCTTTGAGGAGTATACGTCTTACTCAGGCAGTCAGGATAGATCCGGTGGAGGACTTGGACTGGCAATCTGTAAATTGATCATGACGCAGCACCAGGGTGGAATCTGGGCTGGTAATTTAATCCCTCGGGGCGCCGTATTCTCTTTCGTCGTTCCCTTGCATGGAATCGAAACCAGGGTGCCAGTTGACAGCTCCAGGTTGCAAGCTGTTTCTTCTCGAACGGGAGGGCTATAAGATGCAAGGGATCAAAAACGGCAAAACCATCCTTGTCGCTGAGGATGATTCAGAAGTGCGTAGCTATCTGGAGATGGCACTCAGCTGTGATGGATATTCCGTAGAAGTTGCTCAGGATGGTGAAGAGGCTTTGGCCTGTTTTCAGGAATGGCAGAGCCGGATCTCAGCAGTCTTGCTGGACGTTATGATGCCTCGAAAGGACGGGCTCGATACTCTCCGGGAAATTCGCCAGATTGACCGTGATCTGCCGGTGATCATGATCTCCGGGGCTTCGTCGCCGCTCAATATTGTCGAGGCCATGAAGCTTGGTGCTACCGATTTCCTCGGCAAACCGGTAAATAACGAAGATCTCCGCAAAGCAGTCAAACGAGCCCTGGAAAAAAAAGATCTGCCGGTACCGGAGCGAAGAGATAGTTCTTCTGTTACGGGAAGCAACCAGGCGTGGTTCGGAACGAACCCTTACATGATGGAAATCCATTCCGTTCTTCCTCAGATCGGGTGGTCTGACGCACCAGTGCTGATCCAGGGCGAAACTGGTGTAGGTAAGGAGGTATTGGCTCGGGAAGTACGGCATCACTCGCCGCGCGCCAATAAACCCTTTCTGAAACTGAATTGCGCTGCGCTTCCCTCCGAACTAGTGGAAAGCGAGCTATTCGGCTATGAGAGAGGAGCTTTTACTGGAGCTTTCCAGAAGAAACCGGGAATGTTCGAGCTGGCCAATGAAGGGACCATTATGCTCGATGAGATTGGTGATATGGATTATAAGCTGCAGGCCAAACTCCTGCAGGTTCTCCAGGATCATGAATTTCAGCGCTTGGGAGGGAAAGAGACTGTTCGCGTTGATGTGCGGGTGATAGCGGCGACCCACTGCGATTTGGAAAAGGCAATAGAGGAAGGGCGTTTTCGGGCCGACCTTTATTATCGGTTGAACGTGATCAATCTTTGCATACCGCCGCTTCGGGATCGCTCGGAAGACATTATCGCTATAACGGAGTTTCTGATCAAGAAACATACCCCGTCCGGCACAGCTATTCCTACGGTTCCAAGAGCTTTGAAAGAGGCTCTGATGAGCTACACTTGGCCAGGCAACATTCGGGAACTGGAGAATATGGTTCGTAAGTTGATCATCCTGCGAAATCCGGAAGCCTTGGTTCGGGATTTGCAATCGAAGACAATGCGCAGGGTTCCGGCCGCTGCTGCAGCACAGGCGACAGTCAAACATTCACCTGAATATGCAGCAGTACCCGTGATAAAAGCGGAGACAGCCACTTCGATCTCTATCCTTCAGCGGGTGACAAAGGCTAAAGAGCAGGCCGAAACAGAAGCTATTCTCGAGGTATTGAACGCCACACGCTGGAATCGCAAGGAAGCCGCCACCCGGTTGAACATTGACTACAAAGCGCTTCTGTATAAGATGAAGAAGCTTTCGATAGAAGACAGAGTCGCCTCTGTACCGGCGGGTTCCTTTTCATCCGCTTCCGATTGAACGGGGCTCACTCCTGCGTCTAAGTGAGCCAACAGCGCTGGCTCGAAAGCACGTTGTTAACGTTGATCAGCGCTTTTCTCCGACGTAGGCGACCCGCCAAATCGCATTAGACCCATCATCGGTCACCATCAGTGCCCCATCCTCTGCCACTGCAACGCCCACGGGACGTCCCCAGGCACTTCCGTCAGCCGTAAGGAACCCAGTCAGAAAGTCCTCATACTCGCCAGTTGACTTTCCGTTTTTCAGTGGGATACGAATCACCTGATAGCCTGTACGTATCGCTCTGTTCCACGATCCGTGTTCGGCCGCGAAAATATTACCCTGATACTGGTTCGGGAACTGGTTTTTGTCGTAGAACGTCAGCCCGAGTGGAGCATCATGAGACTGCAACAGAACATCGGGTGTAATCACCTTATTCTTCAACTCGAGATGTTTTCCTGAATGCCGCGGATCCTGATTTCCTCCCATATAAAACCATGGCCAGCCATAAAAACCGCCATCCTGGATATGGGTGATGTAGTCCGGCACCAGATTGTCGCCCAGTCCGTCGCGTTCATTGACGCAAGTCCAGAGTTCCCCGGTTTGTGGATGGACCGCGATTCCAACAGGATTTCGGATGCCATAGGCAAACACCCGCAGACCGCTTCCATCCGGGTTGAATTCAAGGATATCGGCGCGATGATACTCGGTGGGGTTGTAATCGGTGGTTCGAACGTTGGAACGGGAGCCGACTGAGACGAACATTTTTCTGCCGTCGAGCGAAAAGGCTATGTCACGGGTCCAGTGTCCGCCGCCCCGCCCGAGCCAGCTGCCTGGCAAGCTTGTGATCGTTTGCTTCTGTCCGCGGCTCTTTAAATCGCCATTCTGATATGGGAAGCGAATCACTTCGTCGGTGTTGGCGACATAGACGAATTGTGGATTTGGCCCAGTTGGATAAAAGGCGATTCCGAACGGCTTCGTTAAATCGGCTGCGAATACAGCTACTGTCGCGGCAGTCCCGTCAGGCCGGGTCCCCCGAAATACCTTGATCCGCCCCGGGCCGCTTTCCGCAACAAATAAATCGCCATTGGGTGCCCGGCGAATCAGCCTCGGATTGTCGAGACCGTTGGCATATTCGGTGATCTGGAATCCTGAGGGTGCCTGGGGCCATGCATTCGACGGCCGCTTCACCACGTGCGGCCAGAGGTCCACGGACTTGGTTGCGTAAGGTGCAGGTAAATCGGCTACCGTAATTTTCCGGCTGACTCCTGGTTTCTGTTTCGTGTAATCGGAAAACACCGGCTGACTTGACGATGCATTTTGTGCTCTTACCATTGCAATGCAAACGAAACCGGTTAACCACAAACGGTATGCATTCAACATGTTTTTGCTTCTCCGGAAGTGTCGATCAGCAGAAGAATCAAGTGCTGTGGCGGGAGCTTGGTTGAGAGGGCAGGGTTGCTCAGAGTGGCGTTTTCGAAATCCTGTCCAGTGCAGCTCTTGCATTTGCGGCGTAAGCAAAACTGGGATTATACTTGAGCGCCTGATGCAGAGCTTGTCCAGCAGATTGCGAATGACCGGCGGCCATATAGGCCATTCCGAGGTGGTACTGATAAATCGAGTTGTCCGGGCTCTTTTGAACGCATTCCTTCAACTGAACGATAGCGGAACCTGCCAATCCCATTTTGTAGTAGGCCCAGCCGAGAGTATCAGCCACTGGCAGAGAGTTCGGCAGCTTCTGTTTTGCTCCTTGCGCGAGTGACAAAGCAAGGTTGACGTCGCCCCCGTGTTCGAGGTAAAGAAACGCGAGTTCAGTTGCAATTTCTGGAGAGGCCGAATCGAGCTGGTGAGCTTTTTCACACAGCCTCTTCGCCTCTTCCCAGTTACCTTCTTTCTTGAACCAGTTTTCCAAAACCATGTAATTCGTCACGCTGTATGGGTTCAGTTCGATTGCAGTGCGGAGATTTGCTTTCGCTTTTTCGATCGATCCCCTTGCGTAATCGATGTTAGCTAGTAGAGAGAATGCGTTCGGCGTTTTCCTGTCGAGCGCGATTGCCCGCTGAACATTTGCCTCTGATTTGTCCAGATTCTTCAAGTTGAAATAAGCGACTGCTAACAGCAAATGTAGGCCGGAGACTTCCGGATGGAGTGTGGCTTGTTTTACAATCCGCGTCACAGCTTCCTGTGATCGCCCCTGACGGTCATAAAGATTAACCAGCATCGCCAGCGCGGAGAGAGAAGCAGGATCACGCTCTAACGCGGTTTCAAGCATCGTCTCAGCCTGCCTGTTGTCTCCTTTTACAATGAAAGCCTTAGCCGCGGCGGTAAATCCCTGTGGCGAATTTGGGTTTGTTTCGGTAGCTATACCAGCTAGACGGAGAGCTTCCTCGTAATTGCCACGCCTGGCGTTCAGATCGGCCAAAGCAGATGCGGCTTCCGACATACCTGGTTGCTGTTTAAGAGCTTTACTGAGGGAAGCCTTTGCCTGGTCTGAGAGGCCGAGCGACTTCTGGGCGATTCCGAGGTAATAAAAGCTGCGAGCAGATTGCGGATCGGAGTTTATCGCCTTATTGAGTTCAGCCGCGGCTTCCCGGTACTTTCCCTCTGAAATTAAAATTCGGCCGTACGACAAAAGTCCACGCGGGTCGGCTGGTCTATCATGCAAGAGTTCCCTGGTGAGGGACGCCGCTTCGTGAACCCGGTTCAGATTAAGCAATGCTTCAATCAAAGATGCTCTGATCGAATTGTCTTTGGGCTTGGAGAGCGCCAGCTTCTGGAACTCTGTAACCGCCCTTTCTTTTTGGCCAGTTGACGCGTAAAAGATTGCCAGGGCCTGATAAGCTTTTGGATCGTCAGGGGCGAGCGTTTGCTGGCGGGCGTAGAGCTTCTCAGCCTCAGCCAGCCTGTTCGTGATGGTGTAGATCCGACCTAGAAACAGTTGAGGAAGTACAGAGGTGGGATCCAGATTGGAGGCTAGACTCATCTCTGATTCGGCTTGTGCCATTTCACCCTGGGAAAAGTAAAACTGGCCCAGGGCTAAGTGAGCCTGCAGAGACTTCGAATTTACCTTGACTGCATTGTTATAAATGGTTTGTGCGGCGTGAAGTTGCCCATCGGCAAGATAGAGCGCACCTAAACTTGAATAACTTTCGATACGCTGGGGAGCAAGTCTGATCGCTGTCTGGAACTCCGCGATCGCCTTGGATTTGTCGCCAGTCATAGCGTACTTCTGGCCTAAGATTTCGTGTGCCCTGACATTCTGCGCGTCTACCGCCAGCACTTGGTCAAGTGCCAGGTGAACTTCCCGGTATTGCCGGCGTGCGACAAGAAGGCCGGCCAGTTTCAGTTGGGCGTCCAAATGTTTGGGATTCAGAGCTACTGTTTCCCCAAACTCGTGAAAAGCTGCTTCGTGGTTATTGAGGTTTAAGTAAGCCCCCGCAAGTAAATAGTGCGCATCGGCAGACCTTGGGTCAATTCGGACTGCGTTACGAAATTCAATTGCTGCTTCCTTATTCTTTCCGTCTTTTAGATATTGTTGCCCACTGTTCAGGTAGTTGAGCTTCTGTTGATTAGGGTCAGTAGTACAAGCCACCATGAGCAAAATGGCTGCGGCGAAAAGGCTGTGTTTCAGAATGCACGTGTGCTTCGACAGAATGAACGGTCCTATATCAGTTCTGTTAAAGCAGTTTTATAGCCGAACGATGTTCTTAGATTGATTCCCCTTGAGAGCGTTTCGGGTGTCAACAATCAAAGGTGCACATTCCACGATCTCTGAGTAATTGAAGTTCTTGTGGTCGGTGACAATTACCACACAATCTGCACCCGTCGCGCCCCGCCGGGCATCGATCGCCAACAGGTCGGATGACAGGATGCCATCAGCCCGCAATCTTGGGACGAAGGGATCGCTGTAGGTTACCACCGCGCCTCTCTTATCTAATAGGTGAATAATGTCAAGCGCCGGGGATTCGCGCACATCATCGATGTCGCGTTTATAGGCCACTCCCAACACGTGAACGCGTGACCCTTTGAGCGGTTTCGAATGATCATTTAGCGCATTCTGAATTTTGTCGAGGACGAAGTGTGGCATCTGACCGTTGATATAGCCGGCCAGTTCAATGAACCGCGCCTCAATGCCGGCCTGTTTCGTTTTCCAAGAGAGATAGAACGGATCAATGGGAATACAATGGCCTCCCAAGCCCGGGCCAGGATAGAACGGCATGAAACCAAACGGCTTGGTAGCCGCGGCGTCAATCACCTCCCACACGTTAATACCCATGCGATCGCACATCAAGGCCATCTCATTTGCCAGGCCGATATTGATCATACGGAACGTATTCTCGAGAAGTTTAACCATTTCCGCAACCCTCGTCGAGCCTACTGGAACTACCTTCTCAAGAGCCTGGCGGTAGAAGAGCGCCCCGACCTCGGTGCAGGCGGGTGTGATACCCCCCACTACTTTAGGAATATTCTTAGTGTGAAAATTGGGGTTACCTGGATCGACCCGTTCCGGTGAGAAGCAAAGGAAAAAATCCTCTCCGACCTTAAAATCAACACGTTCGAACATGGGTAACATGAGTTCGTTGGTTGTACCTGGATAAGTGGTTGATTCCAGAATCGCCAACATACCGGCGTGGAAGTGCTTCGCGATCTCCTGACAGGCATTTACGATGTAGCTCATATCGGGATCTTTAGTCTTTCGCAGAGGCGTCGGGACGGCGATGTTGATCGTATCCAATTGGGCCACAGCCGCAAAATCAGTAGTGGCGGAGAGTTTGCCTGACTCGACGAGTGGTTTTAGAACGGACGCTGGGATGTCCTGGATATAGGATTGTCCGCGGTTAACGGCTTCCACCTTGCAAGGATCGATATCGATTCCGATCACCGAAAAACCAGCGCCGGCAAACTCAACCGCTAGAGGTAAGCCGACGTAGCCCAAACCAACGACTCCCACCCGGGCTTCACGTGATTCAATCTTTTGACGCAACTGCGCTAAGTGACTCATTTGTTAACCTTTTGCTCGACTCCTCACTCTTTCGCAGAGCGAATAACAACAACACCATAAGTGAGATAGCTACCAGGGAGAATGGCAATCCACCGTATTTGTGGAGCTTGCCGAATAGAAAACCATGATCGACATAAACTCCTAGCCATGAGATCGACACAATGCGCATGCCGTTTTTGAATATCACGATGGGTACCGTGAGAAGGATCAGGCACACCTTCCGCCAGTTGGAATGAAGAAATAGATGGCCTGCCAGAATGCTGCTGACCAACAGGGACAGACTCGAACGGATGCCGCTGCACTCCTCGGCGACTTCTATGACAACGCCCGGTAGGGAAAACTGAAAGCCATCTCTGAAAACAGGTACCCTTGCTAATTTGAATAGCGCGAAGGCAACTTCGGCGGATCCTTTTTGCATAGCTTCAACAGCCTTATCCATAAGATAGGTGGGAAGGGGAACCATCAAAAAGAGAAACATCAAGGGAAACAGGGCATGATGGAAGGAACGCGGACCGAAGCACAAAATAAACAAAGCCATCCAGATCAAGACAATTGCGAAGATCAAAACAGACACACTTCCAAATGTGCGCGAAACAGCAATACCAACACAGAGAAGGGATACCCCCAGGGCTGGGCTGTAGATGGGGGCTCGAAAAATGTTATCTTTTTCCAACCAAACGAGCCCGAGGCTAATGAACGGTATCAACAGAATGTGCGTGTATCGTTCATCCTGCAACGCAGTGTTTGCAAAAGCGCTTAGCGGAAATAGTAGGAGTGAGAGGAGCCATGCAAGGAGGAGCCACCAGTATCGAGCAGCTGGCTGCATAGATGCTGTGTGAATACTTTTAAGTCCGATTGGCATCTGTGATGGTGACGCCCATATTCTTGAGAGATGCGCGTCAAGGGTTAGTGCCTTTCTAGCCGTGCCGAAAGACGTAAAATTCAGCTGCTAATACGGTTATGGTGAGTGCGGATGCGGTTATCCATTCGGAGATTCTCTTCCACTTGATCCTTCGTTCTTCAGATGGGGTTAGCAGACGGGGCACACTCAGCACGAGCGGCAGCGCGAAAAGGTCGGTCAGAGTCTTTTCCGAGTGGAAAGAGCGATCGCGGCTATCGAGTAAGAAAGCTAAAACGATTCCGATCGCCAAGCCGGCGCCCAACCCGCCAAGGCTGAGCTGAAGGCGCTTGGGGCTAGAAGGCTTGAAGGGAAGGGTTGGTGGATCCGTCAGACGAAATTGCTGCCCTTCCTGATGTTCTTCCACACTGGTTGTTTGCTGGGCTTGGAATAATCTGTTCTGAAGGTCCTTCACGTTTTGCGCATAGATGTCATAGTCCCGAAGAAGTGCAGCTAACTGTTGTTCCCGAATCGGCGTTAGATTTAGACGATTCTGGTAATGTCCAATTTCTGTTCTCAGACGCCTTTCTTCTTTGGTAAGAGTCTCAGTCTCCATTTCGTTGGCTTCCACCTGGCTCTGTATTGTGCCGAGCGAAAGATCATCGGTAGTAGCCGCATTCAGAGGTTTACTATGTCCTGTTCTTAACCGTTCGATCACAGCTGTGACTTTCTCGATCTCCTGGTCCTTCTTAATAACATCAGAATGACGGGGAGTGAAGCGAGTCAACAGCTTCGCTTTTTCGGACTGAAGGCGGGTTAAAACGTCGCTTAGCGAAGATTCCAGGGCTGTGTGCTGTTGATGTGCGCGACTTAGGTTAGTGAGTGTAATCTGCAGTTGGGATCGTAGTTCGCCGAGCATTTCAAAGTTTGCGGGCTGCCGCTCAGGCAGCTCGCTGAGATATTGCATTTTAAAAGCTTCTCGCTTCCCGTCCTGTTCCTTCAGCTTCTGCTTCGCACTTTCCAGCTGCTCTGTTAAGAAGTTGGTCGTGGTCGCGGCCTGACTCCCTCTGGCTTTTAGGTGCTCCTCAATGAAGAGGGACGTTAACCGGCTGGTAACAGCTTGGGCAAGATGTGCGTTATCGGTTGTGAAAGAGATTTTGAAGGCGGTGAACACCTCCGGTCGTCCTATGGTTTGATCGACCGGGTCAACCCCAACATCTGCTCGCATTAACTCCACGAGCGCGTCGGGCGTTACCCGATTCTTTACTTTTGCATAAAGACCGAATTCGTCGATCACTGTGAGCAGCTGATTACGCGACAACACTCCTCGTGTCATAGCCTTAACTGCATCGGCAACCGTTATTGTGCTGGTTGGCTCCACATAGCGCTGCGAGACCTGTTGCTGCCGCACCGCAAGAGTCGCTTCCGAAGTGAAGCGGTTAGGGAGAAACATCACTACAGTGGCGGTAGCGAGGGCGATGGTGCATGCTGTCAGCAGGATCGACCACCGGCGTCTGCTGACCAATCCCAGAATTGAACCGATTGTCTCCCGTATATCAGTTTCAGTTTCCGGCAAGCAAATACCTCCGTGCAAAACCACAAGGTGAACTCTTGGACATAGCAGTTATCAACACACACTGGTGCGGTAGGAAACGTCTTGCAGTTTACTGGCCACCAATCAAGTGAATGCTAAGGCTCTTCACGTCTGATCGGCCGACATACGTGATGTTAAAGCCGCAAATGCCCCGGAGAAGGTGTCTAAGACTTTTGTGAACACATCCTGCACGAATCTATTTTGACACAATAGTGCGCCAAGATAGGTTCCAAGAGTATTGGTGAAAAGATCGGTCATCCCCGAATCCCGAGTCGGCAAAAATGCCTGTAAGATCTCAATCGTAAGACTAACCACGGTGCCAAAAACCGTGCTGATGAGCAGTGCCCGCCGCCTGATCTTAAGTGCCAGCAGCAGGTAGGCATAGCAAAAGAACCCTAGAGGCACGAATCCAGCGATGTTGATCAGGACGTTTTTCCAATAGCCCCAATAGAGACCAAACTCATTCCAGGGCCGATTCAAAACAATTGGATCTAAGAGCGTGTATCGTTGGGGAATATACAGATTGAACTCAGGAGCTGCCTTATTATGCACCACATTTCCTTTGTGCTCGTCGAAGGTAAAAAGGGCACTAATGCCTTCGTCGCCCGAAAGCGCAGGCTTTCCTTCCTTCATCCAGTTGTCATAGTGCTTCACAATCTGCGCTGCAGTGAGTGATTGATGGTAGACTGCAATCCCGCGAAGGCGGCCCCCCCAACTCTCATTTTGCCGGGGAGAGTTGGCAACAACGAGTTGACCTGATAAATCCTGCCTGGAAAGGTGTAAAGCTGAAGTACTTCCTGTGGGAACTCCGTTAATGTAAACAGACTGCCGGTTATTTGATGTAATCGTGATAAAGACTGGCTGGTTTAAATGGAACACGTTAGGAATCAGGATCGTGACCGGCTGCTGGGGTGCGACCTTACGAACCAGTCCCAAGTCGTCTAAATACTGATGCATTGCGAACTGTATTGGACTGCCAGGAGAATAAAATGCGAGGAAAGTATTGGTTTCCTCAATAGACGAAGGTTCCATTAGAATCTCGAGACTGCAGGCATCCTCACCTGGCAAAAGGTTCATATTAAGCTGTCCCGAGCTTAGTATGGTGCTGTTATCACCAAACCTAATGCCGTTCCCATTCTCCAGCCATGTGACCTGGTTAAGTGGGGCATGGAAAGGCCACAACCCCGCAACGAGGATGCCACCTAAAGTAGATACTAGAAGTGCTCCTAACGCCCATTTCGCCACTAAGTCGTTTAACAGTAATCCCATAAGTTTTGAATAGAGGGGAAAGGACCAGCGCCGTCTTCTAATAGGAGAGGGTTTGGGTACGCGTATAGTTTTAGTTGAAGTGCGGTCTCGAGGAGACGCGCGTCAAGCAGAGCTAAATGGTGCGCCAAGGAGTTAACTCCTAGGATAGTAATGGCCCTATAAGCAGCAATGACGACAAGCACGCCCGCAAAGCATTGGCTAGGAAACGGCAAAATGGTTCTATTAGCATACCTCTTGGATATACTGGAAGTTCGTGTATTTCCAGCCCGTTGCGAACAAAAGCGTCCCATCCCAAACTCGGGCTTCTAAGTCCTAAAAAATATCCTTTCGACCGGACGACCGCCACACGACCACTATAAGGCGCTGGTACATATCGATCTGCGGCTTGGTCGTTGAGTCGCTTTGCCACCAGATGAGGGTAGGTATACTGTTTCTTCCCATTAACCAGTCTGTTGAGCATGTGATACATGGCATGAATTCTAACCTGGCATCGAACAAGTGAAATGTCGACTTTCTCAGAGAGAAACGCTCTCCTGTCTTTCGCTGGTAAAGAGACAACGTTGGCCAGATGAAAAAGCAAATTCTGTGAGAGATGTATTGGTGCTTGCAAGAGCACTCTTATCTTAGAAAGCGGCCCAGTGATGTAAGTGTCAAGCATAATGACAATTTCAACTGGTTTACCGAGCGCAGTCAACTGTTGCGCCATCTCGAAGGCAATTATTCCGCCAAGGCAGTAGCCGCCCAAAAAGTACGGTCCGTTCGGTTGCTCGTTCATTACCTCCTTAATATATTGAGCTGCCATATCATGAACAGTTGTCTCGAAGGATCCGTCGCCGCTAAGACCATGAGATTGCAGCCCATACACCGGTTGATCCAATCCAAGATGCCGAGCTACCTGTCGGTACAAGAGAACGTTTCCTTCGGCACCGTGGACCAGAAACAAGGGAGGTTTTGATCCACTAGGTTGTATAGGCACTAAGGACGACCAGGATGGCGTCCATCCTTCCTTCCGAAGAATGGCCGCAAAAGCTTCCACAGTCGGAGCCTGAAAGAGAGTTGCTAAGGGTAGAGTTCGCCCTGTTAACGTTTGAATCTCAGATAAGAGACGAACGGCGGCTAGTGAGTGTCCGCCTAGCTCGAAAAAATTATCTCTCAAGCCCACATGCTTCACTTTTAGGACCTTCGACCAAGTACGAACGAGAGCTTGTTCGAGCGGATCCAGAGGGAGCGACACTTCCGGGTTTTCGATGGGGTTCTCGTGCGGAGGGGGTAATGCTTTGCGGTCGATTTTGCCGTTCGGTGTTAACGGAAAGTGTTCCATGGGAACAAAAGCTGACGGCAGCATATAATCCGGCAGGGATTGTTTTAAGTACGTGCGAAAACCGTTCACCGAGTGTTCTGATTCCGCATTGTATTGGCAGTAGGCTACAAGCAGTTTGTTGCCAGGAGTGTCTTCGCGTACCACGACAACACATTGTCTAACGGCCTCGTGGCGACTAAGGACAGCTTCGATCTCTCCAAGTTCGATGCGAAATCCGCGGAGTTTCACCTGATTATCGACGCGTCCCAGACACTCGAGGCTACCATCTGAAAGCCATCGGGCCAGATCACCTGTGCGATATAGCCGTCTGCCCGGTTCAAAAGGACTTTGGATAAAGCGTTCATCCGTCAATTCAGGGCGTCCCAAATAGCCTCTTGCCAGCCCGGCTCCTCCGATGTAGAGTTCTCCGACCACGCCCTTTGGTGCGAGATTATGGTTGGTGTCGAGCACAAAAACTTGAGTATTGGCAATCGGTCTGCCGATGGGAATTGGCCCCTTGGCAGACGTGACTTTGTGAATAGTAGACCAGACGGTAGTTTCAGTTGGGCCATACATATTCCACAACTGAGCACATTGTGGTAGAAGACTCTGCAAAAGATCCTCCGGAAGAGATTCACCCCCGCAGAGAAGTTTCATAGCGGGAGAACCTTTCCAGCCGGCATCGACCAAAGCGCGCCATGTCGCGGGTGTCGCCTGCATCACGCTGCAATGCGAGTCGCGTATGAGCGGAATTAGGCGAGTGGGGTCGTGGGCATCGGACGTGCTCGCAATCACCACTCCGCCACCTGTGATAAGCGGCAGATAGATCTCTAGTCCAGAAATATCGAATGACAGGGTGGTCACGGCCAGTAGTGTGTCAGCGGCAGTAAAGCCCGGTTCCCGCTGCATGGAGTGGAGAAAATTGCCGATCGCCGAGTGTGGAATCTCTACGCCCTTCGGCTTACCCGTCGAGCCGGAGGTATAAAGCACATAAGCGAGGTTTTCCGGGTTTGCCCCAGACACTCTGGGAGGATCAACACTGTGTTTTGCGATCTCTTCCCAATCTGAATCTAAGCGGATGACTAATGACGGCTGAATAGGCAGCTGGGCTTCAAGCCGACGGTGCGTGACCAGGATATGCATCCCGCTGTCCTCAACCATGTAGGCGAGCCGTTCTTGGGGGAAAGACGGATCCAAAGGGACATAGGCGCCACCAGCCTTCAGAATCCCAAACAGAGCTATCACCATATCGAGCGAACGTTCGACGCAAAGCCCCACAAGCACATCCGGGCCTACCCCCCGTAACGTGAGGTGTTGAGCTAATTGATTGGCGCGCCTGTTGAGTTCACTGTATGTTAGGTATTTGCCCTCGAAAGTTACAGCGCGGGCTTCCGGAGTTTTTACTGCCTGTAATTCAAACCATTCATGAATCCGTCCCATAGGAACTTCTACGGTTGTTTCATTGCATTTCGCAATCAGCTCATCATGCTCCGCTTTGGTTAGAATTGGCAGGTTTGCCACCGTTTCTGCGGGATTCGCAGCCAGGCTCTCAAGCAGAGTTTCGTAATTCCCCAACCAACGGTCGATGGTTGAGGAGTCAAACAAATCGGTATTATAGTCGCACTCCACGCACAAGCCGTGGGGACGATCTACAAGATTAAGAAACAGATCAAAGTGTAACGCTTGTTTTGAATTCCGGCTGCAGGTGAATTCGGCATCCTGGAATTTCGCCGCACCGGGATCCCGGTCTACGTTAAACAGAACCTCGACGAGGGGCGGGCGGCTCAAGCTGCGAGGCACGGCAATGTGCTGAAGAATGCCGCCGATTGTGCACTGATGATGATCATAACCGTCCAACACGCTTTTCTTAACAGCCGCCAGATTATCCTGAAACGCGGCATTCGCCACAAGCTGTGTACGAATCGGAAGTGTGTTCAGGCAATGACCAACCAGGCAGTTATTGCCGGTTACAGCCTGGCCGGCAACCCCTAGACCAACCACAATATCCGTTTGGCCTGTCAGTCGGTAAAGTAGCGTTTTGAGTCCAGTTAGCAGCAGGACAACCAATGTTGTCCGATGTTGCCCGGCTACACGCTTTAGCGAATGGTGCAACGAGGAATCCAAAGTCCGCCTTAATGTATCGGCGCCCGTTGATCGAACCAGGGGGCGTGCACGATCTGTGGGGAGATCCAATGGGGCTGGCACGTCAAGAAACTGTTGTGTCCAATAAGCTTCTGCGTCACGAACCTGGGGAGTTTCAGCTTGGGCAGCCAGCGCATATTCACGGAAAGGTACGGGGACTTCCAGGATTGGAGAAGTGCCTTGTTTCAACGCGGAATAGATAGTTGCGAGCTCGCTAATGAGTAGGCCGCCTGACCAGCCGTCGCAAACAATATGATGTGCTGTCCAGATAACCAAATGGTGGTCGTTCGACAACCGAAGCATCCTCACACGCAGTAGAGGACCGGCCGTCAAACCAAATGGCTCGGACACTTCGTGTTCAATGATCGCATCCAACCTATGCTTGCGCTCGGGTTCATTCAGGGTGCTTAAATCAACCAGAGGTACGTCGAGCTTCGTATCGGATCTGACCTGTTGTGACTGACCATCCGCGCTGATGCTGGCCAGAAGAATAGGATGCCGTTCCGCTACTTGGCGAGCCGCTGTGCGGAACAACTCTACATCAAACGATCCGCGGAACTGAAGATTCAGCGATTCATTGTATGCAACCGACGCGTCTCCTTCCATCTGAATCGCCATCCAAATTTCCTTCTGAGCTTCGGTCAATGGAAATGTGCCGGTATGATCAGCGCGGCCGCCCGTATGCATTGGTACCTCGGGTAGTACGCTTGCCGGCGACACAGTACTCCTTACTGTCACACCCGGGCCGGGCAACAGAAAGCGGCCAGTCTGCATCTCAGATAAACTATCACGAAACGCACGCACTAAATAAGCGAGATCCTCGTCAGTATGAGCCGTGGTCAGGACGAATGCCCGATTTTCATAAATGTGAATACCGCGTCCGCGAAGAAGATAAAAGAGCAATCCTGCGTACTTCTGTTCCGGCGGGAACGTCAATTGCATCATTGAGCTGAATTGCGTTAAACGATACGGCGCCTGGAAGGCGTCTATCACGGAACGGAGTTGATCGGCAATCTGAGCAGTTCGCTCAGCCAGCCGCCGTTGCAACTCGGGTCCTTGCTGCTTAAGGTGTGTTAGAACCGCCTTGACAGCCGCCAGCGCCAGCGGGTGGCGTACAAATGTTCCTGCAAAGAACGTAACACCGACTTCAGGAAAAGATGTATCGCCGTATTCCCACTGCCCGCCGTCGAGAGCGTCCATGAACCGTGAATCACCGGCGACCACACCGATTGGAAGGCCTCCACCAATAACCTTGCCGTATGTGGCGAGGTCGGCGCGAACCCCAAAATAGGCCTGCGCTCCGCCCGGATGAACTCGGAATCCAGTCACTACTTCGTCGAAGATCAGGGCCGATCCGGTCTCCTTCGTGATTCGCCGAAGCTCGTGCATGAACTCTCTGGGTTGTAAATCCAGCCTGCGGCTCTGCACGGGTTCCACTAAGACCGCCGCAATTTCAGACCCACGGTCTCGGAGAAGTTCGAGAGATTGAGGATTGCCATAGTCCAATACGATGACTTGGCTAAGTGAACTTTCTGGAATACCTGGAGCGATTGGAGCGGTACGCGTCTCGCCATTAATGGTGACCGGACGAAACAGAACCTCATCGAAGATGCCATGATAGGAGCCGGCAAAGACCGCGATTTTATCGCGGCCGGTGACGGTTCGGGCGACTCGGGTTGCCGCCAATACCGCTTCCGAACCGGTATTGGTAAAACCGACGCGCTCCATACCTGTAAAGTCTTTCATCAACGAGGCTACTTCCCCGGCAAGGGGTTGGATTGGACCGATTTCGAATCCGAGACTCAGTTGTTCCTGAAGAGCCTGTATGACGAACGGAGGCCGATGCCCGAACATACTGGCACCGAAGCCCATTACGAAGTCCACATATTCATTGCCGTCGACATCCCATACTTTCGATCCATCCGATCGCGTCGTGCTTATCGGATAAACCATCTCTTTCCAGAGCTGTTTGAATCCCGACACCGAACGCGGATCGGCCAGAATGGGTCGATTTTGTTTCGCAAGGGCTTTTGATCCGGCTGTGCGCCGTGTGTATCGGGCGATTAATGCGTCGAGGGCTTTGCTCTGGTCCGGAGAAAGAGTTTTATCAGCGTTGCGGTCAATGGGCTTGAATGGTCCATGCGCTTTGACCGCTGGTTCAGTGGGTGTCAAGGCAGCAGCTGGCACGGGAGAAAACGTAGGACTATGGGCAGACTGGCGGCCCATTAGTTGCAGCAACTGATTTGTGAGTTGTTGTTGCTGCTGCAAAAGTTGCTCCAGAGCAGAGGCCGGAACGCCGCCGTTTCCCGGTGCCATGGTTGCGACTGATGACGGTGCAGGTGGCGGCGGCGCAAATGCCTCAGGCGGCACAGTCTCGTTTAAATAAGACGCGATATCCGCAAGCGAACCCAATTCCTCCATCAATTGGCGGAAAGTTATCGAGACACCAAATTTTCGCTGGAACAACTGGGAAGCCTGGGTCAGCAAAAGAGAATCCAGTCCCAACTCCAACAGATTGGCGGAAGTGTCCACGGTGGAAAGATCGTAACCGGAAAGTTCCTGCAATAAGGAACGAACAGCTCCAAGTAAACGTTCTTTCCGTGGAACAGCGGGTTCTACGACAGGTTGGTTTGTAGCTGCGACGAGAGGGGTAACAATGTTCGGTTGTGCATCGGAGGCGACCGTTTCGACCGCCGAAGGATAATCGGTTATCGGTACAGATTCCGGCCAATAACGTTTGCGTTCGAATGGATACGTTGGCAGAACGACGCGGCGTCTTTGCTCGTTGGTGTAAAAACTCTGCCAATTCACAGCAACACCGTTCATCCATAGCCGCCCTAAGGTCTCAAGAATACCGCGCGGTTCCTGATCGCCGGCCGGGAATGGCAGAGATGCGAGAACCACTTGTTCGGCTGATTTGCCCGGATGCTGGCGTGCGAGCGTACTCAAAGTCTGACCCGGACCAACCTCCAGAAGGACATATCGCGTGTCCTTGATAAGTTGGGCGATTCCGTCTGCGAATCGCACTGCCTGACGCACGTGACCAGCCCAGTATTCGGGAGACTTCGCTTCCAAGGGCGTAATCCAATTTCCAGTCACGTTGGATACGAAAGGAATCTGCGGTTCGTCGAGCTTGGCATGGCGAAGCACTTCAGTGAACGGCTCTAACACAGGATCCATCATTGATGAGTGGAATGCGTGTGAAGTATGAAGATGCCGGACCGTTATTCCTTGTGACTCAAGCTGTTTTTCCAGTGCAGCAATTCCATCGTGTGGACCAGATGCTACGCAGAGGTTTGGAGAGTTGATCGCGGCAATCTCCAAATGCGAATTGAGTAGTGGTAGGACTTCTTTTTCGGGCAACCGGATAGCCAGCATGGCGCCGCCAGGCTGCGCTTGTACTAATGCCGCACGCTTCGCCACCAAGACAAGAGCCTCTTCTAGCGTGAACACACCGGCTAGGCATCCAGCGGCATACTCACCCACACTGTGACCGATCATCGCCGCCGGCTTGACGCCCCAGGACATCCACAGTTTGGCCAGGGCGTACTCGATAACGAACAGCGCCGGCTGCGTGAACCGGGTTTGCACAAGTAGTTGCTCAGACTCTTTTGCCAAGCCAGGAGCAGGGAACATCACGGTGCGTAAATCGGCTTGGAGGATGGGCAGAAGCAATTCGGCGCAACGATCTATCTCGGCTTGAAAAACAGGCTCAGTCCGATAAAGCTCGGAGCCCATGCCGGCATATTGTGCGCCTTGGCCCGGGAACATGAATACAACCGGCGGTTCCCTGAGTTCCTGATGGTTCGTAAACACTCGTTTTGGATCGCAATCCTTCAGCGCGACCATGCCGTCTGAAGGATTGCGGCAAACCACGATACGACGATGACTGAATTCGTTTCGGCCCGTCTGCAGGGTGAAGGCTGTATCAGCGAGCTTCCGCAACGCTTGGTCGGCATCGGTCATCTGATTCAGATGTTCGGAGAAAGTCACCGTCGCACGATCAAGGGCCTCTCGTGTTTTCGCAGATAGCACCAATAACTGCCAGGGGCGTGACGGACTGGACGGAGGCATTTCCGGCGCTTCTTCCAGAACGACATGGGCATTGGTTCCACCCGTACCGAATGAGCTCACACCGGCGCGGCGCGGCGTATCCGGCCCGGCTTGCCATTCCTGAAGGGCATCATTGACATAGAACGGGCTGCTTTCCAGTTCCAGTTTCGGATTCGGCTTCGTGAAATGAAGGCTGGCGGGAATCACCTTGTTGTGAAGGGCCAGAGCTGTCTTGATCAGACCAGTAACCCCGGCCGCCGCGTCCAGATGCCCGACATTTGATTTTACTGAACCCAAAGCGCAGTAGTTCTTAGCATCCGTACCCAATCGAAATGCCTTCGTCAGAGCAGCTACTTCAATGGGATCACCAAGTGGCGTGGCCGTTCCATGTGCCTCTACGTATGTGATGGTTTCTGGATCGAAGCCGGCCATTGCGTGCGCCATAGCGATAGCTTCTGATTGCCCTTCTACGCCAGGTGCGCCAAAGCTGACTCTTTGCGAACCATCGTTATTGAGGCCAGTACCCTTAATTACCGCATAAACTTGATCGCCGTCTCGCATAGCGTCCTCTAGACGTTTAAGAACCACCACGGCTACACCGTTGCTGAACACAGTTCCAGCAGCTCGCTCATCGAACGTCCGCGTGTGTCCGTCAGGTGATCCAATGTTGCCTTCGTCGTAGTAATATCCACTTTTCTGCGGGACTCTTACCGATGCGCCACCGGCTAGCGCGACGTCGCACTGATGGATTAGTAGAGACTGGCAGGCTTGGCAAACGGCGACCAAGGATGTGGAACAGGCAGTACTGACGTTAACCGCAGGACCTTTCAGGCCAAGCTTGTACGCAACTCGCGTAGTGAGATAGTCCTTTTCGTTACCGTACATGACCAAGTCGGATCCCACCAACTCGATCAGATCTGGCCTGGGGCGAAGCACGTGCGAATAATAAGTGTTGAAGGTGGTGCCGGCAAATAGGCCTACGGTTTCGTGTATTTGACTGGGAGGATAACCGGAACGCTCCAGCGCAGCCCAACAGGCCTCCAGGAATACGCGATGTTGTGGGTCCATTACCTCTGCTTCCTTCGGATGAACACCGAAAAAAGAGGCGTCAAAACACTCCGCGTCTTGGAGAATACCCCGAGCCGGAACGTATTTCCCGCGTTGCCTCAGTGTTGCTGGATTTAACCCTGATTGGGTAAGCTCTGCATCAGTGAAGAAAGAGACGGTGTCTTTGCCGTTAACCAGGTTTGACCAGAATTCTTCAACGCTTTCCGCGCCAGGAAATCTACCGGACATTCCAATGATTGCGACACCTTCGTATTGTTCTTCGCTCATATTTCCTACTTTTTCAACCTGATCCGCAATTGAGCCAGCGCTTGTTTTTGCCGTTGCGCACGATTGTGCCACTGTTCGCCGGTTTGGATCTTTTGAATGTCGGATTGGCCCAGGTGACGGGCCAATGAACGAACGGTCGGGTACTCAAATACTTTGACTATCGGAAAGTCGCTCTTCAACGTCTCCTGCAAACGGCTATGCATCTGGACGAGCAGTAATGAGTGACCGCCCAAATCGAAAAAGTTCTCTTCGATACTTATCCGCTCCAATCCAAACATCTTCTGCCACACACCGGCAATGGTTTGCTCCATCCCCGTCTGAGGAGGCACAAAGGTCTGAGATTCGACACGGAGCCTTCTTTTCACCAAGGCAGGTTGTCTAGGAGATAAGAGTGCCTGCAATTCAGAGGCGCGCCTTTCAAGGAAGGCTGGGATCAACTCCAGCAGCATCGACAGATCGCGACCCCACTTTTCGGCAGCCGCATGAGTGACGATGCGCTGATCACAAATGAGTGTTAACTGAAGTGCTTGTCCCGGCTCAACCATCAACAGGATGGGATAATTAGTGTGAATGGGCCCCACAAAATCTGTGATTTCCACTTGTGAGCCGAAACGGCGGGCAGAATCATCCACAAGATAGTTTTGGAAGACGATCAAACTATCAAACAGCCGATGCCTCCAGGGCATCTCGCTGCAGCGCTGAATATCCATCAGTGGCAGGAATTGGAATGAGTTTAACTGCAGTAGCTGAGCATGAAGCTCCTGTAGAAGGTCGCCTATATTCGCATCTTGGCTAACTGTAACCCTCACGGGCAAAGTGTTTACAAACGGCCCAACAATCGATTCCACTGCCTGGAGATCCGCAGGACGGCCAGAGAAGGCAGCACCGAAAACCACATCTGTGCCGCCGCTACGTTGAGCAAGCAACAGAGCCCATGCACCTTGTAATAATGTGTTTGGTGTCACTTGAAGCCGGCGGGCAGCGCTTTGGAGCGCATTGGTCGCCTCGGCGGAGAATTGGACAGTATGTTCTAAATAGCGTTTGCCAGTCGTATCCGAAGCGGGAAGCTCAGTCACCAGTGGGGTTGGTTCGCGGAATCCTGCAAGATTGTTCCGCCAGAACTGTTCCGCTTCCTCAAATGATTGTTTGCCGAGCCAATCAAGATAATCACGATAGGGCCGAACCGGTTCAAGTTGCGGTAACACGTTTGTGGTAAACGCTTCATACAAACGGCTGGCATCGCGAAACACCAGTGGCCATGACCAGCCATCAAGGAGTAAAGCAGGAACGCACCACAGAAACTTCCACGTGTCGCCTGGCAAGCGAGCAAGAGTGAACCGCATTACCGGCGCCTGTGTAAGATTTAACGGTTGAACGCGTTCCTGATCTAAATATTCAGGCCAGCGCCCTTCTCGTTGATCGGCAGCTAATCCGCGCCAGTCCTCGATCGTCCAAGGCACTTGCACGTCCCGATGTACCATCTGTAAAGGCTCACGTAATCCGTCTCCATGAATGGTGGAGCGTAGAATAGTGTGCCGCTGCAGTGTTTCTTTCCAGGCGCGCTGAAAAGCGGATACATTCACTTCTCCGTGTAAAGTGCAATGCCATTGATCGAATGTGGAATGAACAACCCCTGGATTCGACGAGAAAAACAGTGTCTGAATTGGCGATAGCGGGTAGATGTCCTCTATGTCGCTCCGAGCTGGCACCAACCGATCCAGTGCAGGCTGATCCAATCGAGCTAAGGGGAAATCCGATGGTGTACGTCCTCCTGCTAATGGTGCTTGGCAATGAACAATCAATTCTTTGAGTGCTGCCAGAAACTCTTCTGCCAATTGCCGGATAACCGAGTGGAACTTGCGATCGTAGGTCCACCAGAGTTCCAAGCGGCCATCAATTACCAGACTGTTTGCTTCGAGTACATAGCGCCGAAGATGTTTAGGGCTGTGCCAGGGACCCGTGGATTCGTGAGCAAAACGGAATAGCTTAGAACCTGCGATAACCTGATCAAACTGGCCCAGATAATTAAATACCATCGGCGGCTCACATACTCCACACAGATCCGCATCCGAACTTAAATAACGCAGTATGCCGTAGCCAATTCCGCGATGAGGAATTTGGCGAAGCTGTTCTTTTACAGACTTCAAGGCTTCACCGGGTTGCCAGTCAATGCCGGCTTCCGGCAACTCCAGCCGGACAGGGAAAATGGAGGTGAACCAGCCGGCGGTACGGGACAGGTCCAGGTCTTCAAAAAGATTCTCTCGCCCGTGACCCTCCAGGTTCGTGAAAATCACGCGGCTACCACTCCATCTGTGCCAGGCGCGGGTGAGAGCCGTTAGCAGCACGTCATTGATTTGAGTGTTGTAAGCCGCCGGGACCTGTTGCAGCAAAGCCTGGGTTTCTTCAGCGCTAAGTGAAACTTTGAGCGTACTGGCCGAGCCCTCCGTATTCTCAACAGGTGCCTCGCTCATCATTAACGGCTTCATTGCTTCGCCCAGATATTGGGGATGTGTAGCTCGTTTCCAATAGGGCAATTCATTTCGCAGCAGTCCCGCTTCGGCAAACTGTCTTAATCGCTCCGCCCAGGTTTTGAAGGACGTGGTCTTTGCCGGTAATTGAATTTCTTGACGAGCCTTAAGTTGCTGATAAGCGGTTTCTAAATCTTCAAGCAGCGGACGCCAGGAGATGCCGTCAACCGCCAGATGATGAACAACAATCAACAGTCGGTCTGAAAGACCGGACCCTAGCTCAAAATAAGCGGCGCGCCAGAGCGGCCCGGTTTCTACATTGAGACTGGCTTGCGATCTGGCAGCAACGTTCTCAATCGTTTGCTGCAATTCATCTTCTTCTTCCTGAACGATAGTCCAGGTTAATGGAGCGGGCTCCTGAGAATCTGAGTAGAACTGACGCCAGCCACTCGCCTCGTGAATGTAACGCAGGCGCAAGGCATCGTGCTGGAGAACAAGTTGGTTGAGTGCATCCTCCAGTATCGGATGATCCATTCGTTCAGCAACCTCGAACAGAAATGCTTGATTGTAATGTTGCAACTCGTCAAGATTCTGCTCGAAGAACCAATGTTGAATAGGGGTCAAGGGCAGGTCGCCGCCGATGATCTCCTGGGCTGGTCGAGCATCGTCTGCTACGATCGCCACAGTTGCCAATTCGCCAATTGTCTGATGTGCAAACAACAGCTTCGGCGTGAGTTTCAGTCCGGCGCGCCGAGCCATTGAAATGACCTGAATGCTCAAAATCGAGTCCCCACCAAGCTCAAAAAAGTTGTCGTTGACTCCTACTTGCTGTACGCGAAGCACTTTTGACCAGATCGCAGCTAGTGTCTTCTCTGATTGCGTACGGGGAGCCAAATAACGGCCACTTAGTTCGGGCCTATGCTCAGGGACCGGTAACGCTTTCTGATCTATCTTTCCGTTGGTGGTAAGCGGCAGTCTTGACAAAAACACAAACGCTGCCGGAACCATATATTCAGGAAGCTTCTGTTTAAGATGTTCGCGTAAAGCGCTTATGTCTGGCGGAGGTTCTAGTGCAATGAGATAAGCCACCAGACGTTTTGAGCCAGGCACGTCCTCGCGTGCAATCACCTTCGCTTCCCTCACCGCCGCGTGCTGGCAGAGGATCGACTCGATTTCCCCTAATTCGATACGAAAACCGCGGATCTTCACTTGGTTGTCGATCCGGCCTAAGTATTCGATGTCTCGATCTGGCAGAAACCGCGCCAGATCGCCTGTTCGATACAGGCGCGACTCCGGTCGATTGGTAAGTCGGTTTGGGATGAATCGCTCCGCTGTCAATTCTGGACGGCGAAGATAGCCGCGGGCCAGCCCCGCTCCGCCAACATACATTTCACCCGGGACTCCAATCGGCACAGGTTGCAGTTGAGAATCTAGGATGTAAATCTGCAAGTCGGGAATTGGTACGCCTATCACGCTACCCGACTCCAGATCGCTTTTGGACAACGGCCGATACGTCACATGGACTGTCGTCTCGGTAATTCCATACATGTTCACCAGGCGTGGTGTTTGATCTCCATGGCGATCAAACCATGGCCGCAGGCTCTGCATCTCCAGTGCTTCACCGCCGAAAATCACGTAGCGTAGCGAGAGATCCTTTTGGCCGACCGCCTCTTCGGCCTGGATTAGTTGCCGAAAGGCCGAAGGTGTTTGATTCAGTACTGTAACCTGTTCTCTCACCAGCAATTCATAAAACGACTCCGGTGACCGGCTCACCATAAAAGGAACAACAACCAGCCTGCCGCCATAAAGCAGCGCACCCCAAATCTCCCAAACTGAGAAATCGAAAGCTGAAGAGTGAAATAGGGTCCATACGTCGTGCTCGTTGAAGCCGTACCAATGCTCGGTGGCCGGGAACAAGCGCACAACATTCCTATGTGTGATGAGCGAACCCTTGGGCTTACCAGTCGTGCCCGAAGTATAAATCACATAGGCGAGGTGATCCGGACCTGCCAGAGGAATCAAGTTCATTTCCTCTTCGCCGCTGACTGGCTGAGCCAAAATATCATCAACAAATAGTATCTTCGCTTGGGTGGGGGGCAGGTTATTGGCGAGTTTCGTTTCCGTGAGCAGCAGGGGGGCCTGTGCATCCTCCAACATGAAAATCAAGCGGTCGGCAGGGTATGCCAGGTCGATTGGCAGATAGGCGCCGCCTGCCTTTAGAATCGCCAGAATCGCGACCACCAATAGATGGGATCGCTCCAGACAAAGGCCAACCAGCATATCGGGCTTGATATCCCACCGAACGAGTTCGTGTGCAAGTCTGTTCGCCTGAGCGTTGAGCCGGTTATATGTTAGTGATTCTCCCTCACTTATCAGGGCCACCGCTTCTGGCCGCCTCGCCACTTGCGCTTCGAACAGTTCGTATAGAGTGGCTCCGCTCTCAAGAGGCAAAACGCTGCTGATGGAGTTTTCGATTGGCGTGTTAAACTTCTCTGTCAATTCCTTGCGCTCTGGTTCGGTGAGCAAGGGGAGATCTCGAACCTTCGACTCAGGATTTGCAGCTATTCCACCAAGCAGTCGTATGAAATGACCCAACAAATGTTCGACTGCAGTTTCATCCAGCCGACGCCGGTTGAATTCAATCTTTAGACTTAGCTCGTCACCGTCATAAGCTGCCAGTGTGATTGGGAAATTCGTTAGTTCATGCAATTCTACTGTTCGGGCGGACCAAGCACCGCCCAATGAATGCATGGCTCTGTCGAGCCGTACGTTTTCGAATACAAGTAGGGTTTCAAACAGGGGTTGGGCAGGCGGTATCTTGCTAGCCGCATGAACTAGCGCCAGTGGCGTGTGCTCATAGGGACGGATATCTATCCACGTCTGTCGTACACTCTGAAGGATCGAGAGCGCAGATTGGTCACCGCGGAGCTGCACACGGACCGGTACAGTGTTGATAAAAATGCCGACGGTTTCGTCCGCACCCGCTATCGATGATTTCCGGCAGGCGCGTGTCGCACCAAATACGACGTCTTCTTCGCCCGAATACCGATGCAGCAAGATTGCCCATGCGCTCATAACCAAGGAATTCACGCTAAGATCGTGGGCCTTTGCGAGTCTCCGCAGTTCGAGGGTGGTGGCTGGGTCTACATGCTGCCACGCTTCGCCCTGTTGGTACACATCCTCATCACTGCTTACCCGTCGGTCCACGACCAGTGGTGTTGGTGTAGAGAAAGTCTTTAAACGCTCTTTCCAAAATGATTCCGCGGCGACAAAGCTTTGTCCTTTTAGCCACTCAATGTAACGGCGATACGAGGGAGGAACCGGACGGATTGAGATTTGACCTTCCGCCAACTCCTCGTAAGCTTCAAACACCTCGCGGAGCAAAGTGGGGAAGCTTCGACCGTCCAGTATCGCGTGGTGGAAAGTCCATACCAATGAAAACAATGCCTCGCTCCACTGGAAAAGAGTCAACCGAAGCAGCGGAGCGCAATCCAGTTCAAATCCACGTAAACGGTCCAATTCGAGAAATGTTCGAAGGCGCTCGTGCTGATGGACTTCGGCGAGACCACTAGCATCCTGATATATGACTGGCACGATTACTTCGGCCAACACTCGTTGCTGTGGCTCTTCCACACTTTCCCAGATGAACTGGGTGCGCAGAATATCGTGGCGTCCGACCAGCCACTGCCACGCAGCCTGCAGTCGGACAAGGTCCACTTCTTCCGGAAGATGGATGACTAACTGTTCAATATCCACGCCGGAGTGCGGTTCCTTCAAATGATGGAACAGCATCCCTTGTTGCATGGGGGACAGCGCGAATGTATCGGTAATGTGGTTTCGGTTCATGCTGCGTGATCTAAACTACACTAACCTTTCACCCGTTTGCGCCAAGCTCGGTCGCGCCAAGACCTCCGCGCCCCCGCCACAGCAAGATAGACCCAGCTAGCGGCCGACACCATCGGCATACGCCGTCGCATCGAGACAAACTTTATCAATTCATGCCAATTTGACTGATTCAATACGTTTGCCGAAATCGTGATGCTCGGGGTCAACATCTTGGCGGTGTGCCACCAATGACTTGGAACGAACAGCAATTCACCTGGTTCCAGTACAAAACGTGTCGGCTCCGCCTTGGCAAACAAAGGAAATCTCTGAAGATCAGGGGTTTCAACGCTATTGATCAAGGAGACGTTGCCCTTTTCAAGGGAAGGATACAGGAAGGCTTCTTGATCCGGAGAAAACACTATGTACTGCTTACGGCCGTAAATCTGCATAAGGAAAGCGTGCGTTCCGGCTCCGTCGTAATGCAGCACCGGAAAAGCAGCACCCCTTCCGCCAATGTATATTTCGATGGCTGCTCCACGGTTAAGGACGTTCCCGACCTGCTTCACCATGTACTGGTCTCCGAGCCAGTTCGGCAGACAGTACTCTGGCAGAGGCTCGATATCTTCTTTCAAAAGCGGAAAGTGATCATACAGAATCGCGTTGCGTAAATACGGTGCTGGCATCTCGTCGGTGGACTGCAATATACGGTCTACGAGTTGTGTTATCGTATATTCCGATCCACCGCCTGCTTTATAGTCTGCTTGGCCTTTTTCACTATCGTTGATTCTGAAGGTCATATCGCCAAATTCGTTCTTAAAGAACTCTGGCGTCCAACGCCCCAATGCCTTCCACTGGCTAAGCGCGCCCCTGATGATTACCGGCTTGAGGGGGTAGAGATACTCTCGAGCAAATTCCTCGTATGAGAGGTTCTCCCGGTGTTCAATGTCGACTTTCATAGCCTCTGTCCATTTAACTGATCTATGAAACAGAACTCTTTGTTTCTTCTGTATTCGGAGTTCCGCGTGAGGGATCACCGTTCCCGCCAGCGCGCTCCAACCACACTTCTCTCCAATACATGTAATCTTCGCGAGGGCAGCCCCCCACATGATTCCACCAGCAGATGCATTGTAGTCCCTCAAGTATCACGGTACCCTCCACCTGCCGCATTCGGCCGGAGGATTCCGAGATCATTCGGTTCAATCGATTTCTAACTTTGTATGTCCCCCCACAGAATTGGCGCATTCCACGATCGCAACTCAACCCGCGATTAAGAGCACGACTGTCGAGAGTTTTAACTATCTCCGCCTCTGTCTTGATTCGGACCAATTCACTAGGCTGCAAATTGAGATTGCCAACAGGTGTGCGCTTCAAATCTCCCACGCGGATGGGGGCATGAAATCTTTCGGTGGCATACCGCCAAACAGGAACCAGCACCATCCGAACCATCTCGAACACTCCCCGGTTTCCGGAAAGAACCTCTTTGAAACACTTCATAATCACTTGATTGCGAGACAAGGGCGGCGTAGCTTTGGCGAGTTCTGTCGATTGGCAGAAGTAATGGTCCGGCGCTGTTGTAGTCTTCAATGTCGCACGCAGAGCTTCTTGAGCGGGCTGATCTACGGCTGCCGTATCGGTGTTCGTACTCACTTTGCGTAGCCACGCCATCTTCCACAAGAATACGCATGCTCGTCCACAACCGTCATGATCGGCTCCGGAACAACGAGAAGCCTCCAGGATAACCACGTCGTTATTCCGAAACTCACGAATCTTGTATTCCATTCCGGGATACTCGACGCAGGTCTTTTCGGCCACCCGGAGCACTCGGATGCATCGGCCACATAGACGTGTCATTTCGGGCATGAACGGAAGGCCATCCAGTGCCCCGTTGACGTCGAGAGTATCCGCGATCTCCCGCTCGTTTCTAACCACAACCCAATCGCCGGCGCACAACTTATCAGCAGCTCTTGTCATTTATTCGCAATCATTCCTCTTACATTCCGTCCCGAGCTTGCTTCGGAAGGGCATGCTCTACCCAATCACTGAACAGACCTGATCTGAGTCTGCGACTCAGTATCAAACGTTTCGGTCGTGAGCGAATCCACCAAGTCCAAATACTCTGACCGCTTACTACTCCAATCATTGCGACTTGCATAGGCCAGTCCGTTGGCGATGAGCTTCTCGCGTAGCACTGTGCTTTCAAGAATCTCGTATATTGCATCAACCATCGCGTAACTGTCGCCGGAGGTGAAAAAACGGACTTCGGAATCGTCGAAATAGAAGTTATCGATTTTGGTCCTGGAAACAACTACAGGAACACCCTGAGACATGAACTCCATTATCTTCGTGCTATATGCTTCGTTCCCGAACGAATCCGCTCTCTTAGGGACGACGCCAATATCAGCATTTGCCATCACCTGGGCAATGCGGTCGATCGGTACACCCCCGCAGAACTTGACCTGCCCGTTAAGACCAAGCCGTTGAGCCAATTCTGCGAGGCTGGCCTCCATATCACCCCCGCCGTAGAGATGCAATTCGACGTGTGGAACCTTTTTCCTTAAATGAGCCAGCGCTTCAATGGCGATATCCAGCCCTTGATGCCACTGAAACGTGCCCGGGAATAGCAGGACGATATTATTATCCGTTCTCGTCTTCGGCCTGCGATAGAACACTGCCGGGTCGATGTTATTCACGAACACCGAGCACTTGTCTCTTTGAACCGAGCGCGCTGTCAAAGTCTCGTACCATAAGTCATTGGAGACAATCACGTGGTCAGCAAACGCGGCCGACGCCTTCTCAACCAGTTTTAATAACTTGACGTAAGGGCTATTTATACTGGTTTCGAATTTACTGGCGAACAATTCGGGCACAATGTCATGAATATCCAATACTAGTGAGGCGCCCATGAGCTTGGGCCACCAGGCGGTAAACACCAGGAAATCCGGCACGTTGTGGATGTGAATCAAATCGTATCGCGCATAGCGGTGAAGACGTGTCAATAATATTGACGAAGTTACGAAAAACCGTACCAGACGCCAAACATATGTCCACTTGTTCCGTTCATTGGTATCGCGGCTCTGAATTCGATGAAGCGTAACTCCACTGAAGTCCTCCTGGCCCAATGATGAGCCATTTGTACTTAGTGCAATTACGTCTACCTGATCTCCCCTCTTTGCCAGAGTCTCCGCATAACGCCGCACCCGGCCATCACCTTCGTATCCGGTGTAGGCGATCATGCATATTTTCTTCTTCGTATTTCGAGTATCTACGGTTTGTTGGGGAGTGTAGAAGCGCGCAACATCGCGAGGCAGAGCGGACCAGAAGGAGCCTCTATACCTGTCGCGGACATAAGATAGAAGCTCCTCATACATATCAACTGGGAACTCATCCGGGCTGGGCGTGGCGCCATCGAAACACATGTAATCCGGGTGGGTGTTGAGCAGAACCATGCCGCCGCGTTCTGCTATCCAGTCAAGCTTCTTTTTCCAGATATCTATAGTTGTTTCACGGAGAACGACGAAAAGAGAAAAATCCTGCGCAAGTGTATATGGCAGCTCAACATAACCTCCTCCGGTTGGCCCCGGCACCCAGAATGGAAACACTGTTCCGGCACCATCGGACTGTGGTTCAAAGGGGTCCGTGTCAAACGTGGAAGCATCATACTCGAGACCGAGTTGATGCAGCCAGGCTAACTTATGCTGCATCAACGGTGAACGAAATCCGCACGCCCCCCAACGTTCCGCATACTCCCGGATTTGTGCCGCCTTCGCAGCGAACCCAGCCTTGGAGTTATATAGCTTGCCATCGTGCTCCAATCCATGTACTCCGACCTCAAATCCTGCCTGACCCATACTTCTGCGAAGGTCATCGGAGACCCGGTATTCGCCTTCTGGTACGAAATTGAAGGAAGAGCGAAATCCGTGCTTCAACTCCAAATCCATCAATCTCTTGACGCGAGAAACGCCTTTTGTGCCTTCAACATCATGAGTCAGAACAAACGCAAACTGTTTACCTTCTGGCCACCCTTGCCAGTTGGGTGGAGCTACTCCCGCTCTCTCGTCAATTGGCCATGTAGCGGAGTGAGAGATTCGCCTGGAATTCGCCCGCCACCGTCGCAGAGCTAACCGCACTTTCCACGGAAGAAAAGGTTTGAGAAGATAATAGGTTCGATTTAGGAGCATGTGAAGGCAACTGACACCAGACGGAAATACAAGTGAAACGGCGGAAAGGAACTAATGTTCATAGTTCCAAAGGGATGGAGTATGGAATTACGATTTGGGCCGTCTGAAAACCGGGCTTAATAATATTTGCGTGCAATTAGATAGGGAAGCAAAGCCATTTCCGCAAAGAACGGCAACGGATCTTCTTTGCAGAATACTGATTCCACCTGGGTTCTGTGAAGCGAACCAAAATAAGACTTGAGACTGAGTTTCCCATGAACCATGTCCGACAATGCGGTTGGCCCATCAGTAAGAAAGCGCAGCCAGCCCATACCTGCCTCGCCCCGGCGGCCTTCCGCTGGTTCTCCCACCTGATCGGCGAAAAGCAGATATGGGAAGTCCACTCCCGCCGGCATTCCGAGGGTGTGAAAACCCCATGTTCTCGCATTTACATCCAACAACTTGTACTCGCCATCGCGGGGATCCTGCTTGAATTCCACTTCAACGAGGCCGTAGTAGTTAATCGCCTTTAAGAACCGTTCTGACAGTTCTTCGATAACCGGTAGCTCGATGCTTTCAACGTATGTTGCAGCGCGTCCGAACTCACGAGGATGTTGCCGGTCCCGGCGGGCAATCAAGGTGCTATGCGCATGTCCATCTTTATAAAATGCGCAATAGGAAAACTGCCGGTCTCCGTCCCCCGGAATAATCTGCTGGACAAGAATTTCTTCGGGTTTGATTTGCTCGCCTGCTTTGGCAAACAACTTGTGTAACTGATCAGGGGTATCGGCCCGCCAAGCCTTTGCGCCGGTCGCGTAGAAAAAATTTTCCTTCACGGCTGGCTTGATGGCCAACGGCAATTTGGAATAGAGTGGCACGAGCTCATCACTGCTTCGCGGGTTAAATGTTTGTGGGCAAGGAATATTTAGTTTCTCCGCCAACTCATAGGTATTTTTCTTATCCCATGCCCATTGAATCGTCTCCCAGTTCGGCGTGGTCACTTTGAAGAACTCAGACAATTCGGTTTGATGACGGGAAAAAGCAGCTACTGTCTCATCCCTGGTCGGGAATAGAACCCAGTCCTTCAAATCAAACTTCCGACCTACCTCAAGGACTGCATCAATGGTTCGCCGCTCGTCCCTGAGGTCTGGCACTCTGACAACACGTTTTACATACCTGGAGAACGAGGATATGCAATACTGATCGTCCACCACATATACCGGAATACCCCTTTGACCCAAGCTACGGGCCACGCCCAGCCCGGGATGTTCACCACCCACTACAAGGGCACCGACTTTCTTTTGGTCGTTTTTAAGCATCTTTTATCACGCTGTCCCGCTCGCTCGTCAAATAGACGCGAGCGATGTTTCCGCAAGCGCCATTATCGTTGATTAGCATTCACGGGTCCTATCCAAGGTTAAGCCGATTGCGGGAAATATGACCACTGAGTTCTCTTGAAGCGAATTCCGTACCTGCTACAAAATACAATAGCGGTCCGAAGCTGCGGGCAGCAGTGGCTCCAATGAAATGCAGACCAGGCACTGAACTGCGAAAGCCCGATCTGAGGCTCGGATATCCGTCCAAGCGGCGCATTTCAGTCACAAGACCGGAAGAGAGGAAATTGTATCGAGCAATATCGACGTCGTAGCCGGTACCCAGCAAGACATGATCTACTCGCCTCTCACTGCCGTCATCCAGTACCAGCCGAACCTCTTCACCTACCGATTGGGCAGCCCGGACAGTGCGTCCGGTACTGATCTTGACCGAGGTCAACCGCGGCGGTAGCCACTTCGAGCCGGCAGGACGAACGGCACGAGTGCGAATTTTATCCCGGATTCCAAGGGGAAAACTATATACGATCTTTGGGGTCGCCACCAAACGGCTTATTCCCGCAGGTCCGACATCGTGCTTGGAATAGAGTAACTGGGAAACTGGCCCAAGATGATGCAACCAGGTATGCTGCCCGATCCACCGAAGGTTGGGGATTGTGGCAATGATTTCAACATCCGAGCCCGCTTCGTGGAGCAAAGCCGCTGACTCAAGCGCGCTCTGCCCTGCTCCGATTACAGCAACTCGCCTCCCTGTGAAATCGGCGATCTTTCGGCCTTGATAACAATGAGAAGCTTGCATTGGCGGTAAGTCGGCAAAGACCGCCGGCTTTCTTTGGAAAGATCCGATGCCCGCCGCAACCACTGCCCGGCGGCTTGAAACAGATTCCCCATTCTCCAAAACAAGTCGGAACTGTGAACTCTCGCGTCTCACTTGGGCGACCGGGTTTCGAATCAAGTCCGCCTTCATCTGACGCTGAAACCAGCGTCCGTAGTCGACGAAAGTTACCAGCGGAAGGGGTGCTCTGGGTTCCAGACCGGACGCTGCTTCATATTTATCCAGCGTCATGGTGAGTTGAGGATCGGAGATATTGGAAGCCACACGTGGTGACCGCAAAAGCATTCCACTCGGCATCTTGTCCGCCCAAAACTCCATGGGCTCTCCAAACACACATACTCCGAGCCCTTTGGCTTTGAGATGCGCAGCCGCCGACAATCCATATGGACCCGCACCAATAATAGCTACATCATAATCTGGCGATAACGGTTTCTTGGGACTTACTGTTCTAATATGATTACTTGAGTTAGTCACTGGGTTCACGGGTTCTGGGCTCCTGATCTAGAAGATCTATTCATGAAATGCCGATTAGTTGGCGCTACATATACTTGACGTTGCTAGTTTGGACTACGCACTCTTCTGAATCGAAAATAGCTTTGTGTTCTACTTTCTCAATCTTTGAGAAGAGCTTGCAGGCTCACAACCAAGGTCAAGAATTGGCGAACATACTTTAAGTGACTCCGACAATGCGGCACGATATCGGACGGAGCGACCATTTCGGGGTAACCTAATTACTCCATATCTCAAGTCCCAAACGGCCTTTTTTTGGCGGAGGACAGCGTGAAGTCTCACGGCGTGATCTCCTTTTGTGGTTAGGTTTCCAGCGTTTATCGAGAGTGGTTCGAGTTAGGAAGAGGTGTGTAGATTCGCTTCTGAAATGTCAAAGCAAGGGTCATTTAGCTTTGGACGGGGCAAGAATATCCTACTGCCGTCCTCTGAACATGCGGCTATTGATATCAACAGGTCTCTCCGTTGCAGAGTCTCTCCCCGAAAGGAACAGCCGATGCCACAACTCCAATATGGCCAGCGAGAACAACAAGGAAGAATGGGATCCGGATCGCTGATTGTCTACAATCAAAGACTCTACACGATTTCTCTCAAAATACCCTCGCCCGATGCTCTTGCTGTCGAGCAGAATCCCCTTGAGCCAACTACTCATCTCTTGTCGAAACCATGACTCATAAGGTACCGGGAAGCCCACCTTCTTGCGATTAAGGATCTCTGGGGGCACATGATGTTGGAGAACTCGTTTGGCGAGATATTTTGTCCTAAGACCGCGAACTTTGTAATTTCCGGGTAGCGATGCCGAGAACTCCAGAAGTTTATGATCAAGAAATGGTACTCGGAGCTCAATGGAATTCGCCATCGAAATCTTGTCGGCCTTCACGAGCAAGTCGTCGGGCAACCACGTCTTCGTGTCGATGTAAAGCATGTTGTTCACATAGTCGTTTGGCGCTCTGCCAAGGTGCCGACCGAGAACACGCATAGGATCATTGTCCGTCAACTGCCGTCGGAACTCTTTCGAATAGAGGCTTCGTGCGACGCAACCAAAGTATGGGAAAGGATTGGTGAGACCTCCATAATAACTTTGCTCTGATGGCATTCCCAACATTGGGGCATACTTCGCTAATCTCGCTGAATGGAATGCTCGACCGAAACCGCTAAGGCCGGTTGACACAATTCCACCGAACGGGCCTAGGGCCCTTTTCAGGCGATTTGTCCACAACCGCCCACGATACGTCTGATAGCCGCCAAACGCCTCATCCCCGCCTTCACCAGAGACGAGGACCTTTACTGTTTCCCGGGCTAATCTGGTTACGTAGTACATCGCGATGGCGGGTGGCTCACAAACTAGCTCCTCAATATCCCAGACATACTTCGGCACGTATTCTTCAAACTCGCTGGCCGTGATGGTCATCTCGTAGTGCTTGGAGCCAAATCGGTTCGCTGCCAATCTTGCAAATGGTCTTTCATCGGGAATTCCGGAATTCTCGAATCCAACCGTGAAGCTACTGAAACTATGGCCCCCCAGTTGAGTTGCAATACTTAACAGTGCGGAAGAATCGAGTCCCCCGCTTAGCAGGAATCCCACAGGGACATCACTGATCATGTGAAGCTTTACAGTTTCTTCCAGCAACTCTGCAAGTCGGACTTCAGCGTCTCGCAAGCTCAGCCCAGATGGCTCAAACTTGAGATCCCAGTACTCCTTCACCTCAACGTTGCCGCCGCGAGCGATCATATAAGATCCCGGCGCCAGTTTTCGGACATTATGCAAAAGCGTTTCGTTCCCAGGCAAGTATCGGTAGGTAAGAAACCGATCAATCAACTCGGGAGAGACGACCTTCTCTACTCCAGAAGCGGCGAGAACTGCTTTCATCTCTGATCCAAATACTAAGCCTTTCGTTGACTGATAATAGTAGAGCGGTTTGATTCCAATCCGATCTCTTGCTATAAATAGCAACTTTTGACGGTCGTCCCAAATAGCAAAAGCGAACATTCCTCTGAGGTGATGAACGCAGTTCTCGCCAAACTCTTCGAACAAGTGCACTATCACCTCGGTATCAGTATCTGTGGTGAATGTATGCCCTCTCTCCAGTAATTGTTTCTTCAAGTGTTGATAGTTGTAGATCTCCCCATTGAATACGATCCATACACTACCATCCTCGTTTGGGATCGGCTGATGTCCCGTTGTGAGGTCAATGATAGAAAGTCTTCGAAATCCCAACCCGATAGAACCAGAGTGAAAATA
>Ga0105249_10000470_pt1 | contig 37482 bp, 37 predicted proteins | sample KBSS44metaG_FD_81522 | JGI IMG/M metagenome (GOLD analysis project Ga0105249, IMG submission 81522) | Switchgrass rhizosphere microbial communities from Kellogg Biological Station, Michigan, USA - KBS S4-4 metaG | ecosystem: Host-associated > Plants > Roots > Rhizosphere > Soil | place...
CCGGATCGCCGGGGGGTGGCGGCACACCGTCGGGTATCGGCGTGCCCATCTGCCACGAGCAGCTGGAAGCCATGAGCAGCGCTGTCGCGCCTATCACCGCGACAGCCCGCAGCCAACGCACTGGCGACACCGGACTCCCTCAAACCCACATTGGTCATTGCCCATCGTCCCATGTGCGTGGGCAAGATCGACAACGTCGTCGGACATGTACCGTCGCGAGTCGCCCCCTGCTAAGGTGAGCCACACCTTGGTTTGGTAAGCCAAAGCAAAGTGCGCAGACATGGCGTAGCGAGGACAATTTGATGACTGCTGGTACGGCCTTAGGTGTCAGTATTCAGGCCGCCGCACCCAACATCACATCTCAGCTGTTCGGCAGCGGTTTGATCGGTCTGCGCGAGGGCCTGGAGGCCGCGATCGTCGTGACGATCCTGGTGGCGTTCCTGGTCAAGGCCGACCGCCGCGACGCCCTCAATTGGGTATGGCTGGGCGTCGCCGCAGCAATCCTGATGACGGTCGCGGTGTTCCTGGGAATCCAATTCGGCGAGAACACGATCTCGGGCCTGGCGGCGGAGGCGATCGCTGGGATTGCGTCGCTGGTCGCGGTCGCGATCGTCACGACGATGGTGCTCTGGATGAAGAGAGCCGCCGCGTCGATGTCGGGTGAACTGCGCAGCGACATGGCGCGCGCGCTCGAAACCGGTTCGATGGCCGTCTTCGCGCTGGCGTTCCTCGCGGTCGGTCGCGAAGGCGTCGAGACGGCCCTGTTCATGGTCGGGTACGCCGAGGCGCAGACGGCATGGCCGCTGATCGGGCTGGTGATCGGCGTGCTGGCCGCCGCCGCGATCGCCTACGGCATGTATGCCGGTGCGATCCGCATCAACCTGGCCAAGTTCTTCAAATACACCGGCATCTTCCTGATCGTCGTCGCGGCCGGAATCCTGTCCTACGGCATCGGTGCCTTGCAGACCGTCGGATGGCTACCCGGCTTGAGCGCCAAGGCATTCGACATCAGTACATGGTTCAACTGGTCGTCCTGGTACGGCGAGGTCATCCAGGGCATCTTCAACATCACGCCCACGCCAACCGTTTTGCAGCTCACAGCGTGGCTGGCCTATCTCGTCATCGTGCTGACGATCTTCCTGCGCCCGACGAAGGCGCCTGCCAAACCCGATCCATCACCACAACGGCTACCCGAATCCGAAAGGTCGACCACGTGAAGCTTAATTCGTCTATCGCCGTCGCCGCCGCTGCGCTGGCGGGTCTGGCACTGACCAGCTGCCAGGCCAAGGAGCCCGAGAAGACCGACGCTGGCAACTCGGCCAATCCGAGCCTGCCCGCACAGATCACCGTCGACGCCTCCGACGCCGCCTGCCAGTTGTCGGGCACCGAAGGCGGAACCGGCGCGAATACCTTCGTCATCACCAACAACGGCACCAAGGTCACCGAGTTCTACGTCTACGGCGAAGGCGAGCGGGTGATGGGCGAGGTGGAGAACATCTCCCCCGGGCTACAACGCAAACTGATCGTGCAGCTGGGCGAACCAGGCACCTATCAGACCGCGTGCAAGCCGGGCATGATCGGCGACGGCATCCGCGGCGATTTCAAGGTCACCGGCGACACCGTCAAGATCGACGAAGCCGGCAAGTTCAAAGAGGCCTCCGAGAGCTACAAGCGCTACGTGAACAGCCAAACCGACGCGCTGATCGCGGCCACGCAGATCTTCGTCGACGCGGTCAAGAAGGGTGACATCAACGCGGCCAAGGCGCAGTTCCCCATCGCCCGTACCTATTACGAGCGCATCGAGCCGGTGGCCGAGTCGTTCCCGAATGATCTGGACCCCCGCATCGACCTGCGTGAGGCCGACCTGGAGCCGGGTCAGAAGTGGACGGGCTTCCACCGGCTGGAGAAGGACTTGTGGGTCACCGGTCTGCAGCCCGACACCAACGCGATGGCCGACCAGTTGATGGCCGATGTAAAGGAACTCGACACCGGCGTGAAGGCGCCGACGTGGACGATCGACTCCACACAGATCGCCGGTGGCGCACAGGGTCTGCTCGACGAGATCGCGTCGAGCAAGATCACCGGTGAAGAGGACATCTTCAGCCACACCGACCTGTGGGACTTCAAGGCCAACGTCGACGGCTCGCAGACGGCGGTGGCGTCGGTGCGGCCGATACTCGACGAGCGCAACGCCGACCTCGGCAAGAGGGTGGACGGGAGGTTCGCCGATGTCGAGGCGCTGCTCGAAAAGTACCGCCAGGGCGATGGTTTCGTGTCCTACGACAAGGTGACTGAGCCGCAGCGCCAGGAGCTGTCGCGGGCCATCGACGCGTTGTCCAAGGAGGTAAGCCAGGTGCAAGGTGTCATCGCCCCCCAGTGAGCCGGAAACGCCTGCGGCAGATCCGGAGCCAACACGCTTCGGTCTGTCCAGGCGGAAGCTGTTCGGCGCGGCGGGGGTGACGGCCGCACTCGTCGGCGCGGCAGGGGCGGGTGCGCTGGCCGGGCGGGCGTCGGCGGCCAGCGCGGACTTCGGCGGGCTTGACAAACCGATCCCGTTCCGTGGCGAGCGCCAGGCGGGCATCATCACGCCGCAACAGGATCGGATGCACTTCTGCGCGTTCGACGTCACGACGGACAGCCGCGCCGATGTCACCGTACTGCTCAAGCAATGGACCGAGATGGCCGAGCGGATGACGCGGGGCGAAGACGCCGTGGCGAACGGTGCGATCGGGGGCAATCCCTATGCGCCGCCGGATGATACAGGCGAGGCGCTCGGACTTCCGGCCTCCGGGCTGACCCTGACTATCGGGTTCGGCCCATCGTTCTTCGAAAAGGACGGCAAGGACAGGTTCGGCATCGCCAACCAGCGCCCCGCCGCGCTGGCCGACCTGCCGAAGTTCACCAACGAGATCTTGGACCCCGCCAGGTGCGGTGGTGACATCTGCGTGCAGGCGTGCGCACACGATCCACAAGTGGCCGTGCACGCGATTCGGAACCTGGCCCGGGTCGGGTTCGGCACCGTGGCGGTGAAGTATTCGCAGCTCGGCTTCGGCCGGACGTCGTCGACGACGCGCGAACAGACCACGCCCCGAAACATGCTCGGGTTCAAGGACGGAACGAACAACATCAAGGCCGAGGACACCGAGGCGCTCGACAAGAACGTCTGGGTGGCTGAGGGCGACGGGCCCGACTGGCTGACGGGCGGCACCTATCTGGTGACGCGGCGGATTCGCAATCGCATCGAGGCGTGGGACCGGACGACCCTGCTCGAGCAGGAGCGGGTGATCGGCAGGCAGAAGGGCAGTGGCGCACCCAATGGCTACGATGACGAGTTCGCGCCCGTCGACTTCAATATCAAGGACGCCAAGGGCAATCCACTGGTAGATGTCGACGCCCACATCCGGCTGGTGTCCCCCGAGCATCTCAATGGAATCAGGATGCTGCGCCGCGGGTACAACTTCACCGACGGTTCCGACGGGTTCGGGCATCTCGATGCCGGATTGTTCTTCATCGCATTCGTGCGCAGTCCTGCAACGAACTTCATCCCTGTGCTGGCGCAGATGTCCGGCGATGCGCTCAACGAGTACATCTTCCACACCGGCACAGCCGTTTTCGCGTGCCCGCCGGGCCTGCGGGAGGGCGACTCGTCGGCCTATTGGGGTTCGACGCTGTTCGGCTAAGCCGACCCACTATGTGCTAATTGCCCGCCTCTGACCGACAGAGTCGTTGGGACGGGCTGTTGCAAATTCGGGCGCTTTGGTCGGTGTTGATCGGCATGTCCTACCGGGAGTGGTGGTGGGTGTCGTTTAGATGGATTGGTGGCCAAGGGGTATCGCTCGGTAGATCGTGATCAGCAGTTCTTGTTGCCGGAGAATATGCGGGATTGGCTGCCGGCCTGGGATCCGGTGTGGTTGATGATCAGTGTGATTGCCGGGCTGGATACCTCGGCGCTGCACGCCGGGCGGCGCACCGGGGGGCCGGGCCGCGCCGGTTATGACCCGGACATGTTGTTGACGCTGCTGATCTGGGCATGGGCGCACGGGGTGCGCTCCTCGCGGGTGATCGAGCGGTTGTGTCAGCGCGATGTGGCGTTTCGGATCATCTGCGCGGTCGATGCTCCGGATCATGTGACGATCTCGCGGTTTCGCGCCGAGTCTGCCGCTGCGATGGAGTCGCTGTTCGTTCAGGTGCTGATGTTGTGCGCCCGAGTCGGAATGGGACAGCTGGGCGTGGTGGCGTTGGATTCGGTCGAGATTGCCTGGGATGCGTCGTTGTCGGCTAATCGCAGCGCCGAGGGGCTGCGCCGGGCGGCTGCTGAACAGAGCTGGCCGCCTAGGCCGCCGCGGAGCATGCGGGCACCGACGCCGAGGAGGATGCTCTCGACGGTGCTGATCGCCGCGGTGATGAGCTGCCCGCTGAGTTGGTCGATCCGGGCTCGCGCGCCGCGCGCGTTGCCCAGGCGCTCGCTGGGCTCGGCGATGGCCGTCGCGCCGCCCAACGCGAGGCCGCTGCGACGCGTAAACGCTGCCGGGAACAGGACAAGCAGCAGCAGCAGCAGCGGGCCGCCCAGCTCGACGCGTTTCGCCGACGGCGTGAGCAACGCACGATCACACCGATGGGCCTGCCGCCGGTCGAGATTCGCGTCGAGGTTCTGACCCAGAATCTGGCTGAGGCGCGTGCTGCCCACCACGCCAAGATCGAGCGCTACCACGCCCGCGGCAAGAGGGGCCGCAAGCCGGTGCCCGTCGAGCAGGCCTACCGGGTCAGGCGGATCAAGGCCGGGTTGGACCGCGCGATTGCTGCCGAGCAGGTCACCCAACAGCGGGTGCAGGCCGGCGCGGCCGAGGCTGCGGTGGCCGCCAAACCCGCGACACCGACCCGTTCGAGCGGGCCGAAACGCAATATCACTGATCCCGAGTCGCGGATGATGCCGCTGCGCGGCGGGGGCTGGATCCAGAGCTGTAACTGCCAAGCCCTCACCAGTAGCGACGGGCTCATCATCGCCACCTCAGTCGCTAACAACTCCAGCGACGCCACCGCATTCACCGAGATGATGGGCAAAGCCATCGCAGCGGCAGCCCTGATCGACACGCACCGGCCCGCCGCCGCGCCACCCACCGGGATCGGGGTGCTGCTCGCCGATGCCGGCTACCTCAGCGTCGACAATCTCAGCGCCGCAGGCCCGGACCGGTTGATCGCGGTCGGCAAGCAGCGCGAGCTGGCCGCCGCCGCCGCGAGCACCCCACCGCTGGGCCGCCACCACCGGGTGCGACCCGATCGAGGCGATGGCACACCGACTACGCACCCCCGACGGGCATGCCCTCTACAGCCAGCGCGGCCACATCGCCGAAACCCCATTCGCTCACGCCAAACACAATCTCGGCTTCCGCCGCTTCACGAGCCGCGGAATCACCAGAGCTGCAGCCGAATTCAGCTTCCACACCCTGGTGCACAACCTGATCAAAGCAATCGGAACCGGCGCTCTCACCCCAGCACCCGCCTAGATGTACCCCAGGCAACACCAGCACGCAACACCAACCACACCGACCACCCCAACACCGGACGCCCCGCTGACCAATTTTGCAACAGCCCGAGGGGGCGACATTGTCGCCCCGAGGTAGGCAAAAAGACAGTGCCCCTGCGGACCGCGCTTACGCAGTGAACTTCTCCGCTGCGGCTTCCTCGCCGGCTTCGATGTCGTCGGCCTGCCCGTCCGCGGCCGCCTCCTCCGTCGAAACATCTTCGGGCGCACGCTCGGGAGTGTCTGACGGCGCAGGCTCGGGAACTTCGACCGGCCCAGGCTCCGGCACCTCGACCGGCCCAGGCTCGGGAACGTCAACAGGCGTCGGTTCAGGGATGCGATCGGGCGCCGGTTCGGTGTCCTCGACGACGATCTCGGCCGCCGACGGCCAATATGCCCGCCACTCCTCGTCGGAGATCTCACCGAGAGTGGCCACGTCGAGTTCCTCCGGCACATCATCACCGCGGCGCCCAGCCGCGACAGCGTGCTCAGCCCGGCGCACGGTGTCCATAAACTCCAAAACAGCTGAGCGCAAGGCATTCTCGGCGTCCAAATCCACAGACACGGTCACCGACGTGATGGCGTCCGGGATCAGATCGCCGGGAAGCCCAGCGGCCGACACTCGCTCAAGAACCTTCTGCGCCAACGCCAACGCGGGCTGCCCCGTCGGCACATCGTCCATCGAAGAATTGCGGGACTTTTCCAAAGCCTTGCGCTCCTCCCACTGCGCGAGTTGCTCGTCCAGCGAGATCGACTCGCCGGCGAGCACGGCAGGCACCCGGTTACCGAGCTTGCGCACCAGCGAATCGGCTACGTCGTCGATGGTGAACGGGTGCTGTGGCGCATCCTCGGCAATGCGCGCGTGAAACAGCACCTGCAGCAACACGTCCCCGAGCTCCTCGCGGAGCTCGTCGGCGTTGCCGCCGCGCACCGCGTCGAACACCTCGTAGGTTTCCTCGAGCAGGTAGCGGCGCAGCGAGTCATGTGTTTGCTCGCCTTCCCACGGGCCTGAGGTGCGCAGCTTGTCCATCATCGCCACCGCGTCGACCAGCCGCTCCCCCGCAGCAGGGCCCGGAGCCGCCATCAGCTTGTCGCCCGCCGCCAAACGCGCCTTCACCGCAGGGTGGTTGGGATCGGACGACAGCAACACCGGGGCGTCCTCCCCGTCGTAGGCCGGGCGGGCGGCGGGCAGCGACCACGGGACCTTGACGGGCATCTCCTCGGTGTATTGGACGTCACCTGTCAGCAAGTCAATTGCCTCGACGGGAACGAGCGAAGGGCGGCGAGGGTCGACCAGGACGACCGTCATGTCGCCTGTCGCTTATCACTCATTGCCCCACCTCCGAACTTCGTTATATCAACACCTTCCTGGGGCTTTCCATCGAGGGCCAACACCAAACCGGCAACCATGGCAACCAGTTCAAGATCACGAATACGAGGCGCCCCGACGCCGGAACCCGCTCGCGGAATCGGCACCTGCACCGTCGACGTCGTTGCCCGGTAATGCGCACCCGGGTACAGCCGTTTGAGTCGTAGTTGCTGAGAGTCGGCCAGCGGCAGCGGCGACAGCCGCAGCGTCGACTCGGACACCGCGCTGATTTCGGTGATCCCGTACTGACGGAACAACAAGCGCAATCGCGCGACAGCAACCAATCGTTGCGCTGAGGAGGGCAGCGGGCCGTACCGGTCGACAAGTTCCTCGACCACGGCGTCCACGGCTCCGTCGTCGGCGGCCGCCGCCAACCGCCGGTAGGCCTCCAGCCTCAGCCGGTCGCTGGCGATGTAGTCGGGCGGCAGGTGCGCGTCGACCGGCAGATCGATCCGCACATCCTTCGGCTCCTCAGGCGCCACAATGGTTTTCCCGTCGGCCGCCGCGCGGTAGGCCTCGACCGCCTCGCCGACCAGCCGCACATAGAGGTCGAAGCCGACCCCGGCGACGTGTCCGGACTGCTCGACCCCGAGCACGTTTCCGGCGCCACGGATTTCGAGGTCCTTCATCGCGACCGCCATGCCCGCGCCCAGTTCGTTGTTCTGCGCGATCGTCGCGAGCCGGTCGTAAGCCGTCTCCGTCAATGGCACCTCGGGTGGATACAGGAAGTACGCATAGCCACGCTCGCGGCTGCGGCCCACCCGGCCGCGCAGCTGATGCAGCTGCGACAGGCCGAACGTGTCGGCGCGGTCGACGATCAACGTGTTCGCGTTCGAGATGTCCAGGCCGGTCTCGACGATCGTCGTGCACACCAGGATGTCGAACTCGCGGTTCCAGAATCCCTCGACCGTGCTCTCCAATAGATCCTCAGGCATCTGCCCATGGGCGACCGCGACGCGGGCCTCCGGCACCAGCGCGCGCACCCGGGCGGCGGCCTGGTCGATCGACCGCACCCGGTTGTGGATGTAGAACGCCTGCCCGTCGCGCAGCATCTCGCGCCGTAACGCCGCCGCGATCTGCTTGTCGTCGTGTGGCCCGACATAGGTAAGCACGGGGTAGCGCTCTTCGGGCGGGGTGAGGATCGTCGACATCTCGCGGATGCCCGCCAGGCTCATCTCCAGCGTGCGCGGGATCGGCGTGGCGCTCATCGTCAGCACGTCGACGTGAGTGCGCATCGACTTGATGTGTTCCTTGTGCTCGACGCCGAAGCGCTGCTCCTCGTCGACGACGACCAGGCCGAGGTCTTTCCACGTCACGCCGGTCTGCAGCAGCCGGTGCGTGCCGATCACGATGTCGACCGAACCGTCCTTCATGCCTTCCAGCACCACCCGCGACTCGGCGGGGTCGGTGAACCGGGACAGCCCCTTCACGGTGACCGGGAAGCCGGCCATCCGTTCGGAGAAGGTCTGCAGGTGCTGATCGGCCAGCAGTGTCGTCGGCACCAGCACCGCCGCCTGCTTACCGTCCTGCACGGCCTTGAACGCCGCCCGCACCGCGATCTCGGTCTTGCCGTAGCCGACATCGCCGCAGATCACCCGGTCCATCGGGACCGGCTTCTCCATATCGGACTTGACCTCGGTGATCGCGGTCATCTGGTCGACCGTCTCGGTGAAGCCGAAGGCGTCCTCCATCTCCGCCTGCCACGGCGTGTCCGGGGCGAACGCATGGCCCGGCGAGACCTGACGCTTGGCGTACAGCGACACCAGCTCGGCGGCGATCTCCCTGACAGCACTGCGCGCCCGGCTCTTCGTGTTGGTCCAGTCGCTGCCGCCAAGGCGGGACAGCGTCGGCGACTCACCGCCGACGTAGCGGGACAGCTGGTCCAAGTAGTCCATCGGCACATACAGCCGGTCGGAGCCGCCGCCGCGCTTGCTCGACGCGTACTCGAGCACCAGGTATTCGCGGCGCGCGCCGCCGACCACCCGCTCCGTCATCTCGACGAACCGGCCGATGCCGTGCTGGTCGTGCACCACCAGATCGCCCGCGGTCAGCGCCAGCGGGTCGACGACGTTGCGTCGCTTGGCGGCCAGTCGCTTGCCGTCGACCGCGGTCGCCCGGTTGCCGGTCAGATCGGTCTCGGTGATCACGACGAGGTTGGCCCCGGGAATCACGACACCGTCGTGCAGCGGCCCCTTGAGCACGCCGACGACGCCTACCTTCGGGGCGGTGCCGCCTTCCAAAAGGGTTGCGGGAGTGTCGGATTCAGCAAGTTGCTCTACGACGCGGTGCGCAGTGCCGGTGCCAGGGGTGACGACGGATGCGTAGCCACCGGTCGCAACGTGGGCGCGCAGCATCGCGAAGATCTCGTCGACGCTGGACTGCTGACCACGCGCCGACGGCGCGGGCCGGATGTCGAGCTCGATCGCCGCCTCGTCGGAAAGCTGTGACAGCGTCCACCACGGGTGCCCGCCTTCTCGAGCCGCGGATCGAGCGTCGTCCAACTCGACGAATCCCGATGCGCCCAGCGCCTCCAGATCGATCGGCACGCCGCCGCCAACCGCCGCCGTCGACCACGACGCCTCGAGGAACTCGCGGCCGGTCTTGATCAGATCGGCGGCACGGGTCCTGACCTTCTCGGGATCGCAGATCAGCAGCGGGGTCCCTGCCGGCAGGTGATCAGACAGCGTCGACAATTCCGTCGGCCTCAACAACGGCAGCAGCGCCTCCATGCCGTCCTCGGGGATGCCCTCGGCCAGTTTGGCCAGCATGTCGGGCACGCTGCCGGGCACGCTGTTCTCCTGCACAGGGTGCTCGGCGGCGAGCTTGGCCGCTCGGCCGCGGACGTCGTCGGTGAGCAGCAGCTCCCGGCACGGCACCGCGATCACCCAGTCGACGGCGATCTCGGGGATGGAGCGCTGGTCGGCGACGGAGAACATCCGCATCTCGGACACCTCGTCACCCCAGAACTCGACGCGCACCGGGTGCTCGGCCGTCGGCGGGAAGACGTCGAGGATGCCGCCGCGCACCGCGAACTCGCCGCGCTTGCCGACCATGTCGACGCGGTCGTAGGCGAGTTCCACGAGGCGCTCGATGACGGTGTCGAATTCGGCCTCAGCACCGATTGTCAGCGTCACCGGCGCCGTGTCTTCTACGTCACCCGGTCGTTGCGCCATCGGCTGCAGCAGTGACCGCGTCGTGGTGACGACGATGCGCAACGGCGGGCCGAGGCGCTCATCGTCGGGATGGGCCAACCGGCGCAGCAGCATCAGCCGCGCACCGACCGTGTCGACGCCGGGCGACAAGCGCTCGTGCGGAAGCGTCTCCCACGACGGGAACATCGCCACCGCCTCACCGAAAACGCCGCGCAGTTCGGTGGTCAGGTCGTCGGCTTCCCGACCCGTCGCGGTGACGACGAGCAGCGGACCAGCTTGCGCGAGCGCGCTCGCCGCGAACACCCGGGCACTGGCCGGGCCGACGAGGGTGAGATCGCTGGGCCTGTCGGCGGCGCGGCGGGCGACATCGGCCAGAGAGGGATCCCGCAGCGCCAGGTCAACGAGCCCCGCGATCGGGGTTTGAACATGGGCGGTCCCCGATGCGGTCATGATGTACCCATCCTAGGCAAGCGCCGAAGTGCTTGCGGGAGCGCCCAAACGGACAACCGGGCGCAAAAGTGCGAGTGAAATCCGCCGAAACGTCGATCTCGGGGGCCCGACCGTCAATCGTCGAGCAGCAGCGGGTCGTCCTCGAGGTGCGCCAGGCCGTTCCAGCACAAGTTGACCAGATGCGCGGCGACGACTTCCTTCTTCGGCTCGCGCACGTCGAGCCACCACTGGGCGGTCATCGACACCGACCCGACCAGCGCCTGGGCGTACAGCGGCGCCATGTCGGGGTCAAGGCCGCGCCGGGAGAAGTCGCCGGCCAGGATCGACGACACCTGGTTGACCGCGTCGTTGAGCAAGGTCGAGTAGGTGCCCGACGTGATGGCCGCAGGCGAGTCGCGAATCAAGATGCGGAACCCGTCGGTGCGCGCCTCGACGTAGGTCAGCAGCGCCAGCGCCACCCGCTCGATCCGTAGCCGGGACCGGTTGTTGGTCATCCTGGTCAGCGACGACGTGATCCCGTCGAGCAGCGCGGACATCTCACGGTCGACCACCACCGCGTAGAGCCCCTCCTTGCCGCCGAAGTGTTCGTAGACGACGGGTTTGGAGACGTTGGCCCGCTGCGCGATCTCCTCGATGGAGGTGCCCTCGTATCCGCGCTCGGCGAACAGGGTTCTCGCCACATCGATCAGCTGATGGCGCCGCTCGGCGCCGGTCATCCGCGCGCGGGGTGCACGCACTTCCTTGTCGGGTGCTGCCACGTCTTTCAGGGTAGAGCGTTCGACTAGCATCACGAGTTGATCAGTCCGTCGTGGTGTAATCGGCAGCACCTCTGATTTTGGTTCAGATAGTTCAGGTTCGAGTCCTGGCGACGGAGCGAGCCTTGGCGAGCGACTATCGACATGGAGCTCTATGTCCAACGTGCACGGTGAGGCGGCGGTCCTCGTCCTAGCCGCGGGGGCCAGTACCCGCATGCGCTCAGACACCCCGAAGGTGCTGCACACCCTGGCCGGCCGCAGCATGCTGGCGCACGCACTGCATTCGGTGGCCAAGGCGGCCTCGGGACAGCTCGTCGTCCTGCTGGGCCATGACCGCGACCGCATCGCGCCGGCGGTCACCGAGCTCGCCGACGAGCTGGGCCGGCCCATTCAGGTCGCGGTGCAGGAGGAGCAGCTGGGCACGGGCCACGCGGTGCGCTGCGCCTTGCCGGCGCTTCCCGAGGACTACACCGGCATCGTCGTCGTGACCTATGGCGACGTGCCGCTGCTGGACGCGGACACGCTGGCCGGCCTCATCGCCGCGCACAGCGCCGAGTCGGCCGCGGTGACCGTGCTCACCACGACGTTGCCCGATCCGACCGGCTACGGGCGGATTGTCCGTACCGCAGACGGTGAGGTGATTGCGATCGTCGAGCAAGCCGACGCCAGCCTGGCGGAGCTGGCCATCCAAGAGATCAACGCCGGCGTCTACGCGTTCGATGTCGCGGTGCTGCGCTCTGCGGTGAGCCGGCTGCGGCCCCACAACGCCCAGCAGGAGCTCTACCTGACCGACGTGATCTCGATCGTCCGGTCAGATGGGCTGGTCGTGCGGGCCAAGCACGTCGATGACTCAACTTTGGTCGCCGGAGTCAACGACCGGGTGCAATTGGCGGAGCTGGGCGCTGAGCTGAACCGGCGCATCGGCACCGCACATCAGCGGGCGGGTGTGACGATCATCGACCCCGCCACCACCTGGATCGACGTCGACGTCACCATCGGTCGCGACACGGTGGTCCACCCGGGCACCCAGCTGCTCGGCGCGACGCGGATCGGCGGGCGTTGCCAGATCGGCCCGGACACCACGCTGACCGACGTCACCGTCGGCGACCAGGCCGTGGTGGTGCGCACCCACGGCGGCCAGTCGGTGATCGGTGACGGTGCAGCTGTCGGGCCGTTCGCGTATCTGCGGCCGGGCACGGTGTTGGGCGCCGGCGGCAAGCTCGGCGCCTTCGTCGAGACCAAGAACTCATCCATCGGGGCAGGCACGAAGGTGCCGCACCTGACCTACGTCGGTGACGCCGATATCGGCGAGCACAGCAACATCGGCGCGTCGAGCGTGTTCGTCAACTACGACGGAGAGAACAAGAGTCGGACCACGATCGGTTCCCACGTCCGGACCGGATCCGACACGATGTTCGTCGCGCCGGTGACGGTCGGCGACGGTGCCTACACCGGCGCGGGCACCGTGGTGCGCGAAGATGTGCCGCCCGGTGCGCTGGCGGTGTCGGCGGGCCCGCAGCGCAATCTCGAGGGCTGGGTGGAGCGAAAGCGGCCCGGATCAGCTGCGGCGGAGGCCGCGCGTAAAGCCCGCGTGAATCCGTCCGAGGCGCCGCCCGACGACGAGTGACTGGACGCCTTCCGTTGGCAATCTGGTAACCCCGCAGCGCACAGGCCGAAAGGCTACGTACGATTACGTCGTATCGATCCCCGAGCAACGAGGGCGCACAGTGGGCACCGAGTGGACCGACAACCGCAAGAATCTGATGCTCTTCTCGGGCCGCGCGCACCCCGAACTGGCTGAGCAGGTGGCCAAGGAGCTCGACGTCCCGGTCACCGCGCAGACCGCACGCGATTTCGCCAACGGCGAGATCTTCGTCCGCTTCGATGAGTCTGTCCGCGGCTGCGACGCGTTCGTCCTGCAGTCGCATCCATGGCCGCTGAACACATGGTTGATGGAACAGCTGATCATGATCGACGCGCTCAAGCGCGGCAGCGCCAAGCGGATCACCGCGATCCTGCCGTTCTATCCGTACGCGCGTCAGGACAAGAAGCATCGCGGCCGCGAGCCGATCTCGGCGCGGCTGGTCGCCGACCTGCTCAAGACGGCGGGGGTCGACCGGATCATCACCGTCGACCTGCACACCGACCAGATCCAGGGCTTCTTCGACGGACCGGTGGATCACATGCGCGCGCAGAACCTGCTGTGCGGTTACATCTCCGAGAACTACGCCGACCACGACATGGTCGTGGTCTCCCCCGACTCCGGCCGCGTGCGAGTGGCGGAGAAGTGGGCCGACGCACTAGGCGGCGTGCCGCTGGCCTTCATCCACAAGACACGTGACCCGCTGGTGCCCAACCAGGTGAAGTCCAACCGCGTCGTCGGCGATGTGCGGGGCAAGACCTGCATCCTGACCGACGACATGATCGACACCGGTGGCACGATCGCCGGTGCGGTGAAACTGCTACAGGAAGACGGTGCTCGCGATGTCCTTGTCGCCGCGACGCACGGTGTGCTGTCCGATCCGGCACCCCAGCGGCTGGCCGAATGTGGCGTGCGCGAAGTGATCGTGACCAACACGCTGCCCATCGGCGAGGACAAGCAGTTCCCCCAGCTGACCGTGTTGTCCATCGCACCGCTGCTGGCCAGCACCATTCGAGCAGTATTCGAAAACGGTTCGGTCACAGGCCTTTTCGATGGGTCGGCGTAGTGGCGAAGAGCGTCATCTATCACAATCCGCGGTGCAGTACTTCACGCAAGACCCTCGATCTGTTGCGGGACAACGGCGTCGAGCCGGAAGTGGTCCAGTACCTGAAGACGCCCCCGACGCGCGCCGAGCTGGTCAAGATGATCAAGGCCGCAGGCATCGACGTACGCACCGCGGTGCGTAAGCGCGAAGCGCTGTACACCGAGCTCGGGCTCGCCGACGCATCGGATGACGAGCTGCTCGACGCGCTGGCCGAGCACCCGATCCTCATCGAGCGCCCATTCGTCGTCACTCCCAAGGGCACCCGGCTCGCCAGGCCGATCGACGCGGTTCGCGAGATTTTGTGACTTTTCGGCACTGGGCCGCAGCCGCCACCCTTGTGGTGCTCGCCGCATCGGGCTGCGGCGCGGAACAGCCTGACTATCACTCGCTGTGGACGACGTCGAGCACGACAGCGCCGCCCACCTCCGCGGAAGCGCCGGTCCCGATCGGCAAATTCCTCGAGGACGCGGGTGTCACCGGCGAACCCATCGCACCTCAGAAGCTCCCCGATCTGACGGTGACGATGCCGCAGCCGAAGGGCTGGCAGCAGTACAACAATCCGAACTTCGCGCCGGGCACGCAGATGATCGCCAAGCGCGACACCTACCCCACCGCGATGTTGCTGGTGTTCAAGCTCACTGGCGACTTCGACGTCAACGAGGCCGTCAAACACGGCTACGCCGACGCCGAGCTGTCGCAGAACTTCAAGCAGCTCAACGCCTCCACCGACAACTGGCACGGATTTCCCTCGTCGATGATCGAGGGCAGCTACGACCTCAACGGCCGCCGCATGCACAGCTACAACCGCATCGTCATCCCGACGGGCGCGCCACCCGCGAATCAGCGCTACCTCGTGCAGTTCACTGTGACGGGCTACGCGGAGAAGGCCGCCGAGGAGGCGCCCGACATCGAGGCCGTCATCGCGGGATTCGACGTCACGCTGCCCAAAGCGCCGCCGAAGTAGTTGCATCGGCACGCTGGCGAGGCCCTCACGAAACAGGTCGTCCGCGTCTCCGGACTAGGGTGTTCGGTATGACTGAGTGGACCGCCGCGGATCTGCCCTCGTTCTCAGGACGCACAGTGATCGTCACAGGCGCCAACAGTGGCCTGGGATTCGTCACTGCACGCGAGCTCGCCCGTGTGGGCGCCAAAACCATTCTGGCCGTGCGCAATACGGCCAAGGGCGACGAAGCCGCCGCCACCATGACCGGCGACGTAGAGGTCCACAAGCTCGACCTGCAGGACCTCGCGTCGGTGCGCGAGTTCGCCGACGGAGTCGACGGTGTCGACGTGCTGGTCAACAACGCAGGCATCATGGCGGTGCCGTACGCGCAAACCGTTGACGGCTTCGAGAGCCAGATCGGCACCAACCACCTCGGCCATTTCGCGCTGACCAATCTGCTGCTTCCCAGGATCATCGAGCGCGTGGTGACGGTGTCGTCTCAGGTGCACCTGATGGGTTACATCAGCCTCAAGGACCTGAACTGGAAGTCGCGGCCGTACTCGGCGTGGCTGGCCTACGGGCAGTCCAAGCTGGCCAACCTGCTGTTCACGAAGGAGTTGCAACGGCGCCTTGATGCCGCAGGATCGAAAGTGAAGGCACACGCGGCGCACCCCGGATACTCGGCGACCAACCTGCAGGCGCATTCATCGGGTCTCTTCGGCAAGGCCTTCCAGATCGGCAACGGGCTCGTAGCCACCGACGCCGACTTCGGCGCGCGGCAGACGCTCTACGCCGTCGCCGAGGACCTGCCCGGTGACAGCTTCATCGGCCCCCGATTCGGCATGCGGGGCCCCACCGGACCTACCGGTTTGCGCAGCCCGCTGGCCCGCGACGCCAAGAAGGCGGCCGCGCTCTGGGAGCTATCCGACCAGCTCACGGACACCAAATTCGCGCTCTGAGGAGTTCATCGGATAACCTGGCTGCGCCCGATGTCGTCGCCGAGCGGCTCCGGGCGTCACGGCGAGGGTGGTTCCGGCCACCGTTATCGACGGGAACCCGCATCTGATGGTTTGCGAACCCTGGCCGTGCCCGAACAAACGACCGGCACAGGAGCAACACCACATGGCTAAGACATCCACCGCGAACAAGCTGACCGCTGCGGTACGCACCGAGACGGGCAAGGGTGCGTCGCGTCGCGCCCGGCGCAATGGCAAGGTGCCCGCGGTCCTCTACGGCCACGGCAGCGACCCGCAGCACGTCGAACTCGACGCCCACGACTTCGCGGCCGTGCTGCGCCACTCCGGCACCAACGCGGTGCTGTCGCTCGACATCGACGGCAAGGAGCAGCTCGCGCTGACCAAGGCGCTCGAGATCCATCCGATCCGCCGCAACATCCAGCACGCCGACCTGCTCGTCGTGCGCCGCGGCGAGAAGGTGACCGTCGAGGTCAACGTCGTCGTCGAGGGCGAGGCGGTGAACGGCACGCTGGTCACCCAGGACGCCAACACCATCGAGATCGAGGCCGAGGCACTGTCGATTCCCGAGCACCTCACCGTCTCCGTTGAGGGCGCCGAGATCGGCACGCAGTTCACCGCGGGCTCGATCACGCTGCCGTCCGGCGTCAACCTGATCTCGGATCCGGACATGCTCGTGGTCAACGTCGTGGCCGCGCCGACGGCCGAGGATCTCGAGGGTGAGGGCGCAGGTGTGGCCGAAGGGGCCGAGGGCGAGGCCGTCGAAGAGGGCGAGGGCGAGGCCGCCGAAGAGTCGCCCGCCGACGAGTCGGAGTAATCCGGCATGGCCGAACCACTACTGGTGGTCGGCCTCGGCAACCCCGGACCTCGGTACGCCACCACGCGGCACAACCTCGGTTTCCTTGTCGCCGACATCCTTTCGGACCGCATCGGCTCAGGGTTCAAGGTGCACAAGAAGTCCGGGGCCGAGGTGGCGACCGGCCGGATCGGCGGCCGGTCCGTCGTGCTGGCCAAGCCGCGGTGCTACATGAACGAGTCGGGGCGCCAGGTCGGGCCGCTGGCCAAGTTCTACTCGGTGCCACCCGCCGATATCGTGGTGATCCACGACGAGCTGGACATCGAGTTCGGCCGCATCCGGCTCAAGTTCGGCGGTGGTGTCGCGGGGCACAACGGTTTGCGCTCAGTGGGGTCCGCCTTGGGCACCAACGACTTTCAGCGGGTGCGCATCGGCATCGGTCGCCCGCCGGGCCGGTTGGAGGGCGCGACGTTCGTGCTCGGCAACTTCACTGCCGCCGAATGGCGCGAGGTTCCCACCATCTGCGAGCTGGCTGCCGACGCCACTGAACTTCTCGTCGCCGAGGGCCTGGAGCCTGCACAGAACACCGTGCACGCCTGGGGTTAGCCGGCCGTCAGCCCTGACCGGCAAGCGTGCTGATCGGCGCCTGAGGGTTGGCGATCCGGTCGGCGGCGAATTGCGCTGCCTGCGCTGCCAATCCAGCTTGGACATAGAGGCTGTGCGCGGGGATGTCGTTGCCGTCCGAGCACACCGGGTCCGCGCCGTTGCACAGGTCGATGGTCTTGTAGCCGTACAGCGGGCTCAGCGTGGTCAGTGGGCTGCCGAGCAGGCGGATGGACGGGTTGCCGAACACGGCCACCGCGGCGACATGGTTGGCCACGTCGGCAGGCATTGGCTGGGTGAAGCCGAGGGTTGGCTGGTCGGCCACGGTGATGGCGTCGATGACGGCCGCTCCCTGTGAGTACCCGCCGAGAACGATCCTGGTGTCCGGGCAGGTGTTGGCGATGTTCTGGACGAACGAGCTGGCGTCATTGGCGCCGTCGGCCGCGCGGAGGAAGTCCCGCGTCGCCGGGTAGTTGACCGCGTAGACGGCGACGGACTTGCCCTTGACGAGCGGCCGCAGCGCGTCGACGAACGCCTCGCCGACCCGCCCCGTGCCGTCCGGCTCGCCGGTGCCGCGCGCGAACACGACCTGCACGGCCGGACATGGATCCGCCTGCGCCGAGGCGACGGCCGTGGCAACGGATGAAAGAACAGCGGGTGCGACCAACGTCACACCCGAGATCAATACTGCCGCAACGCACATCAACAGCCGACGCAGCGGCGGAACGGTTCCTGACTTGGCGCGGAACGCCGCCACATCGTTGATCGTCATGATTGGGCAAACGCCGTCCGCCCAAAAAACTATTCCGATGTCGCCCAAACCGACAAATGGGCGGAAAGGGTCGAGAGCCGATCACCATTACGTCGATCTAGGCGCTCGACGAAGCTAACGCCCCCGGATGCCGCTGTCGACGACCTTCACGGTCTTGTGCGGGTAGCGGCGTTCGGCATGCTCCTTGGCCGCCGAGTTCGGCAGCACGTACAGCGTTTCCTTCTTTTCCTGCAGCGGACGCAGCACCAGATCCATGAACCCCTTGCGATCGTCCAGATAGGGCTCGATGACGTCCTCGCCGGCCGGACACACCGCAAGGCAGTACGCCGCCTTGTAGTTGGCCTTGAACGACAGGCTCTGCCACATCGACGCGTTCTCGGAATCGCTTACGCGCGACCGGAAGTCGTCGGCGTCAGCGGAATCGGCGATGGTCTGCGCCCAGTCGGTGAACCCGCCCATGAACTCGCGGTAGTTGTGTACCGAACATGCGACGAAGTCGAACTCACCATCCTTCTTGATCGCCCCGACCGGACACGCGGCGACGCACAGCTTGCACTCCAGGCACGGCGAATAGTCCAGCGGCTCACCGTAACTGCTGACCGGTGCCGCCACAAGGATGGTGCCGAGCAGGATGAAATTACCGAACTTCGGATGGATCACGTTGCGGTGGATGCCCATCACGCCAAGGCCGGCGGCCACCGCGACCGGCTTGTGCGCCACCACCCAGATGCGGCCGGGGAACTGGTCCATCTCCATCGGGAACGACATCGACGGGTTGATCGCGCGATAGCCGGCATCCTCGAGCGCACGGGTGATCCGGTGGGCCGCCTCGTTCATGATCTCGCCGCTGCGGTGGAACTCCTGATTGGCGACGCTGCGCGCCGTCGACCGGACGTTGTCGCGGTTCATCTTGACGACCAGCGAGATGTAGCTCTGCACCCCCGGCAGCGCCGCGTCGACGTGCTCGCGCTCACCGGCCAGATCGGGGTTCTCGACGCTCGCGAAGGCGACGTCGTCGGCACCGGCGTCGAGGCACACCTGACGCAGCCAATCGGCGTCGATGACCCCGGGCTTTTCCGTCTTGCGCGACCGCACCTTGCGGACCGTCGGATGGTCGGCCAGCCGGGTCGGGATGTTCTCGATCGTCATGCTAGGTATAGTACACTATACTCAGTGGCGGACCTCGCTCCGTAAAGAGATTCCCAGCACGCGTAAAGAAAGCGTTCAGGGTCCGCTTCGGGGCCATTTCCGCGGGTACACCCGAGGTATGCACGACACAACGGGTACGCCCGGCCTGCTGCGCCGGGGCTGGCGGCGGGCGCTCGATGGCGACTGCCGATGGGGGTCACTCGACATCCGCCACGACCGCTTCGGGGTGACCCGATACCGCCTGGTGGTGTTCCCGCCGGGCATCGACGACGCCGAGCGGCGCCGGGTCCGCATGGCGCGGGGCTGGCCGCTGTGGGGCGCGCTGGTGTGGGTCTTCTGCGAGATCTCGCTCAGCAACACGCTCGGCCCGTGGACTGCCCTGGTCGTTTCGACCGCGATCTATCTCGGGTTGGGCCTGGTCGCGACGACGAGCGCCGGCGTCACTCACAAACAGGTGAGGACGATCGGCACGACGGTCATGGCCGGTCACTACGATCCGCTGTCAGCGACGCTGCGCAACAAGGTGGAGAAACTTGCAGGCGCGCTGATGGAGGCCGACGAACTGCTCGCCAGGGGCGAGATCTCCGTCACCGCCCACGAGATGATGTGGTGGCAGGTGTACGACCTGATGGGCCCGGCCTCCCCGGCCGTGCACGAGTCCGGCAAGGGAGCGTAGTGGCGCAACTCTTTCAGGTGCTGTCGCTGATGGCCGTGCCTGCCGCGATCCTGCTCTTCGTCCGCTATCTCATCGTTCGGCAGAACCGGGCGGCCGGTCAGCCACTACCCGTCGCATCTGACCGTAGGCGTTGATAGGGCTGTGTAGCGCCAACCCACCGTCGGCGAACACGGTCTGCCCTGTCACCCAGGACATTTCGAGCACGGCGACGATGGCCTCGGCGACATCGTCGGCCTCACCGAGCCGTCCGAGCGCGGTGCGTTCGGTGAGGCCCTCGACCCACCCCGGCAGCTGCTCCGGTTTGGCGAGCATCGGCGTGCGAGTCACGCCGGGACCGACGGCGTTCACGCGGATACCGTGCGCACCCCATTCGGTGGCCGCGACGCGCACCAACATGTCGATGCCCGCCTTCGATACGCAATAGGCGCCCATATCGCGGTCGGCCAGCGTGCCGCTGATACTCGACACGGCAACGATCGACCCGCCCGAGCCTGCATCGATCATCGCCCGCGCGACGGCGCGCATCGTCAGCCACGTCCCCGTCAGATTGGTGTCGATGACCCGCTGCCAGTCGGCGGGGGTCTGCTCGAGCAGCAGCCCGGATGCGCCGACCCCCGCGCAGGCGACCAGCCGGTCGGGCGTCCCGTGGCTGGCGACCGTCTGCTCGATCGCCGCCGACACCGACTCGGGATCGCTTATATCGCAACGGATGTCGCCGCCTTTGAGGTCCCAGGCCACGATATCGGCGCCCACACTGCGCAGCCTGCCGACGACCGCGCTGCCGATCCCGGACCCTCCTCCGGTGACGACCGCGATCATTCGGGTGGTCCGATCAGTTCGACGCGGACACCGTCGGGCGCGGTGATCACCGCCATGGCCACCGTCTTGCCGCCCGGTGCGGGCATCTCGATGCGACGGACACCATCGGCGAAGCCCAGTTCGGCCAACCCGGCCAAAGTCGCGTCGACGTCGCACTCCAGGGAGAGCAGAAAGAAGCCGAAGGCAGGCTCATCAGGCGACGGCACGTCGGCCGTGACGCTGATGACATCCCGCTCCTCACGTCCGCGGGCGAACTGAACCAGTTCGACGATGCCGCTATCAGGTGTGTTCGGGTCGCCGAGAAAGACCGACCGCAGTCGATCGGTGCGCGCGTTGAACAGTGTGGGCCAGTCGCCGGTGAAGATGTGGTCGAACAGTTCGGTGAACCCGAGGCCGTCGCACCAGAACCGCTTCGAGCGTTCGACGTCGGCCGCGACTATCGCAGTGTGGTGGATTCCTGGCACGGGGTTGCCTCCATCTGGTCGAAAGCGTCCAATTCCACGTGCGCAAGCATCGCCACGAATTTCGTTCCGCTGTATGGGAACTGAGTGACGACCTTGCCGTTCGGATGGCGGTAGTAGTTGTTGCAGTTGGCAAGCCAGACGGTGTCCTGCATCGCCCGTTGGATGTCGCCGTTGTACTCATCGTGGGTCCCGCGCTTGATGTCGATGGCCTGCACCCCGCGAAGGGCCATCTCGTCCAGGGTGCGGCGGACGAACTCGGCCTGAGCCTCGAGGATGTAGATGATCGAGGTGACACCGTTGGTGTTGGGGCCGTATAGCGTGAACAGGTTCGGGAACCCCGGGACGACCGTGCCCAGATAGGCCTCGGCGCCCTCGCGCCAGTCGTCGCGCAGCCGTCGGCCATGTGTGCCGTAGACGTCGAGGCTGCGAAGGTAGTCGGCGGCGTGGAAGCCGGTGCCGTAGATGACCGTGTCGACCGCGTGTTCAGCACCTTCGGCTGTCCGCAGCCCGCGTTCGGTGAACTCGACGATCGGTGACGTCTCGAGGGCGACGTTCGGCAGCGAAAAGGTCGGGAACCAGGCGCGAGACTGCAGCGGCCGCTTGCATCCGACGGGATAGGCGGGCGTCAGCTTCGCGCGCAGTTCGGGATCCTTGACTTTCCGGGTGAGGTAGCCGCGGGCGATCTCGGTCAGTTCCGTGGTCATCGCCGAATCGGCGCCGAAGTTCGCGGACTCGAAGGCCTGGAACGCCTCGTCTCGCACCTTCAGGGCTGCGGCGGGATCACGTTCGAACAGTTCGTGCTGCTCGGGTGTGAAGGGTTCGTCATAGCGTGGGCTGACCCAGATCGGCGTCCGTTGAAAAACAATCAAATGTGCTGTTTCCGAGGCGATCTCGGGAACGTACTGGATGGCGCTGGCGCCCGTTCCGATCGACGCCACCCGTTCGCCCGCGGTCGACTTCGTGTGATCCCACCGCGACGAGTGGAACCGACGGCCGTGGAATCGCTCGGCGCCGGGGATATCGGGGATATGGGGGACGTCCAGCATCCCGACCGCAGTGACGACGGCGTCGAACTGATGCGCGCCGCCGTCGTCGGTCTCGAGCGTCCAGCGACGCTCCGTGTCCGACCACCGCAGCATGGTCACGCGGGTGCGCGTGACGAGGCGGTCGCCGAGCCGATGGTCGGCGGCGACCTTCTCGAGGTAGGCGAGGATCTCCGGCTGATTGGCGAAGGTCTTGCTCCACCGCGGGTTGAGCGCGAACGAATAGGAGTAGAAGTGTGAGGGCACATCGCACGCAGCACCAGGGTAGGTGTTGTTGCGCCAGGTGCCGCCGAAGCCGTCGTTGCGGTCGAAGATCGTGAAGTCGTAGCCGCCGGCAGCCAGCTTGATCCCCATGGCAATGCCACCGGGGCCGGCACCGATGATCGCGACCTTCGCCCTGCCGCCCGCCATCTTTGCAATCATTACATATATGGCGTAATACGTAACGGTGGAGCCGCGAGCCGAATCCTCACTATCCCGGCTAATCCAGATAGTCCGGGCCACCGACATAGAAGGTCTGGCCATCCTGAACGGGCTCTTGGATGCCGCGAACGATCGCACGTGCGAACTCCGACACGGTCGGCAACGGCGCGACCGCGCGACGGGCCGCGACGGCGTCCGGATCACGCTGCTCTAAGAGCCGCACGGTGATCGTCCCATCGATCATGTCGCCGGATACCACGACAAGCGAAATGCCGTTCGCCTCGAGGATAGGACCCATTGCACGCAATGCGTCCTCGCCGGCCCGCTTGCTTGCGGCGACGGGAACATAGTCGGCGGGTACCGGTCTGCGGCCGAGGAAATGCGCCTGGTGGCTGGTGACAAAGACGATCCGCCCGCCGGGCGGCATCAGCGGAAGCGCCAGCCGGACCAGTCTTTCCTGTGCATCGCAATTGATACGCATGGCATAGCCGGGATCTGCACCACGCTCCAATCCCCCGGATGCGTTGAGCACCAGAACATCTAGCCGGCCGAAGAGTCGCGCGATGTCATCGAACATCACCGCCGTCGCACCTTCATCGCACAGATCGGCTCGGGCATCCGAAGCGTTGCCGCCGCTGTCTCGAATCGCCTTCACGATGTCGTTTGCGCGCCTGGTCTTCTCGCGGTAGTTCACAATGACGTGGCGCTCACGGTCGGCGAGCTGCGTTGCGACTTCGGCGCCGATACCGCGAGAGGCCCCGGTGATCAGGATGGTCTTGAGTTCGAGCTCAGATCGGCCCATTGCTCGCACGCGCTCCAAGCGCCACGGCATCGGAAAGGTCGTAGTCGACCGATACCCCGCCCCACGTCTCGCCGGCTCCATACGCGACCATGACGGACCGACCGGTCAGCGGAATGGACCGCTCCGCTACACATGTGCCCAGAGCCAGCGGTATTGATGCCGAGGAGGTGTTGCCGAATTGTTCGACGCGGTCGACGAATACGGCATCGCCGGCGTCGACCTGTTCGCGTACCCTTTGCAAGATCCGTGAGTTGGCCTGGTGGCCGACGATGATGGTTGGCTCGATGTCGTTGTCCAGCAGTCGATTAACGGTGTCAGGCATCAACCGCACCGCGCGGTCGTAGACGTGGATTCCGTCGAGTTGTATTCCACCGTTGATCTCCCCGCGCATCAGATCGGCGCCGTCGCCGTCACAACCGGCGTGCCAGCGGTGTTTCCGAAATTCCGGGCGCGACTCGACGAGTACGGCGGCAGCACCGTCTCCGAAAAGTGGGCCGGTATTTCTGTCGCTCTTGTCCAGCATTCGCGACATCGCCTCGACGGTGCACACGATGACGGCGCCGGGGCCGGAGGACTCGCAGAGGGAGAGGGCGGTGATCATCCCGTAGACAAAACCGCTGCAGGCCGCGGTCATGTCGAAGGCCAGGATGTCGGTCGCCAGTCCGGCTTTCTTTGCCGCACGCTGCGCGATACCCGGCATCGCGCCCCCAGTCGAACTGCTGACGACGATCAGGGCGATGATGTCCACCCGCTCGCGGTGGCGCTCGACGAGTGGCGCACACACTCGCGCGGCGGCATCCTCCAGCGGGTCGGCGGGATCCATCCACCAGCGCGCAGCGACTCCCGTGCGGCGCCTGATCCATTCATCGGTGAGGCCGATCGAATCGAAGTAGGAGTTGGTGACGTGCTGTCCCGTTGTCGCCGTGGCGATGTCGACAATGCCCGCGCTCATGGCGCGTCGATCAGTTCGCGAATGTAGGCCCGGTACTGCGTCCACGTTCCGCAGTCGGAGACGCGGTCGAGGTCGGCTTTCACCGCGAACTCGGACTCCAGTTCGTGCGTGAGATCCACGACATCCAGGGAGTCCACGTCGAGGTCATAGATCGACTTGTGGAGATCGGCGGCATCAATGTCGGGGAGACGCCGCCGGAGAAAAGCAAGGATCAAGGAGTCGATTCGCTCAGCAGTGGGTGACATCACCTGTGGCCTTTCATCATTGCGGCTCGAGTCGGTACAACACCGAACCCGATGTAGTAATCGAACGCGCTTCGACGACGATCTCCGTGACGGTGCCGCCCCTTTCGGCCATCAGATCGACACTGCTCTTGTCGGTTTCCAGCACCGCAACCACGTCGCCGCGTTTCACCACCTCACCGACCGACACGCGCCATTCCACGACGAGCGCCTCGGTCAGCCCGTGGCCGAATTCCGGAACGCGGATGTCGATCTGGTCACTCACCTGCACATCTCCTCGATCGCTTTCACGATGTGAGGAACACCGATCAGATAATTCTGCTCATCGTCGGCCGGCGGATACACCCGCCGCGTCGGCGCCAACCGCCGCGGCGGTGATTTCAAGTCGTGCCACCCGTGTTCGGCGACAGCGGCGACGAGTTCGGCGCCGACCCCTCCGAACCCCACCGCCTCATGGACCATGAGCAGGCGACCGGTCCGTGCCACGGAGGCGAGCACCGTGTCGGTGTCCATCGGCGCGATCCAGCGCAGATCCACGACTTCAACGTCGACCGTTCCGGCCAGCCGATGCGCAGCGGTGAGCACTTCCTCGATCAGGGCGCCATAGCCAACGACGGTGATGTCAGAACCCCGACGGACCGTGCGCGCACCGAGAGCCGAACGCGGTTCCGACTCGTCGCGAGGTTGCCGTAGTCGCTTCCAATACAGGCGCTTTGGCTCGAAGAAGATGACCGGTGCGCCAAGGTGGCACGAGTACTGCAGCATGGATGCGGCATCGCTGGGGCACGACGGAAACGCGACAAGCAGACCTGGCGTGTGGGCGAAGTAGGCTTCGTTGGATTCGCTGTGGTGCTCAACGGCGCGGATGCCCCCGCCGACGGGCACCCGGATGACGAGGTGCAGCGCCTGATCGTCATTCCACCGCGTCGTGATCCTGGCGGCCTGGGTGACGATCTGATTCATCGCCGGATAGATGAAGCCCTCGAACTGAATCTCGCAGATCGATTTGAGTCCGCACAGCGACATGCCGATGGCCTGCCCGACGATCGATGATTCGGCCAGCAGGGCGTCGCGCACGCGACTTTCGCCGAAGCGCTCCTGCAGCCCACGTGTCACCCGAAACACGCCGCCGAGACGGCCGATATCCTGGCCGACAAGGACGACCGACTCGTCGCTTTCCAGTAGTTGATGTAGCGCGCCATTGATTGACTCGGCCAGACAGGTCGGGGCCGCGATCGTCAATGTCCGAACTCCTCGATGAGGCGGCGGCGGGTGACGTCGATGTCGGCATCGACGTCGGCGAGCCACTCGGTGTCGACAACTCCGGCACCCAGCAGCCGGTCGCGGTATTGCGTCACCGGATCATCGGCTGCCGCAGCGGCGAGCTCTTCGGGCTCACGGTAGATCGTGTGGGGATCCGAGCTGCTGTGACCGCCGATCCGCGTGGTATGCAGCTCGATGAGGCCGGGCGACCCGGCGGCCTCGACGTAATGTCGCGCTGCCAGGCACTGCAGGTAGGCGCTGTCGGGGTCTTGCGCAGGAATGGACCATGATCGGATGCCGAACCCCTGCGCCCGGGCCGCGACGCTGGTCAACGATTGTTCGCGACTCGGCTTGGAGATTGCCCAGCCATTGTTCTGGCAGACGAACAGGACCTGCGCAGATTCGACCGCGGCGAGGTTCATGGCCTCCGCCATGTCGCCTTCGCTAGTGGCGCCTTCGCCGACGTAGACAACCACGGTCTCGGCCACGTTCTTGTAACGCCGGCCGAGCGCGTATCCAACGGCGTGCAGGGTTTGTGCCGCTACGACCAGGGTGTAAGGAAAAAACCGATGCCGACGAGGCTGCCAACCGCAGTACGTCCGTCCGGCCCACTGAGCGACCAGCGACACAGCATCGATGCCCCGCACTATGGCGACTGCGTGCTCTCGATAGCTGGGAAAGATGACCGCTGCATCGCCGATTGCCATGGCAGAGGCCACTTGCGCCGCCTCCTGCCCGCGGCACGACAGCCACAGGTCGACGACACCCTGATTCTGCAACAGCACAGCCTCGTCGTCGATCCCCCGCGCCATCAGCATGTGATGCAGCATCGCGCGTCGGGTTTCGGGGTCGACGTGGTTCGGTACCTCAAGTGGTTGAGGGGATTTCAAGCCGTCCGACTGACCCTCCGCAGCACTGACGTTCCGATTGAGAGCCGGATCAGTCACTACCCCTCTATCCCGCATGCTCAATCCGCACCGCCGTGGAAACTGACGCCGATGTCAGTACGATAGTCGAAATGGCGACCAACGTCGTAGTATCCGCACCGTGATCGACCGGCACGGGCCGCCCGCTGACGACGCGGGCGCCCCATCTGATGCGTTGCCGGGTAACCGAGTCACCACTGGCGAAACGCCGAGCGAGAGTCCCGCGTCGGCCCGGGCCGAGGCCGACCTGTTCGAACGATCTGCCCACAGACACGACCACGAAGCAAGCTTGCATGATCGATTGGCAGCTGGCGCGTCTGGCTGGTTGTATTTCGGGTTTCTTCACGCGGCCGAAGCGCACCGGGCCGCCGCGCGGCGGGACCGTGCGTTGGCGGCCGCCGAACGGCGAGGGCGGCCAACCGGCTGAACTGGGCGCCTAGCCTCCGGTGCGGCGCGCGTAGGCACGCAGCGCGAACGGCGCGAAGACCGCCGTCAACGCCAGCGACCACAGAATGGTCGCGAGCACCGGATGATGAAGCGGCAGTTGGGCGCTTGCCGGCGCGGGTCCACCGTTGCCCCACAACTCGCGCATCGCCTGAGCCAGCGACGACACCGGATTCCATTCGGCGATTACTCGCAGCCAGTGCTGCATCGGTTCTGTGGGGGCAAAGGTGTTGGCCAGGAACGTGATTGGGAACAGCACCGTGAACATCACGCCGTTGACCGCCTCGACTGACCGCATCACCGAGCCGATGAGAATGCCGAACCAGATCATGCCGAAGCCGAACAACAAGATCAGCAGGAACGCCAGTGCGGCCTCGGCGACGCTGCCCCGGATCCGCCAGCCGATCGCCAACCCCGTCACCGCCATCACGACCACGCCGATCGAGGAGTGCATCAGGCTGGCCACACTTCGGCCGATCAGCACCGACGATCGTGAAATCGGCAGCGACCGGAACCGATCGATGATGCCCTTCTCGACGTCGGCGGTGATCCCCGACGCCACCACGAACGCCGTGAAGACAATCGTCTGCGCCTGGATGCCCGGCAGCAGGAATTCCCGGTAGGAGGCGCCCCCGCCCGTCGCGATCGAGGCGCCGAAGACGAACGCGAACAGCAGCACGAACATGATGGGCTGCGCCGTGACGTCGCTGAGCATCTCGGGCATGCGCTTGGTGTGGATCATGTTGCGCTTCACCATGATCCACGACTGCTGGACGATGTTCGTGGGGTGGGTGTGCACGGCTGCGGCTGAATCTGCGCCGGCGTTGTGGTCGCCGTCATGCCTCTACCTCTACTTCGGTGCGGTGCCCGGTGAGCGACAGGAACACGTCGTCGAGGCTGGGCCGCGACAGGCCGATGTCGTCGACGTCGACGTCGCTGTCGCGCAGCCAGCCCGCCACGCGGACCATGTCGGCCAGGCCGTCGGCGGCCGCGGTGAGCTGTCGGGCTCCCGCGTCGACGAACACCTCGGCGCCCGTCTTGCCCAACAGGGCCTGCGCGGCAGGCAGGTCGTCGGCGTTGGTGACGGTGACTATCAGGCTGGCGTTGCCCGCCTGCTGCTTGAGCTGCAGCGGCGAACCCTCGGCGATGATGCGGCCCTTGTCGATCACCACGATGTTGTCGGCGAGCTGATCGGCTTCTTCCAAGTATTGCGTGGTCAGCAACAGCGTGGTGCCCTGCTCGACCAAACCACGCATCACTTCCCACAAGTCGCTGCGGCTGCGGGGATCCAACCCGGTGGTCGGCTCGTCGAGGAACAGCACCGGTGGCGAGGCCAGCAGGCTGACCGCGAGGTCGAGCCGTCGTCGCATGCCGCCGGAGTACGACTTGACCACCCGGTCGGCGGCGTCCGCGATGGAAAACTGTTCCAGCAGTTGGTCTCCCAGCCGCGCCAGCTCCTTGCGCCGAATGCCGTACAGCCCGCCGACCATCCGGATGTTCTCGCGGCCGGTGAGCAGTTCGTCGACAGTGGCTACCTGACCGGTGAGCCCCATGCTGCGGCGCACCTTGTCCGGCTCGCGACGGACGTCGTAGCCGGCCACCCGGGCCGTCCCGCTGGTCGGCTCGGTCAGCGTCGTCATCATCCGCACGGTGGTGGTCTTGCCCGCACCGTTGGGACCGAGCAGGCCGAGCACCGTGCCCGGCGGCACCGCGAAGCTGACCCCGTCGACGGCTGGTTTGTCGACTGCGGTGCCGCCGAACCTCTTGACCAGATCAATGGCCTCGATCGCGGGTGTCACGTCACCGACCGTATCGGCCGTGGCCGACAGCGGGCCATCGGTTTTGTTCATGCGCCGACTCAACGGCGCCCTTCGGGGTACACCAGGTGATACGACGAGTCATCGTCTCAGGAGTACCCGAAGTGGACGCGGAATGGTTCGTAGCACCTCAGTACTGGCTGGCTAGGCAGGCCCTGCAGGTCGGCATTGCGGTGGTCTATCTGATCGCCTTTATCGGTGCCGCGCGGCAATTCCGGGCGCTCATCGGTGAACGCGGGATGCTTCCTGTTCCCGACTTCGTGGCGCGAGTGCCGTTCAGGACGAAGCCGAGCATCTTCCACATCCACTACTCCGACCGATTTTTCGCCGCGGTCTGCTGGTTCGGAGCGGCGCTGTCGGCGGCGATCGTCGCAGGCGCAACCGATCTGGTCCCGCTCTGGGCGGCGATGGTGATGTGGCTGGTGCTCTGGGTTCTCTACCTGTCGATCGTCAACGTCGGACAGCGGTGGTACGGGTTCGGCTGGGAGTCATTGCTTTTGGAGGCCGGATTCGTGGCGATCTTCCTCGGCAACGACGAGACGGCGCCGCCGGTGCTGGCTATCCTCCTCGCGCGTTGGCTCTTGTTCCGGGTGGAATTCGGAGCCGGCATGATCAAGCTGCGCGGCGATCCATGCTGGCGCAATCTGACATGCCTGTACTACCACCACGAGACTCAGCCGATGCCCGGGCCGCTGAGCTGGTTCTTCCATCACCTACCCAAGCCGCTCCATCGCATGGAAGTGGCAGGCAACCATTTCGCCCAGCTCGTCGTGCCCTTCGCACTCTTCGCCCCCCAACCGGTGGCGAGCGCCGCCGCGGCGATAGTGATCGTCACCCAGCTTTGGCTGGTGCTCTCAGGCAACTTCGCCTGGCTGAATTGGCTGACGATCATCCTGGCAGTCAGCGCGATCGATCAGTCCTCCTTCGCATCGGTGCTGCCGGTGCCCGACCCGCCTGCGCTGCCCGGCCCGCCCGCCTGGTTCGCGGGGCTGGTGATCGTGTTCGCGGTGATCGCGGTCTCCCTGAGCTACTGGCCGGTGCGCAACATGATCTCGAGCAATCAGCGCATGAATGCGGCATTCAACCCGTATCACCTGATGAACACCTACGGTGCCTTCGGCAGCATCGGCCGCGTTCGCCTGGAGGTGGTCATCGAGGGCACGGACGACACCGAGATCACCGAGCACACGGTGTGGAAGGAGTACGGATTCAAAGGCAAGCCCGGCGACCCGCACCGGATGCCACGCCAGTGGGCGCCCTACCATCTGCGCCTGGACTGGCTGATGTGGTTCGCCGCGCTGACGCCGGCCTACGCCCGGGATTGGCTGGGCCCGTTCGTGTTACGCCTGTTGCGGAACGATCCGCCGACGCTGCGTCTGCTTCGGCACAATCCGTTCCCGGACTCACCGCCACGCTACGTGCGGGCTCAGCTCTATGAGTACCGGTTCACCACGTGGAGCGAACTGTGGCACGAGCGGATGTGGTGGCGTCGCACCCTCGTGGGTGCGTACCTGCCACCCGTCGCACTCGGGAAGGGCCGGATCGCGCTCGGTTAGCGCCGCCAGCGTCTCGAGCGACCGCAAAATGCCACGTTTCAGCGGCGTGTCTACGTACAGACACGGTCGCTCGCGAAGAAAGCTAAGTGACGAGGGAGACCGAGTTGGAGCGGCGCAGCTTGCCCGACGGCGTCTTCGGGATGGTGCCCGGTCCGAGCACCACGACGTTGCGCGGACGCACGTCGACCTCCGCCACCACCTCGTGGGCCACCTGATGCTCGATGCGGCGCACCTCGACAGGGTCCTGCCAGGCGTTGGACTCGACCGCGACGGCGAATGTCTCGCGTGAGTGCCCGGCATCCAAGCGCACCGCGACGGCGCAGCCCGGCCGGACGCCCTCGACGCGGCCCGCGGCGCGTTCGATGTCGGTCGGGTAGATGTTGCGGCCCGCCATGATGATGACGTCCTTGACGCGGCCGCACACGATGACGTTGCCTTCCTCGGTGATATAGCCGAGGTCGCCGGTGTCGTACCAGCCGTGCTCGTCCTGCGCCGGGATGAAGCCGCCCATGGTGATGTAGCCGGGCGTTAGCGACTCACCGCGCAGCTCGATGACGCCGACGCCACGAGCCGGCATCACGTTGCCGTGCTCGTCGATGACGCGTGCCTCCAGGTCCTGCAGCAGCGGGCCCAGCGAGGCCAGTCGGCGGGTGTTGCCCTTCGTGGCGGGGACGGCGCGGCGCAACGCTGCCAGCAGGTCGGCATCGACCTCGTCCACGACCAGACCGGCATTGCACGGCGAGAATGACACCGCCAGCGTGGTCTCAGCCATGCCGTAGGCGGGCAGGATGGCCTCGGGCTTGAGCCCGAAGGGCTTACCGGCGTCGATCAGATCCTCGACGTCGGCCGGCTCCACGGGCTCGGCCCCCGACAGCGCGAAGCGCAGTGTTGAGAGGTCGAACTGACCGGGCTCAGCCTGCTTGCGCAGCCGCTTGGCGAACAGCGCGTAGGCGAAGTTGGGCGCCGCGGTCATCGTGCCCTTGTACTTGTCGATGAGCTTGGCCCACAGCAGGGTGTCGCGCAGGAAGTCGATCGGGGTGACCTTAACCAGCTCGGCACCGAAGTACATCGGGATGGTCAGGAAGCCGACCATGCCCATGTCGTGGAAGCAGGGCAGCCAACTGACCATGACGTCCTTTTCGACGTCGTACTCGGCACCGATGAACATCGCCTCGGCGTTGGAGTAGATGTTGCGGTGCGTGATCTGGACGGCCTTCGGCGAGCCGGTCGAGCCGGACGTCAGCTGCATCAGCGCCAGATCGTCCTCGCCGACGTCGATGGGGTCGATCGGGTCCCCCGCCAGCAGGTCGGCGATCTGGAGGACGTTGATGCCCTTTTCCTCGAGCACCGGGATCGCAGCAGTGAACGGCTCGGAGACGATCACGGCCTTGGCCTCGATCATGCCGATGACGGTCATGGTGTCGTCGGCCCAGATCACCAGGTCGGTGCGCGGGGTGGGCTGGTGCAGCATGGTCAGGCTGGCGCCGCGCATCCACAGGCCCTGCGCCGTCGGGGCGATCTCGACCGGGAAGCCGGCCAGTACGCCAACGGCATCGCCGTGTCCGATGCCCGCGGCGGCCAGTCCGCCCGCGATGCAGCGCGCACGCTCGTGGACCTCGCCCCAGGTGTGGCGGACGGGTTCGTGGGGTTCACCGGTGACCATGCCCGTCGTCACGGTGCGGGCGTTTCGGTACATCTTCTCGGTGAATCTGCTCACGACAACCTCCTCGGCATCGGTCCCAGAGCAAATGCCTGGGGGTAATGCTCCCGCTGATAGACGGCGCTTTTGCGGAGGCGCGCACACAATTGGGGAGCGGTTAGGTCTCGAATCGGGGTTTCGTCTATATATCTGACTGACCCGCCACCGGGGTTGCCGGTGGCTGAAAAGGTCGCGCCCGATCCCTGACCGCTAACTTTCACCGCCGATCATCTTAAGCAACTCTTAAGTAGCCGCCAAACTCTAGCGATAATTGAGGCCTGGGTCACACCCCGCCGTGATCAAACCGATCTCGACGGCGACGGCACCACCCGGGCGCCGTGCACCGGCCCGCTGGCCACCCGCACAGTGCGGCACACCCCCGCGCCTGCCAGCTCCGCGCCTACGTCGACCGCCGCAATCGCCGACGGGCACAGGAACGCACATGTCGGGCCCGACCCCGACACGATCCCGGCCAGCGCGCCCGCTTCGGCGCCGTCACGAAGCGTGCGCCGTAGCCCAGGGTCAAGGCTCAGCGCCGCAGGCTGCAGGTCATTGCCGAGCAGCGGGGCCAGCTCGGCCGGGTCGCCCGACGCCAGTGCAGCCAGCACCGGCTCCGGATCTTCCAGCCGCGGCGGCTGGTCCCTTCCGGCGCCCGCCGTTTCGCGCAACCGGTCGATCTCGCTGAACACCGCCGGAGTGGACAGACCGCGGTCGGCGAAGGCCAGCACCCAGTGGAAGGTATTCCTGGCGAGCACGGTGGCGAGCTCCTCGCCGCGGCCAGTGCCCAACGCTGTGCCACCGTGCAGCGCGAATGGGACGTCGCTGCCGAGCTGGGCGGCCAGCGTGTGCAGGTCGCGACGCGGCACGCCGAGTTCCCACAGCGTGTTCATGGCCACCAGCACCGCCGCCGCATCGGCGCTCCCGCCCGCCATACCGCCTGCCACAGGAATCGACTTCTCGATGGAGATTGCGACATCCGGCGCGCGCCCGACGTGGTCGGCCATCAACTCGGCGGCCTGCCAGGCCAGGTTGCGGTCGTCGGTGGGCAGCGACTCCACCCCTTCGCCCGCCAACTCCAGCGACAACACGTCGGCGTTGCTCACGGTGACCTCGTCGAGCAGCGACACGGCGTGAAAGACCGTCGTCAACTCGTGGTAGCCGTCGTCACGGCGGTCACCGACGGCCAGATACAGATTCACCTTGCCCGGCACCCGAACGGTGACCGATCCAGTGGGAACCCACTCGGAGGCGGTACTTCCGTCGGACGAGGACACGGCACGACACTAGCGCCGCGACGACCAAGACACGTAGCGAAGCAGCGAGATGGGCAGCGGCGGCGAACAGCGGCAGCAAAACCTAGGCTGTAAAAGTGTTGTCGCCCGGCGAACGTTACGAGGGCTACGTCGTTGACGCGGCTCTGGGCCACGGCGGGTATGCAACGGTGTACCGGGCTCACGACGCCGCGGACCCCGATCGCGCGGTGGCGCTGAAGGTTCTCGATGACCATCACCGCAAGCCCGCCCAGTTGGCGCAGCTACAGCGGGAATTCGACTTTGCCCACCGTCTCGACCACCCCCACATCATCAAGGTATACGCGTGCGGGCCCGGTTGGCAGGCAATGGAATTGGTCGACGGCGGCACGGCGAATAGCATCATCGGCCTGCCCGATCGGCTGGCCGCGCTGGCCCACATCGCAGGTGCGCTGGACTATGCCCATGAGCGCGGCATTGTGCACTGCGATGTCAAGCCATCCAATATCCTTGTTTCGCTTCCCTTTTCCACACGCGGAGCGGTGCTGATCGATTTTGGCGTCGCGCATGCGGTGGCCGAGGACGTCGGCCACAGGCCCACTCACGTCGAAGCATCGCTGCCTTACTCGGCTCCTGAACTGCTGCTCGGGCACGCGCCATCGGCCGCCACCGACGAGTACGCGTTGGCGTGCACGTCCTTCGAGTTGATCACCGGCTCACCGCCGTTCACCGACACCACGTCGATGGGCCTGATCGACAAGCAGCTGCACTCCCCGACACCGAAGGTCTCCCGCAAAATCGCTTGGCTGCCGCACGCGTTCGACTCGATCATGAGCAAGGCCCTGGCCAAAGACGTTGACAACAGATACGAATCGTGTTCGAAGTTCATCTCGTTCATCATCCGGGTGTTGCAGTAACGCAAGCCAAATCATCGGTAACCTGACTTTTACGGTCTCCGAGTTTCGGGCCCGCGTCTGCGCACCTAACGTCGGGCCGGGCCGCCTATGGGGCGGGGGGCGTTCCAGGCGGTGCCGCAGTGGACGTTCGCGCTGATCGCACTGGTGATCGTCCTGACCGTGAACATGATCTCGGTGAAACTGTTTGGTGAGATGGAGTTTTGGGCCGTACGGATCAGGGTCGTCGCATTGGCGACGTTCCTGGTCGTCGGGATCGAATTCCTCGCCTGCCGTTTCACGATCGCAGGCGAGAGCACTGGCATGTGGTCATCGCCGACAACGGCGGTATCCTGCAGCGGCCGTCGTTCTGCTGTTCGGCACCCCGTACACCACGCCACATTGGTGTTCCTGGCCGCCGTAACCGCGCTGATGTGTTACGAGACCTACTGGAATCTGGTCGCGTTGGTGGTGATCGTCCCGGCACTGGTCGGCGGCTGATACGCGGTCCGGGGCCGGGCGCTGGAGATGGCCCGCGAGCGGGTCGGCTTCACCGGCAACCACCCCGTCGTCGCCGAAACTCCACTGATGGATGAGTTTCCTCGACAAGGGCCAAGGAGTAGGCGTCAGATCGCGCGGACCTGCGACTCCGGCGTCTGCGACTCCTGGGCTTGCGGCTCCGGCTCTTTGGGCTCCCATTCGCCGGAGCGCTGCAGCAGCCGGACGAAGTCCGCGACCGACAGCGTCTCGCCACGGCGCGACGGGTCGATGCTGGCGGCGAGGAGCCGACTCGCGGACTCGTTGCCCGAACCCGCCCACTCGGCGAACGCGTTTCGCGACGTCTTACGGCGCTGCGCGAATGCGACGTCGATCAAATCGAAGATCCGAGTGCGAAAGTCGGCGTCGGTCGGCCACGGCGAGACTTCGTGCCGGTCGATGCGGACCAGTCCCGAGTACACCCGCGGAATCGGCCAGAACACCGTCGGCGACACCATGCCGTAGCGCCGGACGTTGCCGAAGAACCGGACCTTCACGCTGGGTACGCCGTAGTCCTTGCCGCCCGGTTCGGCAGCGAGCCGCTCGGCGACCTCTGCTTGCACCATCACCATCACGGTGCGGATCGAAGGGAACTCGGCCAGCAGGTGTAACAACGCCGGGACGGCGACGTTGTAGGGCAGGTTGGCCACCAGCGCCGTGGGCTGCTCGTCGACGTCTTGCGGGTGCACCGTCAGGATGTCGCGGTTGAGGACGGTCAGCCGGTTGATCTCGCTGTGTGAGTGCTCGGCGATGGTCTTCGGAAGCTGGCGCGCCAGCACCGGGTCGATCTCGACGGCGGTCACCCTGGCGCCGCGGTCGAGCAGGGCCAGGGTCAGCGAACCGAGGCCAGGACCGACCTCGAGGACGTGGTCGTGCCGATTGACACCGGAGGCCGAAACGATGCGCCGAACGGTGTTCGCGTCGTGGACGAAATTCTGGCCGAAAGACTTGCGCGGCCTGAAATCCATCTCTTTCGCCAGGTGTCGTATCTCGGTCCGCCCGAGGAGTCGAATAGTCAGCGCGCTCCAATCCTCCCGCTACACACGGGCCACGCTCCCCACCCTTGTCGCGCCCGAGTTACCTCAGCAATCGCGATCTGTTCTTCTCTCGTCGCCAGATCCGCTCTTGCAGCATACCTCAGACCGCCGCTTCGCTCCCAGGTGTTTTGATCAAACTGAACGCCACCGTAAAAACCATTTCCCGTGTTGATTGCCCAATTACCTCCGGCTTCGCATTTTGCCAGCGAATCCCATGCGCCGCCGTTGGCTACGGTAGGAACTTCCGTTCCCGGCTTGGCACCGATGCGAAGGACGCCGTCGCGGGACGGCGTCACAACGACATTGGCTACTGGCAGCCTGCCGGTCTCGACGCCGTTGACGGTTGCGACGGCGAACGTTACGTCCTGGACGCCGGGCATTCCCGGGTCGTCGACCACCTGACGGCTCATGTTCATCGTCACGTCGGGCACCTGTTTGTTGTTGGGCGGCAACGGGACGCGTTGGGTCACTTTGTCGATGCGGATCCGGGTCACCTGGATCTGCATGTTCTCGACAACCGGCGACCAGGCCTCGGGCACCACGGTGTCGTTCTGCTCCAGCGGGACGCCCGCAGCCTCCAGAAGGCCTGCCACGTTCGGCGCCGCAAAATGCAATGTCCTGATGGCGCCGGCGTCGTTCAGTTGCACGGTCTTCGCGCTGACGACGGGCAAGGACATGCCTGCCAGCGGGACGCGGCTGCCGCGCGACGCTGCGGCGGGAGCCTTATCGGTCATTCGCAGCTGGGCAAGGGCCTCTTGGACCGTCGATGCGGTGGTCCACACCTGCCTGCTGTCGTCACCGTCGAGCGAGATCTGCAGCGGCCTGCTGCGGCGCAGGACGATGGATTCGGACTGCTGCACCGGATCGTTGGCGGCCGGATAGAGATCGTCGCGTTCGCCGACGTCGAAGCCGTTCTCCTTGACCACATCGATCACGCGAGACTTCATCGTGGCAACTGTCATCTGCGTGCCGTCGACGGTCAGCATGACGGTCTTGTGGGCGGCAACGGCGAATCCACCGGCGAAGGTGAGCGTAAGCAGGGTCGCACCGACCAACAGCCGAAGCATCGGCGAGCGGGCTTCGTGGAGCTTATTCAAAGTATTCAAAACGTGGTCTATCCCAACTATCGGACGGTCGACGGCTAGGCCGGCTACCCCCGGTTCGATCACAGCACGGTAACGAACAGGTCTAGGAACGGCAACTCGCCAGCCCATACGCACGTAGGGCCGTCGCAGTACTTGCCTGAGCAACTTCTTCTGCCGGGCGACCGACGACTTCGGCGAGCGCCCTCACCGTGTAGGGCAGGCAGTACGGTTCGTTCGGGGCACCACGATACGGGTGCGGGGTCAAAAACGGCGCATCGGTCTCGACGAGCAGCTGCTCGGGCGGGATGAGCGCCGCCGCCTCG
>Ga0105249_10000477_pt1 | contig 37254 bp, 58 predicted proteins | sample KBSS44metaG_FD_81522 | JGI IMG/M metagenome (GOLD analysis project Ga0105249, IMG submission 81522) | Switchgrass rhizosphere microbial communities from Kellogg Biological Station, Michigan, USA - KBS S4-4 metaG | ecosystem: Host-associated > Plants > Roots > Rhizosphere > Soil | place...
ACACCGCATACTTCGCAGGAGCCGTCGGCGCGTTCCCACACCAACTCCCGCAACGGCTTCGTGAAACCCGTACTCACGGCTTGTCCTCCGAATCACGGTCGGAGCCAGAGAGAACCAGACTCATCACAAACGAGTTGATGACCAAAGCTGCGAAAGCAATGTTGTGGTCGTGGGCTAGGTAGGTGCCGCCTGCTGCTAGAGCGACTACTACCCAGGCCCAGATCATCACTAGGCGGTTCCAGGGGTTCACGGTGCACCGTCCAGGGTGGGCTGCGCGGGCTCGGCTGCTTGTTCGGCGTCTTGGGCTTCCGCCTCAGCGATTAGCGCGTCCCCGAACGCTTTAATCAGGTCTACGTCGTGGGTGTTGCGTAGGTTCTTGCGGTAATCATCCCAATACCGTTTGACCAACTTGCCTTCGTCCCAGCCGTATTTCTCTGTGCGGGCCAAGAGTTCACCGCGTGCTGTGTCGGCGGCTTCTATCGCCGCCTGAATCGCAGGGTCTACAGGTTCCTCGACTGGTTTGGACACACGCTCATGTGACTCAGAGTCAGGGTCCGGTGTCCCCGTAGGGATACACAACGCCTCCAACAGGAACACCCGGTACGCCACTGACTGCGCCTTCGAGATGGATTTGTCGCCGGCGTCGGCTGCTTCACCGATCGACTCAGCAGTGAACGAATCACCGTTGGGGCCGCGGATCTCCCACTCCACAGTGACCTGCTTATTCACCATCCGCGTGCCGCGCCGGGTTTCGTACTCCGTGGTGTCGATGGAGACGATGCGTTTCGGGATCACCGCCACCTGATGAGTTCTCAGAGCTGGCCCGACCGCGTTCACAACAGAGTCGACACCGCGGAAGCGGAAGCCCTGGTCTTCGTTGAAATCACCCTTGCCGACGGAGCGGACTTCCTCCATCACATTCGCCCACGCAACATTCACACTAGGAACGGTCACGCCTCTAACTCCTTGACCCCGTCGAAGCTCAAACCGCCGCGAGAAAGCAACTGAGCCACCACAAACGGGGCGTCCTTCTCGCGTCTCACAGACACGTAGGGTTCGCCTTCGACCATCTCCACACCCGGCACAACCTCGCCGTCATGGGAGATGACAGCACCCAAACCAATATCCTTCGCGCGGGATTCGAGGGTCTTCAGGAACGCTGTGTTTACGGCTTCTGTGATTTCGGTGGGGTGGGTGGCTTTCACCCACTCAAGCAGCTTGCGTTCATCGGTGACAACGAGCTTCGCCCTACCTTTGGTTTTCGTGGCTTTGGCGATCACCTGCTCGTCCCAGCGGCCCGCAACCGTGTCTCCCACTTCAAGGGCTGAGAGTTCCGCTTTCGCAGCGTCTTTCAACTCCTTGGCGCGCTGCTCCACCACCTGCCACAAACCGGCACGAAACGCGGCGTCATGCAGTTCGGTCACGACGCCTCCTGCGCTTGGACGTACCGATTACACGGGCACCGTTTCGGCAGCAGACAACAATCCTTACCGGGTCCGGGTTTCATCCGCCCGCACTTCAAACACACACCGCAGCCCTGGTTGTGGTGGTAGGGCATATGCCCACAGGTGCAACGCATTCAGACACCCCCACAAGCTGGGCAGGTGATGGTGTCGCCATGTGTCCAGTCGAATCCGATGTGCCCGTTTCCGAGATGTCCGACGCGAAGAGCCCTGCGCACCTTCCCGACGCCGCCGCAGATTTCGCACATACCCAGCGCGTAGTGCATCGCGCGGATGGCATCGTTGACCGCGCTGTGAGCTGTGTGCAGATGCCGCAACTGTGGCGGCGACTCGTCTTCGATGTCGGTGAGTTCCGTGCGCAGATCATCTAGATGCGCGGTGATACGCCTGTATCGGGTGTCGAGGTCGGTCAACTGCCGCTCACCCCGCCTTGCAAAGGCCCCAACTCAAAAGCCTTCACCGCCTGATCAATACAGTTCCAGCACTCACTGACCACAGCATGGGACCAGATGGGGCGGGAGCAGCGGTCACACGCAAAGTGGAACACCGCACTCGGGTCAGGCGGCACCGGTCTACGCACTGGTGTCACGCGGGGGCGGGGCGCTAGTGAGCGGGTCACCGCAGCATCCGCCTAGACTCCACCGCGCCCGTGCTGTCCAGGACGACCAGCTCGACCGGCTCATCACCGAACAACACCTCGGGGGCGTGGATACATTCGGGGCGATTGTTGTAAGTGTCGTTGGGATGCAACGGTTCACCATTAGATGCGGCGATGTCGAACACCCATTGCAGACGGCGGGTGAATAAGCGGCGGGTAGGCTTGACGGTGACGGTGATCATTGGTTCTCCTCTAGGTGTTGGGCTTCTGTGATTAGCTCTGTGGCTGCCCACGGAGCGAACTCGGGATTCGGATAGCCGAACAGCGTGCTCACTTCGGTGAGGGTGTCGGCGGCTAGACGCATACGATCAGCAAGACTCACAAACCCCTCCACATGCTCGGGTGGTAAGACTTGTCCCGCTCTAACTGCTTCTGCCGCTCCACCATGCGGATAGCACCGATCCACACCCAACACAACCCTGTGATGGCTAGGGCGACACCGAAATCCGTCCACGACAACCCGAAAAACGGAATCAACGCGATGACGGCGTACCCGGCTGAAAACCCCGCAATGATGCCGAGAATTGCTCTCACGTGACTCATGTGAAGTCCTCCGCAGTCTTCGCGCATCCGCAGGGCTGGAACGTTCGGCGGCTACCGTTCACGGGTTGGATAACCAAACAATGGTTGGTGTGTAGCCACATCGGATCACCACAGTTAGGGCAGGGGGCGTTTAACCGGTGGTCCATGCGGGGGTCGTTCGGAGTCCTGATTCTCATACCCTGGTCCTCCGCTCCCTGCGCGCTAAAGCGGCGGCTTCCGAACACGCCAGGCATGGTCGTTCCCCTGCCCGGCGGTGGCGGCGGCAGGCGGCTTCGGTGCCGTGGGGTTCACGGGCGAACCCCTGCATCCCCAAACTCTTTTTGTGGCCCTTGTGGATACGTCCACCCCACACGCCTTCTTGGTTACGGCCGAGCTGGGTGCACTGGGTTCGGACGGGACACTGCGCACAAACTTCGAGGGCCAGGTGGTAGCGGTCTGGGTCGAAAAACAGTTCGGGGTCTGCGCTTGTGCAGGCCGCTAACTCTTGCCACGACAAGTCTTTCCGTATCCGCTTCGGCTGATGCGACCGGTCAGGAACACCCTTAGCACCCATCTTCAACCCCCATATCGCACACTGAACCGGACACGTCGGCGCCGTTCACCGCAACCGGTAACGCCCCAACACATTCGGTTAAGGCGCGGGCGAACTCTGATGCTGTGGCGCGGTCAAACTCCAGCCTGATGCCGTGCTGGAATTTCGCCTCGATGTGCGGGATATGCCCCAGGCCGGTTATTACGACGGGTTTGCAGGACAGTAGGTGTCCGAAGCCTGCACCGAAGGTGTGGTCGGACACGACGCCGCCGTGCAGATGGACGTGGTTAGGTTTCGGGCTCATATCATCCGCCCGCCCACACCAGCGGTTACAGGCTTGCGCGGCACCCATTTATTGATGAATGCCTTCAACTCAGGTTGGTGAGAAGGACACCACCCCAACACTGAGCGGACCAACACCTCACCGGCCTGCTGCGGGTTCAACCCTTTCTGGATGAGGGCGGCGCCAATGTTCTCTACCCCAGCAACATTCGGTGACTCATCCAACAAGGCGCAGATGATGGGGGCGTTGACAATCACATAGGAGTCGGTGGCGGGGTCTGCTGCCGCCCTGCCTGCTCCCAATATGCCGGCGGCGATCATCGCCCCGAACCCCATCAACGCCAACAACCTTCGCCCATACTTGATGACGTCGATCTGTTCGGGTGTGTACCGCTTCACGGTTTCCCCGTTCGGGAAATCAATCGTGACTTCGCCCTCAACAGCTTCGGGTTCTGGGATGGGTGTTTTCGGTTCCTGTTCGAGGTCGCGGGCGTAACGCTCCTCCGACCACCTAGCCGTGTCTTCGTCCGTCACGGCAGCCGAAGGCACCGTGACTTCGGGCAGACCGACCCACCGGCAGGCGTGCGCCCTAAACTTCGTATCCGCAGCACGCAGAATGTGCTCGACCAATCCCGCCATCAGGCCACCACCGCTGGGACGGCGTAGTGGTTGGGTGTGCGGGGCTGACCGGAGTGGTACCAGCCCGTTTTGCGGTTGAACCGCACGATCGGTGCCTGACATATCCGGCACCTCCCGTACTCTGTACGCTCTTGGGGGGACATAGGACCTAACCTCCTGTGTTCTAAGGGCCGTCGCTTCGCTGATCCGTAGCGGCGGCCCGCCTACTTACTTCGGTGCTATGTGGAACTCGTTGAGTAGTTGGTTGGCAATGAAGTACGCCGTTTCTGTGACGTCACTGCGGTAATCCACCCAGTACGTCTCCCCGGCTAGTGATCTGCCGATCGCGTCAGCGAGAACGTGACAAGTAGCTGCGACACCGGACCGATGTTCGACCATTGCGTCTGCTAGGTCGCTCCATGCGGGACGCGGGGAAGGCGACCGTGGGGGGGTGCCGCCTTCCCCGCTAGTGCCCGCTGGGGGAACGGGCACAGACTGATGGATGGGATCACTCGCATCCCGGTCACATACAACGCAGTAGCCGTTGTGCTCTGGGATTGCTGTATGTGGTTGCGGGTCAGCAGTGGGCTGCTGCTTGTCCTCCCTGACAGACGGGGTAACAGAAGCAAGGCGTTGGCCGTTGACATCCCCGTCTGCGAGGCTCGCTGCCGCACCAGCGAAGAGTGGGGGCCATGAAGCGACGACCCGACCCAGTACCGTGGTTGAATGATCGCCCCGATGACCGCAGGGTCGCGTGCAGAGATAAGAGGGCGTGTCGTATTGACTGGCACCGCAATACGGCTCGTTATGGTCGCCGTCGTAGCGTTCTTGGATTAAGCCGCGAACCGCAACCAACTCATCATCGGACAGGCTGGGTTCAGTGGGGTTCGGAACCTCCATCGCTTCGCTGCAATCACCGGCGCATGAATACTCGCGGCAATCAGAAGGATTCGGGCAACCCGGAAGCGGAGTGTCGTAGTCGTAGCCGGGGCGACGCGTGAACGCGTCTAGGACGCCTTGCACGGCAACAGCACCCGCCGTGTACGCCTTAACGAACAGCTCCTCCGCGCTCCACGTCCTCATTTGATTCTCCTGAGCCGCTTGGGGTGTTCGTCGTTTTGGGCGCGTACATCGAACTCCAACCGACCCCGAGCAGCCCGCCACGACTCAGCCCAGAGGAGCACACCCGTGAGGACAGCGAGGGCCATGATGACCAACAGGACAACGATATTCACCAGCCGCTCCTTCCCTGCTTGGCCCGCTCCAACTGCACACGCAGTTTCAGGTTTTCGTCGCGTAGCTCACGGTTCTCAGCAGCTAATTCCTGTACGCGAGTTTGTGTTTCGCGGAGTTCGTCCAGCTCACGGCACAGGCTGTCGGCCTCACTCAGTGCGGCGAGGAACTTCGATGGCCGTTCAGCCACTTCGCCTTTCAACACGTTCACGCTGTTGAACTGCGGAGCACCAGTAACAGTCACGCAGTCACCTCGGAAGCTATGAGTTCGACGGATTCGATGGCATCGAGGTTCCAGATGCAGCCGCTGGCGCAGTCCCAGCCGTAATACCAGTCCAGTTCGGCTCGGCGGTCCCACTGGTAGGGGGTGATGATCAGCCCATCGCAGTCCTTGACTACTTCACGCCAATCAATAGGCCACTTACGTGAATCGGTTACACGCCAAGACCATCGCCGCTCCCAGTCGGTCTGTACCGCATACGCGCCAGTGAACGCGTCCAACTCAAACGCAGACTTCAGAAACACAACCGCCGCGCTCGGTTTGAGAGTCACACGGTGAGCAGCGGTGAGTGAATCGAGGAAGCAGTCCTCGCCACGGCACCAGGACGGCCAGTCATCTTCGCCAGCCACGCTGACCCAAAAGCCTTCGGGCTTGCGGAACGTCGTATTCGGCTCACGCTGCTCATAGGTTCGGCTGCTGTCGAACGTGATCGGTTGCTTGGCGTAGTGCATCAGGTTCATGCGCTTGCCACCAATGCGAGTTGTCCTGACCCGCCGAGCCGCTTATGCAACTCAGCGAGCCCTTTAGCGGTGATACGGATTGTGGGATCTGGTGTGACCAACTCGCCCCGACCTTCATGCCAATAGGGTTTGTTGACCTTCTCCACCAACCGGCCGTTATCAACCTGGTCCTGATAGGCCCGCCACCGACCACCACGCGGCTTATAGATCCAGCGGTAGCCGTGCATCGTCTCAAACAGACGCCGCTCACCAGTCGTGATGTTCGGATCCCTGGACAGGACCTTCGCGGCATCGGACACAGCCCAGTCACCAGCGGCTTCGGCCAGCTCGGTCCAAGCGGCAGCAGGGGCAGCCAGTTCACGGGCCCGCGCTTCGGCAGCCTCAGCCCGGTCGTATTCATCGGCTGCGGCGCGCAGCGCCTCCGCATAAGTCTTCGGAATCGCAGTGGAATACGCGCCGGTACGGCGGATCGACGGCAGCACATCGTGAGTCAGCCAGCGCCGAAACTCCTTCGCGGCGTCCTTCTCACTCTGGAAAATCAGGGAGTACAAACCAGATTCGTTGACTACGACCAACATCTGGACCTGCGGGGCGATACCCTCCCAAATCTGCGGAGTATCTGACCTGTACAAAGTCCGCCGGTCGTCCTCATCAACCAGCCGCATCGCGGAGCTGGTGTCCCGCAGGGTCAACGCTTTGCACGCGTCAGCGGCGACGAACCACGGTTCGCCGTCGATGAGCAGCGTCCGTAGTTGGCGGCCTTGGTAGGTGAACAGTTCTAGGTCACTCATGCCGACACCCCGCTTAATGGGTCAATTGGGGCCATGTCGGTGCAGTCGACTTCCGGGCCGGTGTACTCGACTAGGACCCAGTCATGCTCATAGGGTTCGCCGTCGGCGTCGTAGAGGTATTCTTCGTCGCCGTACAGTTCTTCGCGCAGCTCCCGTATCTGCGCGAGTTCCTCAGGCTTGCTGTACTGAACGTTGTAGAGCGGCAACTCGATGGCGATTGCGCGCTGTTCCGCCCGCTCAGCGGCCTCACGGTTTCGATAGTGGGCGAGATCGATGCGGTGGACTTCCAGCCACCAGTCCTTGTTCTCTGCGTGCTTGCGTAGACGAATGCCTGGCTGGGCTGTCATGCCCACGTACAGCAGTTCGTTGTGGATGCCGTACGCCCGGTAAACGATGTGGGTGCGGCTCATGCTGACCTCGGCTCGTATGAGCGGCTGGTAAGCCACGCATCGATGTCCTCTTCGCGGAGCCGGTAGTCCCGCCCGGTGCCGATGGCGAATGCCTGTAAGTCGCCGGCAGTGACGGCAGCGCGGATCAAGTCGGGGCTGAGTTTGGCGTGCGCGGCCCCTGTTTTCGCGGTGTGCCAGACAGTCATGCGACCGCAGATTCTTGCTCTTGCGGTGGCTGCCAGACATCCATCGGCAGCAGGCCGAGCGCCTTTGACCACATGACCATGAGTGGTTTAGAGGCGCGTTTGTGGCCGAGTTCGACGTTGCGGATGGTGTCGGGGTGCAGGTTGCCTTCGTAACCCTGGTCTTTGATGCGCTCGACGAGGGCGTTGACAGTGATTCCGTGGGCTTCCCGAAGTTCTCGAATGTTGACCTGTGGTCCTCTGGGCATGCCAACAATCTAGCGACAGTTAGCGACAGGTGCAAGGATTTAGCGACAGATTTCGCTAAAAAGTTTCACTGAGGTGCGGAATGACAGGCTTGGGATTATCCGGTGTTCGAATAACTTGGCGCTAAACCTGTCAATTTGGCGCTAGACCTGTCAGACCCTGTTAGACCAGAATGGCGGGCATGACCAACAACGAGGACTGGCCCCGGCTAGGCAGCTACGTTGCCCGCCGCATCGACCACCTCGGTTTACAACAAACCGCAATCCAGGCCCAAGGCGGCCCATCGCCAGCCAAGCTGCGCGACATCATCCACGGCCGGGCACAAGGTCTACGCAACAGTCTTCGCAGAGGGCTAGAGGAAGCCCTTGAATGGGGACCCTTCAGCATCGACAAAGTTTTAGCGGGCGGCGAACCTCAAGAGCGCTCAGGACTGCGCACCGTACCTATCGATGATCTACTGGCTGAGATTCGCCGCCGTGTTGTGGTGTCAGTTGGGGACCAGCCGGAGCGGCGATACAACCGCGGGCTCTTCGACCAGTCGGCGCACGATATCCAGGATCCGCCCATCATTCCCGCGCGGGAGGGTTGAGCGTTTGCGGGCATGAGCCCCCGCCAAGATAACGACTATGCTCATCTTCTCGTCAGCGGCGAGGTCGTCGGGGCCGACTCGTTGTAGGAGTTCGTCGATGACCCAGTCGAGATGTGGTTCTAAATCCTGTGCTGTAGCAGCGAGTTGCGTTGCCTGCCAGACTCGTTGGGATAGGTCGACGGCGTTGCTGCCATCAGGCATAGAAGCACTCCTCGGGCTGAAGAGGTGAACATTGGATGACATCCCCGTGTGTCGCAATTATATTGCGCTTCCTCACAGTGTTTGCGCAAGGTTTCGCCAGTGTCAATATGGCGTTTGCTGAGTGGTTGACAGTTCTTGCTAAGTGTCTAGGTCTTGTGGTGCGAGGATGTCGGCCAGCAGGTTCATCGCTTCCCGATGCCGCGCCAGGTTCGGATCCGCGTAGCGGCGCTGCACATCAGTGGAAGCGTGGCCGAAGAGTTCCATGCGGGTTTGTTCGTCCACCGCCGCGGCACGCATCAACGTTGCTGTGGTTCGCCTGAGTGTGTGCTGCCCGACGTGGGGCACCTCAGCGAGACGGAGGAGTTGTTGCCAGGCTTTCTGGTCTTGGCGTTGACCGATAGGTGAACCGTCGGGGTGATGGAACACAAGGTTGTGCGGATTGGGGCCGTCAACGGCTTGGAGTTGTTCAAGCGCGTTGTGCAGAGGTGCGACGATGGGGATGTCCACCTGTGCTGTGGTTTTCGTTTTCGGTTCGGTCCACACCAAATTCCCCTCGCAGAGCCGGTGTGGGAAGCCGGCGGGGAACTCCCACTCCGCTTTCGGACAGGCAGACACGCGTTTCTTCCCGCACGGGAACCTCTGCCCCTTCGGGAACGAGGGGTCAGGTGTGGGATCGCCGCATTTGTGGACTTTCGTCAACTCTTGGAGCTGCCAAGAGAAGGTCAGCATGTCCTCACCGAGGTCAACACGATCCCACGTCAGGCCCAATACTTCGCATTCACGCTTGCCGGTGAGGAACCCCGTGCGCCAACGGGTAGCCCACGTTTGGTCACATGACGAATCAGCCACCGACATGATGTGCAGGGCCTGCTTCGGCGTGTAGGAGGCTTTCGGCTTAGGGGTGTGTTTGGGCATCCCCACCAACTCCGCGACGTTGCGCGGTAGTTCGAGTTCGGCCATCGCATCATGCAACGCCGCCGCAAGGGTTTGATGCGCCTTCTGCGCATTCCTAGTCGAGGACTGGGCCAGATGCATTCTGCGCACATCGTCGGTCGTCAGCTTGTCCAGCCGCTTATGACCGAGCGTAGGTTTCAGGTACCGCCTGACGGCGAGTTCGTAGTAGCGGTAAGTGGTGGGGTCGACCTTCGGCTTCTTGATCGTCTCCAACCAGTGATCCAGCCACTTGTCCAACCGCATCCCAATAGCCCCAGGCATCACACCGCGGTCCAAAAGTTTCTTGAGTTCTTTGCGTTTGGCGATGGCGCCGTTACGGGTCCTCGACGACACCCGCTTCTGCACCGGCCGCCCATCAATGAGAACGGTGTAGCCGGCGATCCATATGCCATCGGATTTGCGCTGGAAGAGGGTGCCTTCGCCTGGGGAACGCCGCGCCATCACCCCTCCACGCCAGCAAACACCACCACACTGTACTGCACCTTCATCTGTACCTTAAGCCTTCGTACGACGCGGTATGAGGTAATACGATATAGGTACTGTGAGCTGGGTGTTTGACAGGTTCACACGGGTGAGTATAGTGCATCGTACGGATTATGAGTCCGCGGCTCTAACCGACTGAGCTACCGCCCCTTCGCAGGTAGGCGGTGGTTTTCGACCATCCCGGCCTGCCTCACTGTACTTTAAGGTGCACTGTCGATGCTACGTCTACCGAAAATCCTGTCCAAACTGCACCCACGCGCAGAGGGTACCCACACCGTCCGGTGTCCTGATTCGCGGTGCCGATGGACAATAACCACAACCCAAAACCACGCTGGGGAAGCAGTCACCAAACACCTCGCAGTGGATGCCCGCCACACAGGAGGGGCTTGGGTAGACCTGGAGGGGCGGGAGCGTGTCGGGTTCAACTACGCAGAGGATGAGAGCCGGAGAATGAAGCGTATGACCGTTGGGGAACTAATCGCGCAGTTGTCCGAGCTGGACCCGGACATGACCGTGCTCTACCACGACTATGACGGGCGGAGTGCTCTCGTCCCCCTAGATGTAGCTTTCGCCGTCCACGCGCCGAAAGACAGCGAGGACCTGTGGGAGTGGGAGTACCTGCCGCACGACGACGACTACACCGAGCGGGCGCTGGTTTTCCGCGCAGCGACAGAGGAGCGTGTCGGGTTCGACTACACGACACAAAAAACAAGGAGAATAGACGGGTGAGCGCCAGCACCGGTGACCGGTTGTTCGACACGGCGGTTAAGAGCTTCCGTCTATATGCGGCAGCCTCAGATCAGATCATGCGGGTGCGGCTGGTCCACATGGGTGCCATGACTCACGCGGCCGACTACCCGGTGTGTGCTCACTGCTCCGAGTTGGCGGGGAGGCTCGTTGAAGCGCCGTGCCCAACCATGCAAGCCGCTGAAGGCTACGACGCCGCATGTGAATCCGTGTTGGCCGCTGACCGGTACAGGCATTTCGTGTTGAACGGATTCACCCAGCAGCAGTGGGACGAAGCTGAGGAGACGATGAAGCAATGAGCGGTGCGCGGGTTGTTTCAGAACTGGGACCAAGCGAGCGTGGTTCCGTTTGGCGGGCCAACGATATCGGGTGGCTCCATTACAAGTTCGACACGACATTAGGACGCTGGATAACCGGCACGAATCCCAATCCCGATCTGCCGATGTGGGGTGGCACCGCATACGCGCCCGATGGGATTGTGCGGCGCTCTGCGGGTTTCACAGAGGTTAGGCCCTCCCCTGTTTGTGGTGTTGGTTACCCCAACAAAGAACCGGAAAAGCAATGAGCGGCTGCGAAGAGTGCTGCATGGACGCTTTCATGTGGTCCGAAGGGCCAGGCTGGGACAGCCACCAGGAAATCTACGGGCAGTTGTTGTACCACTTTCACCATCGCGGCCCGTACAACGAAGAATGCAGCGAACCCGCTTGCGGCTGCCCCGCTGTGGTTGGTAGGTGACCCACAAATGAGCGATGACATGATAATCACGCGATTGAGCGTCTACCCACAATCCACGCAAATCGTTGACGGGTGGGGGCGCATCATCCGCGACCGCGAGTACTGGTGCGTTGATTACACCGTCAGCCGTCCTGGCTACGTGGACCGCGGCTATTGTCCGACTTTCACCAGCGAAGAGGCTGCGCATCGGCACGTGGAGAAACTGAGATCGCGGGTGCGGTTCGCTGCGGCGGCTCTTGGTGTAGGAGAGGAAGCCCCAAAATGAGCGTCGGCGGTTCCTGTTAACCACCCACCCCGACACAACCACAGGCCGACAGGAGAAGCCGATGGGCAACGTATGGAATCCCGGTGATCGTGACAGTTGGAAGCGGGCGAACGATGTTCCCGCCGTCATTCGTACGCAGTCATTCAATGGGAATGAGCAAGACAGCGAGTCGGTGTGGTTCGTTGCCGTGCAGGGGCACGAGTTCAACATCAAGCTCACGCTCGACGACGCCGAAACACTAGGCCGCAATCTCATCGAGCGAGCCGCCGAGCTTCGCCGCGAGCTTACGTAAGGCAATTTTATCGGCCCGAAAGGAACAAAATGACTGGTCACGTCCCACTTCCCGCTGAGTGGATGGAAGAGTGCGACTTCGTCCACAACATCTGCCAGCACGAAACCAACGGGCCGCGCTCGCGCTACATTCTCGGGCAGGACGAGAACGGCGATCTGTACGTCCCGATGCATTGGGGCCACCCTGACGAGCTATACCGCCCGTTCAACAAGTGGATTCCGCTGCACTGGCTGGCCTATTTCAACTCTTGGCGGCGGCGCACAATGGCAGAGCTTGAGCCAGTCGCGGGTTGACATATTCGGGCCTTATCGGGGCTCTGTTGTTCTTGTGGGCGTAGGGCCGTGAACGCAAAAAGCGGGCCCCGCCTCACCAGTGGTGAGAACGGGGCCTCGCATAGTCTCCAGTCCCATTGGAGCCGTAACTTGAGTCTACAACACGCAACCTTTCAACACTATCAGCGTGTCAGCGCGTAGATGATGACCGCCACGCACGCCAGGACGAGGGCGATGCAGAACAGGTACCAGTAGCAGGCGATTTGACGGTCAGCCATTACAGCAGCCCCCCCAATCCGATGGCGCCGAGCAGATCCCCCAACAAACCTCCCCCACCGCCGCCCGAGCCGCCGCTACCGCTGGAGGTTTGTCCGGGCATGTTGCGGGGCGGCCAGGGTGGGCAGTCCTTGAGTGTGGGGGCGATGTAGCCGCCGGGGCATGACACGTAGGGTGCTGCGGACGCGGCCGGCGCCCACACCAACGCCACCCACAGCAGGGCGGCGGCTACAAACCGCATGTTGCGGGGGGCAGGGGGTGAGCAGCACGGTACTCGTCGTTTTCCCGCTGCTCATCAAGAGAAGCCCGATACTTACGGTCGGTGTCCACCGTTAAATCGATGGCCCACTTCTCGCGCACCGGATCATTCCCCGGCAGGCGGGCGATGTCGGGTGGCGGGAAGACTAGAGAGTGCATCCAGTTATAGATCAGTAAGCGTTGCTGTTGTGAGAGTTTGTCGTTCTCCGACGTCAAAGCCGACCGATCCCGTAAGACTTGCTGAAATTCGCGGACACAATCAGCGTTCTGCTGGGACTGCAAAGACACATTGATGGCGATGAAGCAGGCGATAGGCAACGCGACGAACTGCCACCGAAAAACAAGTACCCGGTTGCTGAGCTGCGCCTTAACCCAATGCCACAGCGCGGCGGCGCCGACACCAAGCATGAAGTAGCCGATGTTGGCTGCGGTGAACAGGTCAGAGAACCAGTCAAGCATTGGTTTCACCTGTCTTATCGGCCTCGCGCTGCGCGTCCCGTGCAGATGGTTTGACCGTGGAGATCCCCAAGTTGGTGACTAGGGCACCGGACATGATCACAAACACTGTGTCGAGACCCTCAAGTGGAACGTGGATGGCCTTGAAAACGAGCCACGGCACGAACGTGATGGACCAGACCAGAAATGAGAGTCGCCCGTTGCGGACCCATTTGGCCCACCCGGAATCGTTGTCGGCCATGTCAACAACGCAACGTCAGGTGGGTAAATCTGTTTGTTGTGGTCACCCTGTCCGTCCTTTCATGGCGCGCATTTGGCCAACTGGTTAGGGCGTGGTGCATACGATGCAGCCAGCCCCAGGGTCTGCTAGTCCAGCCTTGGGGTTAGGGGCCGTTCGGTGTGGGAGCACTCGACGGCCCCGCCTCTGTTATGCGCCGATGTGGTCGATAGTGTCGGCGTTCTTCGTCAGATACACCCCGACAGCGGTGCCCACGGCGACAACCCCGGTGATCACGTTGGTGACCTCCGGTGACAGGTACAGCCCGAACGTGTCCAAGGCGGACGAGACGAGGGTGAGCCCGACACCGATCGCCGCCACAACAGCTTTGCGGTATTCAGCTACAGATTTCATGGTGTTTCCCTTCAATGGTGGGGTTGTCTCCGCGGCTATCTTGCGAAGGACGAATGGGTGGTGCTTCAACGCCGGAAGCTGGCCACGATGTCGCAGGCAGGGGCGACGAACGGCCCCCAATCGCCGTGCGCCTGAATGCCTGGGAGGGCGCCGACGAGTTGCAGCAGATCAGGGATATGAGTCAACACACCTTGAGCGGACAGCAGATCAACGAGTTGCTTATCGACGGGTTCGTCGGGGCCGTTGATCAACCCCATCAACGGTTGCGCCACCGCCATCACGGGTGCGAGGAACGGGCCAATAAACGGCAGCCCGGCGATGACTGGGAGGGCGACTTTCATCACGTGGACGAAGAACGGCAACTCGGTATCGGCTTCGACGATGATCGCGTAGAACGGCGGCCGAATGTGGTCGGGGGCTTCGGCGTAGAAGTCGTTCGGATGATTCAGGTTGTGCACCAAGGCATACAGCCACTCAGGGCGAATCTTGCGCGCGATACCTGTGTCTCTCTTGGAGGGGTTGCCGAACTGCACCACACCGTTGATCCGTGAACGGAGGTGGGCGAACCGTCCACCATCACCGAACAACCGCACCAGCGCGTCTTCCATACCATCCGCGGACTGCGAATACCCGGAAAACCAGAACTCGACGTTCGGGTCGTTCAAGTCTGGGCAGGACGCGATCAGCCGCTCCAACTCCGCACCCTCAAACCCGATGACCTCGTTGTAGGAGAACGTCGGATCACCGCCCATCATCCCGAGGTAGCCGCCTTTGGGGAAGCCGACCGGCTGATGGTTCAGGTGCAGGACGTCTTGGCACCACTTGCCCAGCTCGAACGACGGCCCGAACCACCAATCCGCTCCCGAACCGGGTGCGGTGTAGATCCAGATCGGCCGGTGCGGCGGATTCAACGGCGGGCTCGTCGCAACACCCAGGCGAATCTGGCTGGCCGCGTTCATAATCCCCGTGACCGGCAGCCCGACACGCTTCTGGAACTCCTTGACAACACCGACCAGGGTTTGGCTGTACGCATCGTCAATGACCAGGGCAGGTGACCAGTCACGCACCCACTGGTATTTGTCGTGCAGCTTCTGTTTGATCAGCGTGACCTTGGGGTCGACGTCACCCAATCCGAAGCCGACCCACTTGCCGGCGGCGTCCTTCACTTCACCCTCTTCGGTACGACTCGGCAGTTCTCGATCGTGACGTTGGTGGTCATGTCTGCCACTCGGATACCACTGCCGGGCTCGTCGTCGTCATCCTCGGGCGGACCTGTCGAAGGTTGCGGATTGAGGGCCTGGAAACGGCGCATGGTTTCCTCTTTGCTCATGTTCTCGTCGTCAACCCAGTCGTAAGGTTCCATCAGGCACCCTTGTGTAGGTCGTCGATAGCTTCGACGGTGTACTTGTTACGGCTGCCGTCTGCCGTCTTCCCGAAGAACTCCCAGCCCTTGGCTTGCGGGCCGAACGCTTGCTCCCACAACTGTTTAACCATCTCGTCCGTTGACGGGTATTTGAAGGCCTGTGGCGCTGGAGGCCCTGCCGGGGCACCGGATGCGTACTTGTTCACGGCTGCCGTGAATACATCCCACGGGAAGTTGGGGCCAACATCGGTGTGGTCGTTGCCGTCTTTGAGGTACGTCGTGCAGTAGTTGTGGTCAGCCGCGCCAGGCGGATCGCTGTAGTTCGGCGCGATCACACGCGCCTTCAGTTTGGGATATTTGGCGCAGTCCTGAACGAACAAATAGGCGGCGGCTTCGATGGTTCCTCGCTCATTGTCGAGCCACTGCTGGCGGGTCCAGTCAGACCTGCTGCCGGCGAAGCAGAAGTTAATTGATCGGCCATTGGAATTGCCGACCGCCCAAGCTGCTTCATCGGTGTCGACGCAGTCGACGATGGTCGTCCCACCATCGTTCGCCATGCTGCCCGCATAGTGATACGAGACGGGGTTTGGGCCGTTCTTGGTCGATTCGAGGAAGTTGCGCAACTCAAGTGCGGCGTCGTTGCGGTTGTCGCTGCCCTTTGGCGGCTCCTGGGTATGTAGCAGCCACAGGTCTACATTGGCGACGTTGCGGGGGTTGGAGTTTCCCGACAGAAAGAATGCGAACTCGTTGAAGTCTGGGCGGTTGTCGGGCACGGTGGGGTCTCCTGAAAGCCGGTCATAGATTCTTTGGGCATCGCCCATGCGCTGGTCGTAACGGTCTGGATAGGCGGACTGCTGCACCTGCTGTGCATAACTGCCAGGTGAATGTGAACCGTTGTAATCAATGTTTGCGAGCCGGTCATAGAACAAGCCAGCCGATTTGGTGGGGTCCATGCAGGTTGCGGCGTCACCCCACCACCACTGGCCGTTAGCACCTTGGCGCACCTGCTGCTGGAACAGCCCTACCGAATAGCTGTCGGAGCCGACTGCCTCATGCGGAAGCGCCATGGACTCAGGCACTTTCGCGTTCGCGTACATCGTCAAGTTCGACTCGACCAGACACGTGGCCAGTGCGATCACGATGCCCCGCTCCGTGATTCCCCGACGCTTCCCCTCGGCGATCACCGCGCGGGCGTAATCGTCTTTACTCACGTCAACACCTCGACTTCGTTGATCGCCATCTCGGCTTGCTGCGCCGCGGTGTACAGGGTCATGGCCTCGTTGAGTCGCTCGAACCGGTACGCGGCGGCGATCGGCTTACCCTGGAACGACAAAATCCACATGCTCATGCCAGGAACTCGGCCAGGTTTCCGTCGGCCAGCTCAAGGGCCATGTGGCTGCCGACGACGACGATGGCGGCGATGACGACTGCCCCGCAAACGATCCCCAGGCAGAACGGGGTCACGCTAACTCCAGTTACCCAGGTTCGTGGCAGTGTCTGATCCGAAGGGTGTGAGGCGAATGAAGCTGCCCCGCAACATCTTCTCCGTGCCACCGGTACCTGCCGATAGTTTGACTTGTGGGATGAACGTGCCGGAAGCGTTGATACGCACCACACCACGAATCGACAACAACACGTTTTCTGTGGCGGATGTTGATGCTGCTGTGGCGACCAGGGCTGTGGTGGGCAGCGAGCCCGCGCCGGTCGACTGAGACGCCGAACTATCAGCAGCCAGCGTTAACTGGCTGGTTGCACCCGAACGGCCCCGCACCACATAATCCAGGGCGGTGATCGTCGCCGTGCCAGCGAACAGCGTCGCCCACGTATGCGACGTCGTACCAGTGTTCGTGATCATGTACTCGGCCTCCAGCAGATACGAACTCGACGCCGGTAACGTGATCGCACCGTTTGTGGTGGCGTTGAAAGCCTTCTGCGCCGTAGCCGAATCCGTAAGTGTGTAGTCAGCCGACAGCGCCATCATAAAGATGTCTGCTGACGGCCATACCGTGCCGGCGGCGTCCACGCGACGCAGACGTGGCAGCGTCTCATTCGACACGTAGATGCCGTGTTTCCCGCTCGCTGGGGTGGTTGGGGTGGCAACCTCGTTGAGCTTCAATTCTCCAGCCAATGTCCTTGCCTTTCGTTAGTATCCGGTTGCGTCCACTGCTAGACAGGCCCACCTGGACCCGTCATACCTCAGCCCCATCCAATGCTGCTTACCGATAACAGTGGTGGCCAGAAGTGTTGCGACACCAGACGAAACACAGTTGGCGCTGTAGGTGATGGCGCGAGCGGTACCGTCGTCTTTGAAGCCCAGCATCAGCGTCTGCCCGAGTCGGGGGTTACCTGTGAGGGTCAGGGCGAGCGCGGCACCCATGTTGGTGAACACGTAAGTGTCGTAGAGGTCGGTGTTTAATGTGAACGTCGCCCCCGGCACTGTGGTGCTGCCGCTACGGGCCCTGGGCTGGTAGGACAGCACCTCAAGTGTTGAGGTGGAAGGGACCTCCAGAGCTGCGGCAGCACCGACCTCAAGGATGTCCATGACGGTGAAGTCGTTCGACCCGAGTAGCACCGTGTCCCGCTGCGTCTTCTGCGCATCGAACACTTCACCAATGAACGTGTCGGAGAGGGTTTCGGCTTGGCAGGTGGTGTCGAGGGTGACGTTGTTGAGGGTGACCTGGGTGCCGGTGTTGGTGTAGGTGTTGCCTTGGATGGCGATGCCTGAGGCTGTTAGGGGGGTTGCGTGATCGATCAGAATCCCGCGCGTGGTCCAGCCGATCAGGTTATTGTTCTTGACCGTCCAACCCCGTGCCCCGGTGGTGAACGGGTCCAAATAGATGCCACAATAAAAACCTTGGCTGCCACCGGAATCCATGTCGATCGTGTTGTCCGCAACAGTGACGTTGGTGGTCGAGGCCCCGTAGATGAGGATTCCGTAGGCAGGGACGCGAATAACGTTGTCCGTAATCGTCCACGCCCGTCCACCGCTTTGCATGGAAATACCATTGCCGCCGGTCGCACCTTTGGTGAGTTTGCCGATCGTGTTCCCGGTGATCGCCACCTCATCGTTGGTGTTGTTGTCCCCTACGATCGCGGCCTGGGTCACGTCATTGCCGTCGATCACACAACCGCTGATAGTTGTGCGGATAATGCTGCCGCCCAACTCGATAGCCAAGGACCGCGCCCCGTAGACAGTACAACCGCTGATAGTGCTGTCGGTGGAGACGTCATGGGTGATGCCCAGGTCGGTTCCGTTGACGTGGCAGCCTGTCACCCGCATACCTGTCACCCGTCGCCAGAACACACCTTGCGGGGCTTGGCTCCCAGACAATGCGCCGTTGGCTACCGGCTGATAGACATGACAGTTGTCCACCACCGCGCCCAGAATCCTGGCTGTAGTACCACCAACCACCTGAACCCCGGCGTAAATAGCGGGCGGCATAACCGATGTGGTGATCCGGCAGCCCGAAACCCTTACGCCACTGGAGGACACGGTGGCGTCGACATAGGTGATGCAATCGAGAGTCACACCACCCTGCACGGTGTCTATTAGTGTGCAGTTATCAATCGCGGTGCCGTCGATGGTGGATGTGGCGTTAAACGGGTGGACAACGATCCCCCAGCCATCTGTGTCGTGAATATAGGCGTCTCGCACCGTGCAGTAGGCGGCGGCGACGGTTATCGGTGCTTCGTAAACCGGCGGTGAAACATTCAGGCGGTTGCCATCCCACTCCCCGTTGTCGAGGGTGACGTAATCGGCTGTGATGTTGACGATTTTCCCGTCGGCTGTGCCGGCGGGCAGGATCATGTGCGCGCCCGGCGCGAACTCCCACCGCTGATGCGCCACATTCAACGCGACGCTTTGCAGGACGTAAGTTCCAGGGGGAACATAGACACGTCCACCCACCCCAGCTGCGGTGCAAGCCGCATTGAAGGCAGCAGTGTCGTTAGCGACACCGTTACCGACAGCGTTGTAGGGGGCGTCCTTAACGTTGACGGCCATCGCCCCGGAAACCCCGAGATTCCGCCGTCCCTGCGATGGGGTACCGAAATAGGCCAGAACATCTAGTGTGGATGTGGCCGGGATTTCCAGGCTGGTGGTGGAGCCGATTTCGATAACATCAACAACGGCGTAATCGTTTGATGCCGGTAATGTTGTGTCCCGCTGGAGTTTCCGGGCGTCGAACACTTCACCGATGAACGTGTCAGACAGCGTCTTGTTCGTCTGCACCTGAGCGTCGGTGGTGCCGACCACTGTCCCGGATGGTGCTGCCACCGCCGTCACGGCTGATGTGCCGTTGCCGACCAGCAGACCCGTCAGCGTCGCCGCGCCAGTACCACCGTTGCCCACCGGTAGTGTGCCGGTGACGTCAGCGGTCAATGAGACTGAGGCGTCTTTGATCTGCTCGCCGCGGACTTCAGTGCGCGCCATTATTTCATGTAACTAACGCGGATTTTGTCGCCGGTCAGCGGCGCCGAAAGGTACGTGATCGTCGCCCCAGAGATCGTGTAATCATTGCCGGCGCCCGGCTCTTGAAGGATTCCATTCAGAAAGACTTGCTCGGTGCCCGCTGTCGGGGTGTTGGCGAGCGTGAAAGTGGTGTTTGATCCGTTCACGGTGCCCGAGGGTGTTTCACGGGTGACGAAGTTCGACGAAGTAAGACCGGCCGATGTGCTGGATAGGGCTAGGTGGGAATCCCAAGTGCCGGCGGCTGATCCGTTCGTGATCAGGGTGATGATGGCCCAGTCACCCGCGGTGACGGACACGATACCGCCGCCGCCGTTCGCGTTGACCTGCACCGCGCCAGTCGACTTGTTCGCGATGATGTAAGTCTGGCCGGTGACGAGGGTGGTGGCGTCGGGTAGGACAACTGTTTGGGTTGTGGTGCCGGTGAACTGCTGGAACTGCGTGGACGCCACCGTCAGTGTCGTAGTCCCCGCCGCGGTCGCGGTTGTGGTGACCCCGACCGCGACGCTGTTGGCTTTGGTGTTGGCGTTGGTGTCGCGCAGCATCGCCGTGGAAGCGGTCGCCGCCGCGGTTAACCCCAGGGCTGTTGGGGTTGCGCTTGATCCGGTGTTGTTGGCAATGACGCTGTTGGCGGCGAGGTTCGCCATCTTCGCCAAAGAAACCGCACCGTTAGCGATCGTAGTAGCGTTGGAACCCGCCGACGCGGTGACATCACCGGTGAGGGCGGCGCGGCCGAGCTGCTTACCGGACTTCGTCAACGACGCATCAACAGTGACCGCACCGGCATCGGTTTGGGAGAACGTCAACCCGGTGGTGCCCAGCGTGATCGGGTCGTTCGTCGTCAACGTCCACTGAGTGTCCCCGTTGGCGGTGCCCTCATTCACCCAGACGGTGAACCCGCCAGTCACTTCGGCGCTAGCATCTGCGTCGGCCGCCCGCGTCGGTGAACCCGAAGCGTTGACGGTGTAAACACCGTTTTCTGACGCCGTGGACTGGTCCTTGATGAGGATCCGATCGCCGGTGGCTAGGGTGACGCCGTCGACCGTGTCGCCGTTCTCGAACGAGGACGCCAAAGTGCCGGCGGCTGTTGTGGCGACGCGGACGCTGCCTTTGATGTCGAGGCCGTTGACCATCGCCACTAACTGGCCATAGGTGGCGGCGTCCTGCGCCGCGCTACCGTCAGTCAGGTTGGTGAGTTTGTGGGAACCCATCGACTGATCACCAGTGAACGCCCGCGTCCCATCAGCCTTGATGTACGACGTGGCGAGCTGCCCGTCTGTGATACCCGCTGACGCTGACAGTTGGGTTGTGGTGATGGTGGCCGATTTGATCTGCCGCCCACCATCGATCTGTGTAGTCGCCATATTTGTCTTCTCTCCTTAGATCACGTAGTCGATACGGATGGTGTCGCCGGCCAGCGGCGGGTCATCGAAAGTGATTTCATCGGGCCCGGTTTCGGCGTATTCGAACTCCCGTAACCCGTTCAGATACACCGCGGTTGACTGAGCGCGGAAGTTATGGGCGGTGGTAAAGACGGTGTTGACGCCGTCTTTAATGCCTGTTAGCGGTTCACCGACAATCGGCAACCCGGTGCCAGGCAAGCCGTGTGGGCCAGGTGGCCCTTCGACGGTGACGACCGCGACCACATCGTCGGCGACCTCCACAGCGACTACAGGTTGGGTAGCGACGTCCACCCCGATGACGTCGGTCCCGACGATCACATCGAACACAAGCGGATCAGCCATCGTGGCGCTCGAAAGTTCCCACCAACAAAGGTGTTTCCAGGGTGGGGGTGTCGGGTTGCGACATCAGGATGCGCCACCGCGTCGAGTTCCTCACTTGGTCGCAGAGAGTGGATTCGATGCGGATCACCGCCACATCATCGGTGACTTCGGCGTTGACGCGGGTCGGCGCGGCTTTGTCGATGTCGATGTCGATGAACAGGGTCGCGTCCCAATCCTGCGGGTCGCCTTGTTCATCGCGGCGGCGGATGCTGAAAAGCCGGTCAGCGCCGCGTGTTACGGGGATGATCCGCTGCGCGGGCGGTGTGCCTATGTAGTCGGTCATTTAAACCCTTCTCACCACATTGCGAAGAATCTGCCGGTATTAGCGCCAGCGGCGGCTGTCCACGTCAAAACGATGATGCCGTCAGCGCCGGCCCCCGAGGTTGCGCGTGTACTGGCGTTACCACCGGCACCGTTGTTGCCCGCACCGCCACCACCGCCGCCGTAGTTACCGCCAGCCCCGGCAACAACAGCCGCATTCGTTGCAGCGTTTTGACTACCACCCCCACCGCCTGATCCGTGGGTGGCGTCCCACTCGGTGCCGTTGCCGCCTGCTGTTCCGGGGGTGCCGTTGTTGCCGGTGCCGCCAGCGCCGCCCGAGGTGCCGTCGCCTTGACCGCCGTTGCTTGGGCCGCCAGCGGAGTTGTCGACACCGTTGTTGCCTGCGGCGTTAGGGCCGCCCGCACCACCACCACCCGTACTCGCACCAGTGTTGGGGACCGTAACGTTGCCGCCCCGGCCACCAGCGTTATGGGTGCTACCGACACCCCCAGTGCCGCCAGTACCGCCAGCCGGACTGGATGTGCTGGCCTGCCCGCCGCCGCCTCCTATAGCCCCAAGGGTGGCCCCGGCCTGCGTTGTGCCGTTAAACCAGCTATCGCCGCCAGCGTTCCCTACACTGGTTGAGGTTGCGCCGACAACACCTTGAACGGCTGCACCGCCCAAACCGACCCTCGCGGTGGCGGTCGTGGTGCCGGGGGTGGCGAAAGTGAAGTTCGTGATTTTGCCGTATTCGCCGCCTCCGCCGCCGGTGACACCAGTGGTTGAGTTGCGCTGCTGGTAAGCGCCGCTGCCGCCAGCGCCGATAACTTCGACGGTGTTGTTGGAGTTGTTCCACGTCGCATCTGAGGTGATGGTGAAGTTCGTTCCCGGCGTGGTCACGTAAAACAATTGCGTCATAGCGCCTCGCAGATGTTGTGCACTTGGGCGAGTGTCATGGCGTCGGGTTCCGTTGAAACCCCGAATGTTTCCTTCGCAATACGGATCATGTACTCGCCGGGAGATAACGCGTGTAGGTCCAGTTGCCATTCGAAGTCAGGATTGATGATCCGAACGACAACGTCTTGGTGGAACACGACACCGAACACCGGTGAGGCAGTGTGGTTAAGGAACGTCGCCACCTAGGTGATGACCAGCCAGTAAGTGCCGTCGTTGATCACCCGCGCAGAAGCTCCCGCCGCCACACTGATACTGTTCACGGCCGCGGTGTCGTAGAGCTGATCCGACCCTGCCCGCTGCACGGTCAACGTCTGCGTGGAACGGTTCTTAAACACCAGTTCAACGCTCGTATTACCTGACACCGCAGGCAAAGTGAACGTCCGCGCGGTGGTGCCGGTGAGAACATTCAGGTACTTGTTGGGGGTGATCGTCGTGTCGACGGAGACAATGTTTGCGCCTGCGCGGATGACGTTGCCGTTTGCCTTAGCCACCCCCGATGATGCGCGCTGCACGGTGGTGTCACCGTTCCAGCCGACCGCTGTGCTGCCCATATCGATACCGAAACCGCCAGTGATCTGGACCCCGTACGGGAACTCGAAGATTCCCGTACTGCGGTCGAGCCTCGCGGCAACAAACGGGCTCGCGCCGGTGTTGTCGTATGCGACGACCTCAAGTTTCGAACCGGCGTAGCTGCCGGCGCCCCCGGATTCGGCGTCGGTCGACTTTCGGATTCCCAACCGGTTGGTGCCGCCGCTCTGCAGGAGAATGTCGGCCTCCACACCCGCGGCTGTGTTGACGGCCACACTTCCCGAAATCTGCGGGGCGGTGAACGTATTGAAGGTATCTGTACTGCAACTGCTATCGAGCGTGACGTTGTTGAGCGATAAGCCTGCGCCGCAGTTCGTGTAGGTGTTTTCCCGCACCGTGATGCCCGAGGCGGTCAGGGCTGAGCCGTGCTCAATTCGAATCCCGTAGTTTGACCAGCCGATCAGGTTGTTGTTCTTGACCGACCATCCCCGCGCCCCCGTAGTGAACGGGTCAAGGTAGATGCCGCAGTAGAATCCGACGCTACCACCGGACTCCAATTCCAGAGTATTGCCCTCAATGGTGACGTCAGTGGTGGAGGCCCCGTAAACCTCGATAGCTTCGCTCGGGGTTCGGATGGTGTTCCCCGCGATCACCCAGGTACGGCCGCCGGACTGGGAGGAAATACCGATTCCGTTGGTTGTTTTTTTGAGGCCACCGATCGTGTTCCCGGTGATCGTGATCTCATTGTTGACGTCGTTATCGGCGCCGATTCCAGCCAAGGTGACGCCCTGGCCGTCAATAGTGTTCCCGGTGATCGTCGTGCGCGTGCAGGCACCGCCGATTTCGATGCCGAATACCTCAGCACCGCAGCAGGTATTGTTGCTGATGGTGCTGTCGATGCTGACATCGTGGGTGATGGCTAGTTCGGTTCCCTGAATGTAGTTACCGTCCACCCGCATACCGGTGACGTTGCGCCAGAACACACCTTGTGGCTGCCCCGCCGTCCCGGCAACCGACTGGTTGATGTAGTTGTGCTCAACGGTCGCACCGAGAACGTTGGCGCCCGTGTTGGTACTGCCGACCACCTGAATCCCTGAATATGTGGTGGACGGGGTTTGCGCGCTGCTGATCCAGTTGCCCGAGACCCGAATACCGTGCGACGCAACAGTGGCATTGGTGAAAGTGATGCAGTCGACATTGACCCCACCCGCCACGGTATCGATCAGGATGTTGCCTTCAATCACGGTGCCGTCCACCGTCGATGTGGTGCTGGCCGGATAGGCAAGGATTCCCCAGCCGTCCGTGTCGTGGCCATACGTGTTCCGCACCGTGCAGTGTGTAGCTTTGATGAGAATGGAGGCGTCATAAACCGGGGTTGTGACGTTGGTGCGGTTGCCGTCCCACTCCCCACCATCAATCGTCACGTAATCACCTGTGACAGTGATGATTTTCCCATCGGTGGCGCCATTCGGGAGCTTTAGACGCGCGCCCGGCGCGAACACCCATTTTTGATGAGCTACGGAGAGGGTTGCGCCATTGACGGTGTAGTTTCCCGCAGGAACGTAGACGGTTCCCCCGACACCGGCCGCGTCCCTGGCTGCGTGCATTGCCGCGCGGTCCGTGGCCTCTACCCCGGTGGCGGCGGCAACAACCGCCCCGATTGTGAATGGGTGCAGCTCCAGCCAGCGATCCACTGCAGCCTGCAGCTTCTCAGCCTGTGTCACTGGCGGCAGCGCAACCGACGCCTGGATGAGCGACCACAGATCCGAAGGGGAGTTCGGGACAATGAAGTTGTACGACTTCCCGTTGGGCGGGACAACGACCGCTGGGCCGGGGTCCAGCTCGACCGTCAGCACGCCACCGACCGGCTTCTTCTGCACCTTAGTGGTTGTGATGATCTCACTGCCATCCGCTGACTCGCGGATCTCCTGAGTGAAGAATATCCACTGCCGGTTGTCTTGTGCCCCATCGATACTGGCCACGACTTCGGTAATGGTGACAGTCACAGTACTCCTAGAGGTCGGTGGCGGTGAAGCTGTCGATGTGGAAGCCGGTGGTTGCCGAGCCGCGGCCCTGAACAGTCCCCGCGCGACCCGCAGCGGTGAGGCTTGTGTGTGTGATGGGTCCGATCACCGGGGTGGTCATGTTGTCCCAATACACCGACAGGGATGTGCCTTGCAGTTTCAACCGCAGGGTGTGGGTGCTGCCCACTGTCGGTGTGGTGACGACGTGGGCGCCGAGGGTGGTGTCGGTACCGGGGTGCCCGTATTCGAGGTAGATGGTTGCGGTGCCGCTGCTGTACCAAATGTAGGCGTCGTAGTAGTAGTCGCCTGCGGTGTAGCTGCGGCCCGTGACTCCGGCGTAGCCGGTGGAAACCAGTGACGCCGTGTAGATGTCGGCGGTGACGGTGTAATCAGCGCTCGCCGGGATGCCGGAGGCGTAGAGGACAGCGTCGGAAGCTCCCGCATACAAGCGGTTGTTTTGGATAGCCGACGGGCCGGTCCACCCGTTGACATACGCCCACACTGCCCCCGTCGCCCCGGTGTGGGCTGTTTGAGTTGTCCCGTTAGTGCCGGTGAAATCGTCGGACACAAACGTTTTGGGGGTGATGCCCGTCATGCGTTGCGCGTGGTCGGACAGCATCCCCGCCCGCTGCGACATATCGTTGCTGGTGCCTGGATAGTGCAGGGTGTAGCCGTCATTCCACGCTGTGTTGGGGCCTAATAGGTCCCAGAACGTGCCGCCGTCGATATTGGAGGAGCGTTCCCACGCATCGAGTTGTTCATCCACATACCAGTTCGTGTGCGCCAGCGACGGATTCGTTGGCGCATCAGTCCAGTCGAACTCGCCGACAAAGTAGGATTTTCCCGCGGTGTGGCAGAACGCAGCCTCATTCTCAAGAAAGCTCGGGGTTCGGTACTGGTCATACGCGTGCTGGTCGTAGATATCAACATAGGTTTGCGCCATCAGTTCGGTGCTGCCGCCAGGCCCGTAGTGCCCGTCCTGCACTAGTTGTTGGGCGCCCTTGACGACTTTGATGTGGTGGCCGATGTCGTCGCCCCAGTCGGCGTACTGCTGCCACGTCAGGCTCGGTGCAGTGAACTCGTTACCGATCTGCCAGCACACAATCTGCGGCTCATTTTTCAACGCCACACCCGTGTAGGGGTTGACGTGATCCAGCACGAACGAAATGTGGTTCTTGTAGGCGTTGATCGTCGCTGTGCGGGTGTAGAAATTGTCGGTTGAGCCGCCGCCCGTCTGCGACACGTACCACCCTTTGGCGAAGTACTCCTCGCAGAACGGCAGGACGAAGCGGATACCCAGCGGTTTAGCTTGCGAAATCGCGTAGCAGATCGGGTCCAATGCTGCCGTGTTGTAGGACCCCAACGAGGGTTCCACAGCGTTACCGCTACTCACCGTATGAACCGACCACGTCGCCTTGAGAACACCGAGTTTCATCGCCGAAGCCGCCGTCAGTAGGGCGTCTACTTGGGCGTGCGGAGTGATGTAGTAGTCACCCGTGGCATCCACCGTGGCCCCGTAAGGGTTACCGTTGGCCGGCCCCACCGAGCCAATATCGTTGGCGCAGTTGGCGCCACCGAAACGGAACCGTGAACCGTTCAGCATCAGATTGCCGGTGACCGCGTCGCGGGTCACGAACGCCGACGAGGTAATGGTGTTGCGTTTGGTGAGGACGGTGTCGCGGGATGCGAACAACTCAGTACGTGTAATTCTGTGAGAAGGAGCCGTACCAGTTCGTTCCATCCGACACGAACGATAGAATGTCCATCTTCCCAGCGGTGGTGGTGATCGTGGGGGCTGTGCCTCCTGGCCATTTCACCGAAGTGAACGTTGCCGAACCGTTCCCCGTGGAGGCGGCTTGTTTCAGGTACAGCACAAACGATTTCCCGGCTGTGGCGGTGGGCATCGTGAACGTGCACGCCGTCGACGCGGTGAGTGTGGCGGTTTGCACCGTCCCACTGGTCAGCGACAACGTGGAGGCGGTGGTGACTGTCCCTATCGCCACAACACTTTCGGTGTAGTTCGTGATCGTCGGATTCGTCAACACTGGGGTGGTGAGGGTTTTGTTGGTCAATGTTTCCGTGCTCGACGGACTCACATAGTCGGTTCCCGCAACGCCGACACCGATAACCCCCGAAGTGAGTTTCGGGATACCAGTCATGCTGGCGCGCTTCAAAATTTTGCCGCTGGTACTCGAGAACAGCGCCACCTCAGAATCCGCCGACGTCGAAGTGTTAGTGGAAGCATCCCCACCACCAGTCCCTACCCCGATATTGGTGCGGGCAGCGGCTGCGTCAGCGGCGGTGATGACACTGCGACCCACCGTTGTCGAGTCGGTGATGTCCGTGGATGCCACCGTGGTGCTGCCGCCTACGGAGAGCGGACTGATATAACGCATGTTCTCTCCTAGGCGGGGACGAGGTCGAGGCCGACAGCGCAGTGGAACTGGCTGTTACTAGTTGTCGCAGTGACCGTCCCCGCACCTAAAGCGTCGGCCATGATCAGCCAGTGCGGCACCGACAGCCCGATCGCCGAGTTGCCGTTGAAAGCGCGGACCCGCTGGTTGAAATCCATCGGAGCCTCATAAAACCCGGCCGCGAACACCGGACGATGCCCAGAGGCCGAAGACACGGCGAGGCTCAACGCCGCTGCGCTCGACGGGCCTGATGTGGCTGCACCGGTGACACTGGCGACACCGGACAGCGACATCGACGCCAACGTCAGGTTGAATGTGACACCGGATTCGACAACGTTCGCGGTGAGGGTTTGCGTTGAGGAGCTGGTGGGGTTGGCGCGGCCGAACAAGTGCACCGACCCGTTGAAGTTGCCTGACTGGTTGTAGTCACACGACACCAGGCGGGTCATCGCCCCCGCAGTGCATGACATTGTCAGGGTGTCGTAGGAGGCGTAGCCGACTGACCCGGATTGGTGGGTGACCATCAGCGCCGCCAACAGATACCGGTTATTGCCAGTACCGATCGTGTTAGTTCCCGTCACCGTCCCCGACGATGCGGTGCGCCCACCCGTCCCCATCGCGTCGGTTTGAATACCGGCAGCGACCCCGACAGTGGCAGAAGAAAACTCCACCCCCGACATCACCAAAGTCACCTTCGACGCGACAGAAGCGACACCGGAAATGAAGTCTCCCGGTCCCAGCCAGCCCACCGCACCCAAATCCAGGACCGCGCCGGCGGCGAGGCTGTAGGCGTTCAAGATGCGGTTCGCGCCGCCCGCACTGTCACCGGTCTTCACAATCGACAACGTCACAGTCCGGGCCGATGAGTCGGTGTTCACCAACACCGCAGACGCCAACCGCACCGTAGACCCTGCGGCGGCGGTGTACTGGGCAGCCTCAGACGAGGGCAGATAGTTGGACACCAACACTTTCGGTGTCGCCGAGGTGGCGGTTTTCAGATCGGACACAAAAGCTCCCTAATTAGATGGCTGTTTCCCACAGGCCAGTCGCGATGACTTGCGCCCATTCGGGTTCGTCGGTGACGGCGAACATCCACGCGTCGCGGACACCGCCGGAACCCTGCACCGCACCCACATCCGTGGCAGACCAGTGCGTAACCCCAGGAGGGGGATAGTTGATGCTCTTAGAGCGGGTGTGTCGCCATCCGAAACCGGTGCGCCGGTTAGTGACACCAGGGAATATGTTGTTGGTGTCGGTCCAGGACAGTTCCGCTTTGACCACCGCAGCCGACGAAATGATCCGCGCCGTATACACATTCCCCGACACTGTGATGAACAGGTCATCAGATGCCTTGGCGGGGATGGTGTTCATCGCCTTCGCTGCACGGAGTTTCCCACCATCACACAGGTAAATGATCAGAGAGTCCGCGTTGCCGCCGCCGGGTGATGCTGCGGCGACCCACTGCGTCCCGTCAGAGTTTCCGCGGATGATCGCCAACGCGGTACGGTCCGCAGCACTCGCTGTTGCCGCGAGGGAGATGCGGCAAGAATGGTCCACCGACTGCATATCAATGTAGTAGGGGGCGACGGTCACATATTTGCCGTTACTGGTCGGCGCGTTCGGCAACGCCACACCAGAGGAAACGGTGAACCCTAAACCCAACTGGGTGAACACCGTCGGAACGGTGGAACCGCTGAACTGGTAGGCAAAATCAGCCTGCAACCCCGTCGGCACATCAGTGGTCAAAGTGACCGTGTTCGACGGACCCGACTCAAGGCCGGCCGCATCCACCGCTGTCACATAAAACGACTGCGCCATCCCAGACGGCAAACCCGTCGCCTGGAAGTGTGTGCTTGTGGTGTCCCCCAACTGCGCCCCAGCCAGGGTCTTGAGACGGTAGTTCGTCACCCCATCAACAGAAGGGTTGGGGTTCCACGTAAACTGAGCCGACGTCGATGTCACATCGGAATACACCAACCCCGTCGGATTCGACGGGGGAACAATATCTCCCGGATCGGAGGGGGCTCCGGCGATCGTTTTGGCGTATTCGTAGATCGGTGACCGGATGGAGTAGTCGACGTCGATCATGCCGTAGGTGCCGCCGCCACCATCCCCGGCGCTATAGCACTTCAGGTTGTAGATGAAGAACTTGTCCACCCACGCATAGCCGAGGAGGCCGTCGATCATGATTTTCAGCCAGTCGCGGGCCTGCAACAGACTCGACACACCCGGTGCTGGGTAGCCGACGCCGACTTCGGTGATCCAGGCTTTCTTCGCGCCTAAACCGTTGGCGACCATCAGATCCCGCACATCGGTCAAATATTTCCACTGCGGAATATCCGGGGACGGGGTGGAGTCGGCGTACAGGTGGAAACCCCACGCATCGAACCACTGCCCGCCGCCAGCAGCCAAAATCTGGGTGTACCAGCTCACCGGGTTGTAAGCCACCCCGATAAACGGGATCCACGTATCCGGGGCGGGAATCGTGCCACCCGCGATCACTGTGCATGAGGAGTGAACGGCTTTGATGGCCTGATAGCCGGCCTTCAAGTATTTGACGAAGTTCGCCGGGTCAACACTGGGGGGGTTCAAACTTGAGTTCGCTTCGTTGAATAGCTCGACCTCTGTGATGGCGTTTTTATAAACCCCGACACCGAGGGGGCCGTAGCGGGTGGCGATGTTTGTGCAGAACGTGCCGAACGAATCAACCGACCCGTTGTAGCCGAACGCCGAGTTGTTGATCAGACACAGCAACGGTTTCAGCCCGTACTCGCGGGACAACCTGACGGCGAGGTCGGTGTCGTCGATGCTGCCCAACTGGACACCGAACCGCACCCGTGAACCGCCGAGGTCTTTGATTGTCTGCAGGATTCGCCGGATCTCGGTTTCGCCGAGCTGCGCGACTGTACCCCAGGACAGTTCTGACTGGCAGTAGCCGTAGTCGATCACAGATCAGGTCTTGTCATATGCGGTGAACTTCCTGATACCAGGCCCATAGGATCCGTTCGTCGGGTCGTCTTCACCGTTGCTGAACAACAAAACTTTGCGGTGGGAGGCGTCGTGGGTGACGATGTTGGTGGTGTCGGGCCAGTCGAAAACTTTCTGCCCGTTGCGCAACACGTGGAACGTGTTGGTGGCGGTCTCATACCAAATGTCGAATGTGTTGGTGTCCGCCAACCGGGGGGTGATGAAGTCGGTTTGGGCTTGCACCACCGCCACATCCGGCGCCGAACCCGTCAAAAGCCTGACCGCGTCGCCCTCGAACCCTGAATACACCTGCAGCAGCGCGTAACTCGAAGCCGTGGTGTCTGCACAGATCCCGGCTCCGCACCATCCCTGCTGGTTACCTTGGATGACGATTTGGGCGCCGTGCTGATCCGTCGACGGACCCACAGTGCGGTATCCGACCGCCAAGTTGGGGGTTTGAACATACGGCCCCATGCTCGACAGCGCCAGAGTTCCAGTGATGTTCGTGTACCCCGAAACCCCGAGAGATAGGAAGTCGTCGATCAGGGCGGTGCCGGGCGAGTTCTGCAGCGCTTGCTGCCCCGACAACAGTTGCGCAACGGAAGCCCACAACTGGTCGAAAATCTGCACCGGGACGGTCAGCCCCTGCTGGGCAAGACCGATCACGATCGCCAACGGATCGTTAGCGACGGTGTTGCCGCCGCCGGTCCCGTTCACGATCGCGTCGATCACAGCCTGGATGGGGGCGGTGATCGCGGTCAGGAACGATCCCGCGTTCGACAGGTCGATACCGGCTGCGGTGAACGCGTCAACTATTGCGCGGATCGGCGCGAACAGTGCCTGGATCCCCAACAGCGTTGTGTCGGTGCCGGTGTAGGTGCCGAGGATCGCCTCGAATAAGTCGACGAACTGACCCACCACGGGTAAGCCCTCGATGAACTCCAGCAGCAGCGGCGGGATGTCCTCGGGACCTTGGATGTCGGCGGGGTCGGAGTTGGCGACCAGCGAGTTGACTTCAGCCCAGATTCGGGTCAGGATCCCGAACGGCGTCAGGTCCGCCGCGGCACTCAAACCTGTCGACAAGTCCATGATGGCCGGGAATCGTTGGACGGCGCGGGATTTCATCGCCGTCCCGGACATGTCCTGCAGCGTTGCACCCATCGTGTCGATGGTCAGCGCCCCCGCTGGCAGGTTCGGCACACCTCCCGGTGTGGTCACAAACGCACCGCCCGCGCGTGTTTCGCGATCTTCTTCGGCGGCTTCGGCGCCTCGGCGGTGCGCGCCACAACAGGCTCCGCTTCATCCCATTTCGGCGGATCAGGCAGCTTCACCGACTTCTGCCTAACACCGTCGGTGATCCAAGCCGGCGCATGAATCGCCTCTGGGTCGACATGCTTGGTTTGGCGGATACCGAGCGCGACGAGCTGCGCGGCCAGATCACCCACCACTGGCTGCAGCACGTGCAGCGGCATCTCAGTGGCGGTCAGCAGAGCACTAGCGAGTGCGCCACCGATAGCTTTCGTCTGCCCATCTATGTCGTCGAAGGGGGGCACCTTCTTCGGGATGACGTTCGTATCGATGACCTTGTCGGCCATAGCCTTCGCCGACTCGGGAGACAGCCCGCGCACCTTTGGTTCATCTACCACAGCCCGATCTCCTGCAATCCGCTCATCGCTCTAGCTGTCAGCTCCGTGAGCCGCTCGATCGCGTCTTTCTCGTTGCGGGTGTCGCCGAACGTGGCTTTGATCTTGAGGCCATCGGATTCGCCCCACTCCAGGTCGAGCTTTCGGTTACGCCGCACAAACACCCGTGGCATCAAATACTTTTGGGTGCCTCCGACACGATCACCAAGCCACCAATGGCCGAACCCGTTATCGCCGATCAGCCACGGGCTCGCGTTCGCCACTTCCAGCGTAAACGCGGTGTCGGGGTCGGTTTCGCGGCGCCGCTTACGTAGGTCCATGATGCTTGCCGCAGTGAACGCCTGCGTGACGGTCGTCGACGTGGTTTCGAGGTAGTGACCCCACCCGAGTTTCGACACTCGCAGCAGCAGAGGAACGCTGATGTGGGCGAGGATCGAGTCTCTGTAGATCGGGTTCAGGAAGCTGTCGAGCGCCCCGCCCAATGATCCGACTGTGATGTCATAGGCGGCGAGCGCCGCATTGATGTTGTCGCCCAATATATCGCCGCCGTACTGGATCGCGGCCGAGATGAGCTCGTTGACGCCGGGCATGGATTGCCCGCCCACCGTGATCCTTCCTGGCCCGCCGGGGGAGCGTGAGAACTCCGACGTTTGGATGCCGGTAATGTCGCCGTCGCGATAGATCACATACGGGTGTGCGGGGAGTGTGCCGAGTATGCCTGGGAGCCGGTAACCGGTTTCGTCGATCGTTTCCCCAGTGAACAGGTCGTAACTGTCCTCGACGTGGTTGGACAACACGTCTGCGATGCTGCGCGTCAAACCAGTCAACAAATTCCCGAAGATTGATGTGCCGGTGCGGAACCCGGATTTGTCGACGATGCGGACGAACAGGGTGCCGTTGCGCCAGTTCGTGCCGGCGCCTTCCCACGGCTCTGGGTCGCCGGTCAGCCAGCGCCGCAAATCCCACTGCAGCTCGGCGTCCTCGAGGATGGGGGCGGCGACGTCGAAGATGTTGGTGTTGATGCTTCCGATCACCAGGGATAGCGGGGCAACGGAGTCGCCGAAACTGCGTGGGACAACGACGATTTGCGACTGCTGCCAAAAGTTGAGGAGTATGTCGATGAGACCTTCGATGGTCCAGTTCGCTGGGTCGAGCAGCCGGAACAGGTCAGTGATGTCGATGTTCGTCAGTTGCAGGCGCAGCAGGTTCGCCGCCAGCGTCAGCAGGATCCCGTAATCCGCCTGGGCGAGCAGCATCCACGCCTTCGGCTGCTGAATCAGACTGATCGGCAGGAACGGATTACCTGCTGTGTGAACGTATTTCAGCTCCTCGATGTCGTCGAGGAAGTCGATCGTTACTTCGTCGCCGTCTTCACCGCGAGTGATATACACACCGTGCTTGGGTTTCATCCGGCCGCCGATGCGGGCGCCCATCGTCTCAATGATGATGTGAATGTTGTTGGTGCCGCGGGCTTCCTCATCCAAGGCCCAGAACGCGGCCCAGGTGCGGCGTGGGTCGTCGAGGTCGATCGGCAGTTTGAGCTGTATCAGCCCGGTCTCGTTGACTTCCTGTCCGAGGCGGCCGGAGATCTCGCCGTAGACGGTGCCGCGAAACACCCAGTCACCGTCGTAGAGGCGGATGGTGGGCCGGTCGTAGGCGCGTTCGATGCGGTATTCGCGGATCTCACGCGCCCAGGCGGTGAAGTCTGCGTGATCAGTACCGGTGAACGGCTCAGCGAACGTCGAGACAGTCATTGGTAGCACCCCTCGCAGCGACTCGCCGTGCCGATGCGGCTCGGCCCGCTAGAGCCGAGTGCATAGATCGGAACCGCGTAGCGGCTTGGCAGTAAGCACGTTTCGCACCACACGCCCGTTATAGGCGTACCAGGGGCCAGCGGCACGATAAGTGGCTCGCGGTAGCCGGTCATGCTTCGAGCCCGCTTTCCGCCGACCAGAAGCGGCGTTGCCGCAGAGTCGCTTTCGACCCGGCAGGCCCGTAACAAACGACCGGCATCAACACCGGATCATCCGACGTGGCGGTATAGGGCGGCACCATGTAGACCGGCTCAACCCCGTTGAACAAACCAGCAGCATTCGACAAATCGGCGTTCACGTAAGTGTCCATGAACGGGTCGGACATCACCGAAAGCAACTGTGTCAGTTGAGGTGTCCTGATCAGTCGGCCCGCGTCCTCGCCGACCGTCCGCCCCCACTTGCGTTCCTGCCCGAATGAGAAGTCGGGGAACTCCCACGCCTCGGCCGGGTCGAACGTCCACTCCGGCCACAACGGTTGATCGGTGGGGTTCCACACGTCGAACCAGCCGGTGTTCGGTGCGTAGTCGACGGCGAACACCTTCCCCGTCCCCAGCAGACCGGTGCCGACAAGACTGACGTCCGTACCTGTCAGAACACCGTTGACGCCGGAAGCGAACACTATGCGGTGCCCGTTAGGGAGCGCCGTCACGGTCGCGTTCCCAGCCCCCACACTGGACAGGCCCGTTACTGCGGTCTGCACCTGCGAAGAGGTTGCGTCGTAGGCGATGTTCGCGGTCGTCGCAGCCGAACCCACCGTCGGCGTGAACGTGAGCTTCCAGTTGCCGCTGGCGATGTCCTGAAGGGTTACGTCGAACCGGTCGTCCGGGTTCACCCACTCGGCTGCGTCCTCAGCACCCTCGTAATTGGGGTTGACCGCTATCGCCGACACGACCGCGTGGTAGACGCCGTCTATGTCTGCGTCGAACCCGTCCTCAGTCTGGTACTCGATCTCCTTGGACAGTTTCAACGTCAACGACCGCGGACCCGACGGCCCGTCGTAGGTGTAGCGGACCTTCCGAAAGTTGCCTGGTGTGCCCCACAACCTTTGGAATCGGGGCCGTGACGTGGGGTTGAGCCAGAACGGGAGCACCAGTTCGCGGATCGGCACCTTCTCGCCGACGATCCGGCCGCCGTACTCGAACGCCCCAGACTGTGTGCGGATCTTGAACCCGGTGGCGTACATGCCTTTCGGGTCGGTGTCGAGGATGATCTCGTCTTCTATGAAGTAGTCGTCTGGCGCGGATACTACGACGAAGTCGCCGTTGTCCGATGCCAGGCTGATTGTTGCGACGGCCACCTAGAACCTGTCCAGTTTCGCTGCGGACTTTTCACGCTCATACCGCTGGTATTTGATGAAGGCGTCCTCGGTGTCGCGGGCCTGGATGACAACCTGCGGGCCGGGTGGCTGGCCGGCGCGGCTGCCGTGCATGTTGCCGGGATCATCGGGGGCCGGGACGCCCGTGCCGTTGGGTGTAGCGGACAGCGGAGCCGCTGAACCGCCGCCGATCGATATGCCGCCGATCAGTTGAGAGATGCCCTTGAGCCAGCCGGGCGAGTCGGGCACACCGAACACGTCGAGGAGCGAACCGACCTGACCGTCAACGAACGACCCGGCGGCCTCTCCGAGCTTGCCGAGATCGCCCAACGCGCTGCCGAGTTGCCCACCGGCGAACGACCCGAACCCAGACAGCGACGACGGGAAGCCGCTAAGGCTGAAACTGCCACCACCACCGCCGCTGCCCGAAGACGCAGCCCCTCCACCGCTGCTGCTGGCCGCTGCAGGTGGGGCCCCGGTCACTGCGGCTGCTGCGGACCCGCCCGCGAACGGCGATGACGCTGCTGAACCTGCTGGGCCTTCGCCGTACACCGTGGGCAGAAACATGTGATGGTCGAACTGCGGATCGTCCGCGCCGGCCGCGCCGCCACCGATCTGGAAAATGTCGCCCACACCGCCACCGGATTCAGCGTGGCTACCGTCCGACAGGGTCATCGCCATATGGCCGTCGTTCGGGTTCGGGCCGTGGTCATACCAGCCCACCGAGATCTGCCCCTTACTGCCGATGCCGGGCTTGAAACCACGGGCTGCCAACCAGTCGGCAGCGTTCTTCGTCGACATCAGGCTGGTGTCCGGCAACCCGAGTGTTCCGTCGATGACACGGGCCACCATGCCCGAACAGTCATGCCTACTGGCCTGGTCATAAGCGGTGCCGACCAGCTCCCCGGCCACCCGCACATCGGGGCCGACAGCGCCGCCCTCTGCGTATCCGAGTGCTGCGCCGAGCCCGCCGACGCCGCGCCGGTTGTGCCGCCAAATCCACCGCGGATCCCAGGGTTTCGGGAAGTCCTGATTCGGTGGCCACTCGCCCGGCGCGCCGAAAATGTTCGGTGGGTCCTGGCCGGGCTTACCGGGAATCGGCAGGATGTCCTGCGGAACGTCGGGGGTGTGGCCGATGGGAGGGTCGTCGGGTCCACCCCACCAGATGATCCGGCGCCGCGTGCGCTGCCCGCCAGAACCGAAGAGATCCCCACCCGGTGCGACGTTGGCTTGCTTGATCCAGTCCATCCAACTGATAGGGCCACCGCCGGCGCGGTGCAGCATACTGCGGAACGCGTAGACACCGGCTTGGCCGCCCATCGCCTGAACGTCTTTGGCGGACAGCATGTGTTCACCGTTGGACGCCCAGATCGGGATCATGTCGGACTTGGGTCCACCGGGACCGGTGATGGGGCCGCCGTATGCCCGGCCCTGGATCTTCACTAGCTTGCCGTCGCGGATCTCAAACCCAGGCGGAACAGGTGTGCCCGGCGGTAACGCTGGCCCAGCAGCGAAATCGGGTGTTGTTGACCCCGGCACCCCGAAGTTGGTGCCGGGAAGTTGTGGTTGTCCTTGCGCAGGATTACCTGAGGTTTGGGTTTGCGGATTGCTGTCGGCGTTCCCCCAGATGATCGTCGCGATGATAGAGAGCGGCAGAACCCACACCCCGCCGCGCAGCGCAAACCCCAACCCGGTCAAGCCTTTACTGAGTCCCCCACTCATGCCCACCGCAGCGGCGTCAGCCTCGCCGGGGGCGAGCCATCAACTCGCGGTGGGGCAAGCGCACATGGTGCTCAGCTATTTTGTGTCCAAGCAGTTGCTGCCTCCCAACCAGCTTTCGGAAATGTCGTTCGGCGGG
>Ga0105249_10000481_pt1 | contig 37096 bp, 34 predicted proteins | sample KBSS44metaG_FD_81522 | JGI IMG/M metagenome (GOLD analysis project Ga0105249, IMG submission 81522) | Switchgrass rhizosphere microbial communities from Kellogg Biological Station, Michigan, USA - KBS S4-4 metaG | ecosystem: Host-associated > Plants > Roots > Rhizosphere > Soil | place...
GCAGAACGGCATCAGCGGCACCAAATATTTTCGTTACGACGCCGCGGGTCGGCAGGTTTGGGAGATTGGCGCGGCCGACGCCAACAACCTTCGCATCGCCAAGCGATTCACCTATCGCGCCGCCGACGACAAAGTGAGCAAGGTCGAGACCGGCACGGTCACCTGCCCGAGCAATTGTAACACCGACCCGCTGACCCTGAACCTGCTCGAGCAGACCGACACGACTTACGACAGCCGCCGCTACCCGATCCGCGAGGCGACTTCGTCTGCCGGCGCCAATTATCGCGTCACCGACCGCTCGTTCCTCGACCGCGGCCTCACCGACTGCACCACCGTCCGCATGAACATGGCCGCGCTCCCGGCGCCGACTTCGACCAGCGCATGCGCAGTTCCCGCAGTCGTTACGAGCCCCGATCGCATCGCCAAGAACGTCTACGACAATGCCGCCCAGCTGCTGAAGGTTCAGAAGGCCTATCAGGTCACCACGGCCAATGGCTTCCCGGCGACGCTGCAGCAGGATTACGTCACCTACACCTACACCAACAACGGCAAGCAACAGTACGTAACCGACGCCAACGGCAACGAGGCGCAGTTCAAATATGATGGATACGATCGGCTGCAGTGCTGGATATTTCCGTCGAAGACTAGCGTGGGGCAAGTCAGCGGCGACTGCGTCACAACCGGCGATTATGAGAAATACACCTATGACGCCGCCGGCAACCGCACGTCACTGCGCAAGCGTGACGGCTCGACGCTCACCTACACGTTTGACAACCTCAACCGTGTCATCACCAAGGTCGTGCCCTCGCGCGCCGACCTCACCGCCGCGCAGGTCAGAGACGTCTATACGTCCTACGACCTCATAGGCCGGCCGCTAGCGGTGAAGTTCGACAGCTTCAATGGTGCGGACGGAATCACCAACAGCTACGACGGATTCAGCGAACTGACCTCCAGCACGATCAGCATGGCGGGCTTCAACAGGACGCTCAGCTCACAATATGACGACGGCGGCCGCCGGACGCGCCTTACTCACCCCGACGGCGCCTATTTCGACCTGACCTATGATGCGCGCGGCCAGATGGACAGGGCGTGGTGGTGGACCGCAGCGACCGGCACCGTCCAGTTCATGGATATCGACTATGACGGCTCGGGGCGTCGCTCGACCATCAACCGCGCGAGCAGCTGGACCGATTATGCCTATGATGCCATTTCCCGGCCGACCAACTTCACCCAACGCTTCGCCGGTGGAACCGGCAACCTGGTCGAAACGCTGGGATTCAACCCAGCCTCGCAGATCACCAGCCAGTCACGCGACAATGACGGCTATGCTTATTCCGACCTGGTCGGGGTCAACCGCAATTATGCGGTGAACGGCCTCAACCAGTACACCACGGCGGGGCCTGCAAACTTCACCTATGACGCCAACGGCAACCTCATTACGGACGGCACCAGCACCTACATCTACGACATCGAAAACCGCCTGGTGACGGCGACCGCGGGCGGGGTGACGGCCGATCTCACCTACGATCCGCTCGGGCGGCTGTGGCGGGTGGTGAAGGGTTCGTCCGACACTCGCTTTCTCTACGACGGTGACGAGCTTGCCGCCGAATATGACGGTAGCGGCGTCATCGCCCGGCGGTTCATGTTCGCGGGGCAGGACGAGCCGATCCTCGAGGATGCTGGCGGCCTCCTCAATTGCTCGGGGACCAAGTTCCTGCACACCGACCATCTGGGCTCGGTGGTCGCGCTCGCCGATTGCTGGGGCGGGCGGACCAACGTCAACAGCTACGACGAATATGGCATCCCCGGCGCGTCCAACGCCGGCCGGTTCCAGTACACCGGCCAGGCGTGGCTCAGCGAGCTCGGCATCTATTATTACAAGGCGCGGATGTACTCGCCGACGCTCGGCCGGTTCCTGCAGACCGATCCGATTGGGTACAAGGATCAGATCAACCTCTATGCCTACGTTGGCGATGATCCGGTCAATGCGAAGGATCCGACGGGGTTGTACGAGTGTACTGGAAGTCGCCTTTGCGGTGGCTTTGAAAAGGACCAGAATGCGGCGATCCAGAGGCTTGCGGGATCGCTGGCAACGCTAAAGAATCTTACGACGCACGTTCGAGACGGAAGCAAGCTGACGGGTACGGATCGACAGGCACAAGCCAGGATCGACAAATTCCTGGGCAAGGGCGCTGGTAGCAATCTGCAAACACTGAGCAAACTGATGGCTATTGGAAACGGTATGATGTCCGTTCTCAGAGGCAATGATCCAGCAATTGTGTCAAACGCAGTCACCAGAGATTATGCTGGTACGCCAGGCCTTGCTCGCCCTATGGAGTTGTATTCGAACTACTTCGACAAGCAAACGTCGACTGACACGCGGATGTTCACGCTTGCCGAGGAGTCGGTTCACCGAAGCACCCAAATGTTTGTTACTGATTTTCATGGAATAGAAGGTGCGAATGCTGCTGCAAGATTTGCGTCTACGAACCCATCAATGGCTATTAGATCTGCAGATAATGTTGTTTTCTCACTTGGTTTCAATAGAAACGATACGCCATGATTAATCAAATATCGAGAGCTTTTTTAATATTTAGTTTGGGTATTGCTGTCGCGGCTTGTCACCGTAAGCAGAGCAACGCTGTGACCGCTATATTTTCTAACGTCGATGGATTCCCAACTCAACTAAAGATTTCTTTCACTAACAACTCCAACATACCTATGTGCATTTCTTCAGCTGAAATAGAGAGTATTTATCCAAACCTAACAATCGTTCAAGATGGATCTGAGCTCAAATCTCAAAGATCCTCCGTACACATGATTAGGCTATATAAATCCATTAATGCCGTCGATCCGATCTATTTGATTTTGCCTGGAAAGACCGACTTCCTGTACGATCTGAGCGACTTCCCCCTTAGAAAGGGGCAATTCACGGTCAAGGCCAATTTCAAAATGGTGGACTGTTCAGATCTATTTAAAAGTGAGAATCCGAGATGGACAGCGGTACTGTCAGAGGCGTCCCTTGCCTTTGATCCAAGTGCAGAATGAGCCTTCAGGTGATTACGGTGACGGCGCACGCAATTCGAAGCTGCGACGGCAGCTGAGTTGACGCCCGTCCGGCAAGCTTCACGTATGACGCTAACGGCAACCTCATTACGGACGGCACCAGAGCACCTACGTCTACGATATCGAGAACCGCCTGGTGAAGGCGACCGCGGGCGGGGTGACGGCCGATCTCACCTACGACCCTCTCGGCCGGCTGTGGCAGCTGGTGAAGGGTTCGGCGAATACCCGCTTCCTGTACGACGGCGATGAGCTCGCCGCAGAATATGACGGTAGCGGCGCCATCGCCCGGCGGTTCATGTTCGCGGGGATGGATGAGCCGAGCTTCGCATCGTCATGCTCGTTCGTCCCCCGGACGAACTGGGCGTGCCGATCCTCGAGGATGCTGGCGGCCTCCTCAATTGCTCGGGGACCAAGTTCCTGCACACCGACCATCTGGGCTCGGTGGTCGCGCTCGCCGACTGCTGGGGCGGGCGCACGAACGTCAACGCCTACGACGAATATGGCATCCCCGGAGCGTCCAACGCCGGGCGCTTCCAATACACCGGCCAGGCGTGGCTCAGCGAGTTCGGCATCTATTATTACAAGGCGCGGATGTACTCCCCGACGCTCGGCCGGTTCCTGCAGACCGATCCAATTGGGTACAAGGACCAGGTCAACCTCTATGCCTACGTTGGCGATGATCCGGTCAATGCGAAGGATCCAACGGGGACCTATGGCATGGGCACTGGATGGGACGGCCATGACAAGGAGTGGAAGAAGTTTGACGCGGCACAAAAGACGACTGCCAAAGATATGGAGAAGACCGCCGGCAAGCTCGATGCGAAGGCCGCCAAGTTAGATGCGAAAGGCAGGCCGGGCGGCGATGGTCTTCGGCAGCGAGCGGGTTCGCTCCGTGAAGGAGCAGCGGCCCTTCGGAGTGATGGCTCCGATGGCAAAGTGGCAAATGCGATGGACGCCAAACAGTACCAAGCGATGGGTGGATCGCCGACGGGCGCGGCAATGGTTCAGAACGTCAATTCTAGTGTCATGAACGTCAACTTGGGTAATCCAGAACTCTTCGCTTCGACTTCGAACATGGGCGTTTCACAGATACAATGGACCGTTGGCCACGAATCGCTCCATACTGCAGGTCTTAACGATCAACGCGGGCCGAATGGAGCTCTGGCTTACAGATGGAGCGGCGACCCGAACGAAAAGGCGGCATTCAACGCCCTAACCAGAACGCCGCTTTCCAACATAAATCCGGATCACCTCATGAGCGACGTATTTCCATGAACCGATATCATCTGCTTCTCGCGGCGCTTGTCGGTGCATGCGCCTATACGACGTCGAGCGTTCCGATTGCTTATACTTTGTCGGATCTACCTGACCGCAAAGGCATCGAAGTGTCGTACATCAATCGGACGAGGCAAATGTTATGCCTGAGTCCATCCCAATGGCCGAATGCGGCTGGGAAACTCAATCAGGCCAGCGATCAAGTCTTTCTATTAGTGGACGGTGTCCAATACCCGATAGAGGACTTCAACACAGGCTACTGTTCCGGAGGATGCCCGATTTATGTCGCCCCTGGTGAGCGAGTTTCAGCGTTTATCCCGTACAGCGAGTTTAAACTGCCAGCAGGATTGAACAGCAAGCCGAAATCACTCCAGTTCTCGCCGAACGCATATCCTTGCCAGCGATAGGCGTCAGGCCGATGCGAGCGGCGCCATGGCCCGCCGATTCATGTTCGCGGGGCAGGACGAACCTATTCTCGAGGATGCTGGCGGCCTCCTCAATTGCTCGGGGACGAAGTTCCTGCACACCGATCATTTGGGCTCGGTGGTCGCCCACGCCGACTGCTGGGGCGGTCGGACCAACGTCAACGCCTACGACGAATATGGCATCCCCGGAGCGTCCAACGCCGGGCGCTTCCAGTACACCGGCCAGGCGTGGCTCAGCGAGCTCGGCATGTATTATTACAAGGCGCGGATGTACTCGCCGACCCTGGGGCGGTTCCTGCAGACCGATCCGATCGGATACGCGGACAGTCCGAACGACTACGCTAGGCCGGTGTCTGCGCGGTGATCCGGTCAATCGTCGTCGAATCGTCGGGTTGATCGTCCCGCGCCTCGGGCCAAATCCCGGAAAAATTCGTCGAACAAGATTGGCGCTAAAAATGACTATTGACGGACATCATTGACGCTGTAACTTGAGCGCAAAGGGGGATCTGCCAAGCAACGGGCTGCTCGGGCTGTTGTGGGGAAACCTACAACTGACGCCTTCGCTTCGCCAGACTCATATGGCTTGAGGCGAGGTGCGCATGGGCTGCCATGGTGCGCATTAGGAAAACTGTAACCAGCTGGCGGCCCTTCGCTCCCGCGTTTCAAATCTTCAGCATTTCCGAAAAGCGCGCGTCACGCCGCGCCGTCCAGGCGCTGGCGCGAGATCCGATTTTCCTGGGGAAACAGATCCGATGACCAGGGCACAGGCTATCCAGACTTTCTCGAGATACGGACTGGCATTTCGCGCCCTCGCGATTGGTCTCGCCATTCTGGCGAGCACGCTGGGGCTGGCCTGCCGGGCCGAGGCCGCGTGCACCGTCCCCAATCAGATTACCAATGGTCAGGTCGCCGATGCGACCGCGGTGATGGGCAACCTCAATGCGGTGAAAGATTGTGCTGACGCTGCCGTCAAACCATCCGGCACTCCGGCGGCCGGCAACCTCGCCACCTTCTCGAGCTCCAGCACGGTCACGAACGGCAACCTCTCCGGTGACTGCACGACATCGGGGACCTTGGCGGTCACCTGCACGAAAACGAACGGTACGTCGTTCGGGCCGTTCGCGACGAGTACCGACGCCTCTCAGCTCACCGGCACAATCTCGACCAGCCGGTTCAACAACGGCGCCAATGCAGACGGTACGCACTATTTACGTGGCGATGGGGTGTGGGAGACGCCGCCAGGCGGTGGCGGAAGTGGCAGCGGCGTTCCAGGTGTCGCAAACCCATATCATGTGCCGGCGATCGCCGAGTTCACCATCATCAATGCGGGGACAGCGGGCACGTTCACGCAGACCGATCAAACGTTCGGAATTGACCTAACTGCCAACGACGACGGCGGTACCGAGCAGATCAAGGCTATCGGCAAAAGCGTGACCGACCAGACATTCGATCTCAAGGTGCGGTTCCGTTCGCTGACGGTGCCGGCGTTCGCCGCCATTTTGGGAATCGGGTTTCGCGACTCGGCCAGCGGTCAGATGGTGACGTTCGGGCTTGACGTTCGCGCAGCCACACTGCCGCGTTACCGGGTCACGACGCGCAGCAGCTTTACTGCAGCCGTCGCCAACCCACTTGACGTTAGCACCATGCATTTGTGCGAATGGCTCCGCATTCAGAGCGACGGAACGACGCGGACCTTCTCAATCTCAGACGATGGCCGGCGCTGGGTGTCGATCGGGACAATGACCGTATCCGCCTATGCCGCAACCGCTAATCAAGTCCTGTTCTTCATGAGCGCGGCGGATGCGGCGGGCAAGCCGCTCTACGCGACGCTCCTAGACTGGGATTTCACGGACTGATGGAGGATACTTTGCTTCAACGTCATGCGAACCGCTTGGTGATCCGCCTTTTGGTGCTGGCCCTCGCGGTTACGCTTAGCATGTTCGCCTTGGCTGGTCGGGCCGAGGCCGCCTGCACAGTCCCGAACCAGCTCTCCAACGGCCAGGTCGCCGATGCGACGGTTGTGATGGGGAATTTCAATGCCCTGAAGGATTGCGTTGACGGGGCGGTGAAACCGTCCGGAACGCCGTCAGCCGGAAATCTCGCGACTTTCTCAGGCTCGCTCACCGTCACGAACGGCAACCTCTCCGGCGACTGCATGACGTCGGGGACGCTTGCCGTCACCTGCACGAAAACAAACGGGACTTCGCTCGGCTATTTCGCCACCGGTACCGACGCCGCACAGCTCACCGGCACGATCCCGGTCACACGCTTCGACAATGGGACCAACGCCGACAGCTCGCACTTCCTGCGAGGCGACGGCGTCTGGGCGCCCGCGTCAGGCGGTAGCGGAGGCGGCAATTGGTGGGCAGGCTTTACGCCTCACGCTGCGGATTTCGGGACGGCGTTCACCGGCTCGGGATCGAATGCGACGATCACCGACGACGGCGCGATCGGCGCAGTGCTCAAGGCGAACAACGCCAGCACGGGCGGGTGGGTCACCAGGGGGTGGGGGAAGGCCGTACCCTCATCCGGGTCGTGGAGCGTAAAGGCCCGTCTCACCGCCAATATCTACAACGCGAACTACGTCGGCGCAGGCTTGTACCTGTTTGAAACCGGCACCAGCAAATATGCCGCAAATGCGCTCGTCTATGATGCCACATTGTATGCGGATCCGAATAACGGAACGCTCACCGGGTTCGGCGCTCGCGGCAACCGGTATCCCAATGGCAACGTGTTATGGGCGAGGATCGATTACGACGGGTCGACCAACTACACCTTCTACATCTCCCAGGACGGGAAGAACTGGCTGACGACGAGGGTCATTGCCAAGACATCCATGTTCACCACTGCCGCAACGCATATCGGCCTTGGTGTGACCATTCAGAACGGTGGCACAGATGTCGCCAGCCAGGGCCTCGCCTGCGATTACTGGGTGCAGTCGTGGTGACCGTCGGCGTGCGCTTCTTCGCAGCCGGAGTGCTGGCGTTGTCCGCGATCGCCAACGCGGCCGGCCCGGCCGTCGCGCCCAGTCCCGGCGCTAATGCTCACGCACCGCGGTCGGCGACGCCGGCTCGTGCGCAGCCCTTCAGCTTTGTGCACGGCGATCTCCTCGCCGCCCTGCAGGCGGTCAGCGCCCAGAACCAGTGCATGCTCTACGCATACGATCACAACGGCAACATCACCGCGCGGACCGACCAGACGTTCGGCGCGGCGACCTGGGGATCGTCGGTGTTCGGCTGCTTCAAGTGGACGGCACCGTGATTTGTTCAAAGGCAACATTGTTGGCGACTGATGGGGGAGAGTGAGCTTGCATAGGACCGTGATCGCCGCGCTGTTCAGGCTGCTGCTTGTGATCTGCGTGGCGAACGCACTGACACCATCGTCCGCATCCGCTCAAACGGCGGAAGGTTATGTCGGCTGGGCGTCGGGCCACACTTCGACGAAATTCCCGTCCGCGGACGCAGCGTGCCGGTCGGCATGGCAGTATTACAACAGCAATCCGCTCAGCCGCTACATCGGCGCGTTCCCCTTTACTGGCGACCCGAACCAGGCCGGCTGTTCGTGGACGACCTTCCAGTATCTTTGCCCGCAGGAGACGGGCGGCGGGATCAGCGGCTGTGGAACGATCCTGCCGGCGTCGGTCTGGCTCGAATGCCAGTCGGGCTACACCCCCACGCAGGGTCAATATTGCCTGAAGAGCCCAATTCCGGAGTGTCCGACATGCCGTAACAATGGGTCGTCGGAAAATCCCGCGATCGGCCACCCGATCACATTGTCCACCGGGTCCAAGATCCTCAACGCTCGAGACTATGAGACCGCCGATGGGGATTTCGTCATCGGCCGATCGTATCGATCCATCCAGGTCGGGCGCTCGGCGAGCTTCCAGACCGCGGTCCGCGGGCTGGCGGGCGGCTGGAACTTCGATTTCGCTTTTGAGCTGCAGCTGAAGAGCTTTTCGGGCTCGCCATCATCGCCCAATGCCAAGCTCGCGCTCGTGGCGCCCAACGGAACCGCCAGCGATTTCATCATGCAAAGTGGCGGGGCGTGGGTTGCCGATACGACAACCGGCGCCTTCTATGCGCCGCGGAACCTGAAAGTCGAATATGTCGGGACCCTCCCTTCGGACCTGAGCACGCTTCAGTCCGCGTCCACCCAGTGGCGGGTCACCGACGACGATGACACGATCTGGACGTTCCAGACCTTCACCCGGCCGAACACGAGCACGCCCTATGCGCTCGGGCGTCCGACATCGCGTGTGACCCGCGACGGCTATCAATGGACCTTTGCCTACCGCAGCGACAACAGTTTGCAGACGATCACCGACAGCTTCGGCCGCCAGGCGACCTTCAACTGGTCGATGTTCTACGTCTCGTCGCTGGCGAGCCCACCCTCCGGATCACAGCCCTGGCCCGAGGCCGTATCGAGCGTCTCGCTGCCCGACGGGACCTCGCTCCGCTACACCTACGATCCGCCGCCCGCCACGTCGGCTCCATCAACGACCAATGTCCAGCGCCTGGTCAAGGTCGAGCGCCTCAATACGACGGGGACGGCGATCGATTCCACGACTTACAGCTACGGCGACACGCGCTTCCCGTCGTTCATCACCGCCATCACCGATTTCAACGGGGTTCAAACCGCCAGCTATGCCTATGACGCTGCGGCGCGCGGGATCAGTAGCGCGCTGGCGTCGGGCGCCGACGCTTATTCGATCGCCAACAGCGAGACGTCGAGCGAGCGCGTCAGCACCGTCACCAATCCGCTCGGCAAGGTCGCCGAATATCATTTCACGAAATACGGTGGAAACAGCCAGGACATCCGCCTTGCGAGCGTCGTCGGCCAGGCGAGCGCCAACACACCGTCGAGCACGCGGTCGATCACCTACGGAACCGACACCTTCATCGCGACCAAGACCGACGAGGAGGGCCGGGTCACCTCCTACACCCGCGACAGCCGCGGCCGGCCGACGACCATCGTCGAAGCTTATGGAACATCGCAGGCGCGCACGACGACGATCACCTGGAACAGCAGCTTCAACGTTCCAAGCCAGATCGTTCAGCCGGGCCTTCAGACCGATTACGCCTATACGTCGACCGGCCAGCTCCAAACCGTCACGCAAACCGATACCACGACGCAATCGGTCCCATATTCGACCAACGGCCAGGCGCGCACCTCGACCTACACTTGGGGCACCGGGGGGCGACTTGCGTCGATCAACGGCCCGAAGCCCGTCGATGCGCAAGGCAAGGACGATACGCTCACCTTCGCCTACGACACCGCCGGCAACCTTCAGACGTCGACCAACGGCCTCGGCCAGGTCACGACCTTCGCGAGCTACGACGCGAACGGCCGCCCGGGGACGATGACCGATGCCAACGGGATCGTCACCGCTTTCACTTACGACACGCTCGGGCGGACTCAGACGGTCACGGTCAAGCATCCAACCACCAGCTCACTCGATGCGGTCACGACCTTCGATTACGATGCGCATAACAGGGTCACCGGAATCACCTCGCCGGCCACCGACAAGCTCATCGTCGACTATGACACGGCGGGCCGCGTCACCGCCGTCCGTGCCGCCTCGGGCGAGCGGATCGATTATGTGACCGACGCCGCGGGCAACGTTACCAGGAAGATCGTCAAGCGCGCGGATACGTCGGTAGTCCAGTCGGTCTCCAGCACCTTCGATGAGCTCGGTCGGATGTTGACCGAAACGCTCGGACCGGGCCGGACAAGCGCATTGGCTTATGACAAGGTCGATAATCTCAAGCAGGTTACCTCGGCGCGCAATCTTGCGACCCAGGCAGCGTTCGATCCGCTCAACCGCCTGACATCCACGGTCGCTCCTGACACGGGAACGACCGCGACCGCTTACAATGCGATCGACGCCGTCACGTCGCACACCGACGCGATCTCGGTGCAGACGACCTACGTCCGCGACGGTTTCGGCGAGGTGATCCAGGAAGTGTCGCCCGATCGCGGCACCAGCACTTATTATTATAATGAAGCGGGCGAGCGGACGGCGAGCGTCGACGGGCGCGGCCAGCGGGTCGATTACGCCCGCGACATCCTCGGCCGGGTCACGTCGAAGACGCCCGTCGGCCACTCCAGTGAAACTGTTAGCTACACCTACGACACGCCGGGCATCACCGGCTCCTATGGTGCCGGGCGATTGTCGAGCATGACCGACGCGTCCGGCACCACCAGCTTCGCTTACGACCATCGCGGCAACCTCATCGCGAAGCGCCAGGCGCTCGGCAGCGGCACGGCGGATCTCGCTTACACCTACGACCTTGCCGACCGGATCACCCAGATCGCTTATCCGTCGGGCCGGCTGGTCGCTTACGACCGCGACAGCAAGGGCCGGGTCACGTCGATCCGCACCAAGGCCTCGGCGAGCGATCCGAGCTGGACTACGCTCGCGAGCTCGATGACCTATGAAGCCTGGGGCTCGCTGACGAGCGCCCAGTTCGGCAACGGACTGTCGCTGAGCGAAACCTGGACCGACGGCCGGCTCGCCTCGAAGCGGCTGTACAACAGCGGCACCAGCGCGAGCCTTTCGTCGCTCGCTTATCTCTACGACAATGACGACAATATCGGCGCGATCCGCGACCTCGTCGATGACTCGCGCAGCACTTATTACGGCTACGACCCCAACAACCGGCTGAGCTTCGCCTCGCTGACCGTGGGGTCACCGGCGACCGGCACGGAAAGCTACAGCTATAGCAGCGGCACCAATCGGCTTGCCTCGCTGACCAATGCGTCGGGGACGCGGTCGATTGGCTATGACGGGCGGGGCAACACCAGCAGTGAAACCCGGCCCGGCAGCGTCAGCGTCGCCACAACCTACGACGGCTACGGCCGCCTCACGAGCTACACCCGCACCGGCGATGCGGCGCAGGCCAATGCGTACAACGGGCTCGACGACCGGGTCAGCGTCACCAGCGCTTCGACCACTCACAGCTTCGTTTACGATCCCGACGGGCGGCTCATCGGCGAATATGACTCATCGGGCGCGCCGGTCGCCGAGACCATCTGGCTCAGTCCGGAAGTTGCCGCCAACGACAGTCAGCCCTTCGGCGGCGGCGACGGGGTGGGCGGCTATGCGCCGCTGGCCCTAGTCACCGGATCGGGCGGCAGCGCGGCCATCTACTGGGTCCATGCCAACCATATCGGCGTGCCGCTCGTCACCATCGACGCATCGGGCGCGGCCGCCAGCCCAAGCGGCTACACGGTGCTCGGGTTCCCCGGCCAGACGCGCACGCTCACCGACCTCTATTACAACCGCTACCGCGACTATGACTCATCGCTCGGCCGCTACATCCAGGCCGATCCGATCGGGCTCGAGGGCGGGGATAGTCCGTACGTCTATGCCGACGACAATCCGCTGATTAACATCGATCCGTGGGGTCTCTCGCCAACGACTGGCCAGGTCATCGAAGTCGCCTGGGATTGGTGGTGGAAGAGGCAGCTGCGGCCGGCGCGGAACACTCCTTGGGGTCGGGCGTGGGGAGCCGGCGAAGCTCTCGGCACCGCGCTGGGCGTGATAAAATTTCTGTATGAGCAGCATTGTAAGGAGGACGCTGAAAAACGAGCGAAAAGATGTGAGGAGAACCTCGAGCGCGATCTGGAGACCTGCAGAGCCATGGGCAAGCGCGACGGCAAGTCTGCTTACGCGATATGCGAGCGGCAGGCGATGTTGCGCTATGGAAATTGCTTAGCCGGTCGTGATGGCCGGGGACGAATCAATGCACCTCTTCCACCTTGGGGAACGAGATATGTCAGGAACAAATAGGCGGCCCAAGCGCGCGGTCCTTGTTTCACTCAAGGCCACCGTCGGCGGATATGCAATTTCAATAGACGATGCAGTTGAGACCAGCCTCGCCGATCAGTGGCAGCTGGCGGAGCACGTTACGAGCAAGGACATGCCAAAGGCGGCGATCGAATCACTGTCTCTTTCCGAAAAGGAGTTGGCTGGATTGGGCTATTACGTTTTGGCCAGATTGCACGCGTTCCGAACTCTTGGCGAGATTTAACCAAATCGAGCTCATGGCAACACCGCGAGCGAAACGCGGCCTGGCAGCGTTAGCGTCGCGACGACCTATGACGGCTACGGCCGCCTCACGAGCTACACCCGCACCGGCGATCCGGCACAGGCCAACGACTATAAGGGGCTCGACGATCGGGTGAGCGTCACCAGTGCTTCTACCACCCACAGCTTCGTCTATGATCCCGATGCGCGGCTTATCGGCGAATATGACAGCTCCGGCTCGCCGGTCGCCGAGACGATCTGGCTGAGTCCCGAGGTCGCGAACGACAATCAACCATTCGGCGGCGATGACGGCGTCGATGGTTACGCTCCTCTAGCCGTCGTGACCGGCTCGGGCGCAAGCGCGGCGCTCTATTGGGTCCACGGCAATCACCTCGGCGTGCCTTTGGTCACCACCGACGCATCGGGCGCGGTGGCGACTCCCACCGGCTACACGACGCTCGGCTTTCCCGGCCAGACGCGCACGCTCGCCGACCTCTATTACAACCGCTACCGCGACTATGACTCCAGCCTCGGCCGGTACATCCAGGCCGACCCGATCGGGCTCGAGGGTGGGGAGAATCCGTACGTGTATGCGGAGGCGAATCCGCTCATCAACATCGATCCAGAAGGTCTAGAGACGATCTTTGAGCATTACACGGGTTTGCCCGACTCCTACCGCGTCAATGCTATCAACACCATCGCTGGATGGTCCGATACATTCACCTTGGGGGCCACATACAAAGTTCGCGGCTGGCTGGGCATCAATCGAGACGTGAACAGGTGCGCAAGGGCTTACAGAGCCGGTGAAGGTTTTGGCATTGTTACAGGCTTCCTGACCGGCGGAGCTGCGGGCCTCAGGGCGGCGGGGACCAAGGGTGCCGGAAAGGAGTTCTCTCATTGGATTCCGAATCGAATGGGCGGCGGGCGCTCTCTTTGGAATGGCAACTACGTTTCGACTGCTGTGCATGCCCTTTCGGACCCCTCCAGGTATAGATTCATGTCGAAAGCCTGGAAGGAGGCTAATCAACTTCCGAGTTGGATAATCCGACAGTGGAATCGCATACCTAAAGTCTACAAGGGCGGTGCCGCCGGAGGCGCGATAGGTGGGGTTGGAGCAAGAATCTCACATTGCGAGTGCCAGCAATGACAATCATTCTGGATTTAATATACGAGCGAGGATCCAGACGCCGTACGTCCGTCTCAAAAATTCATGCTCGGCAAGGTTCTAGCTCATTATGAGGACTCATCTAGAATTCCTCTCCAACGCTTTTCCTCGTTACCTGGATGAGGATGAGGAGGTGAATCCGGGGGTTTACGGTAAGCGCCTTGCTGAATTCTTGGCAGCGCAGCTGCCACGACATGGATTTTCAGTCAGTGAGAAGTTCGCGGAAGATTGGGGCTGGTGTATCATGCTTCAAAACGACGCTTTTCCGTTATGGATCGGCTGCGCGAATTACGGCAAAGGCGGTTTCCTCTGTTTCATTGAGCCTTCTAAACCGTATGTGCGCCGCTGGCTCAAGCGCATTCCGACAACAGAGACGGTCAAACGACTTGCCGACGCCCTCGAGGAGACCCTTAGGGAGAGTGGCAAGGCCCACGACCTTCGGTGGTGGAGTGCGGCAGAATCGGATCGTGTCTGATTGCACTTTTGAGTCAGCAGTTTGATGGAGCGGCCGCGCATTTCACGAGAGGCATCGAACTCAGCATCGAAGGCACGTTCGACTACTACCTAGACGCGTGCCGTCTGATGCGTGCATTTTGCTACTGCAGATTGTGCAAATTTGTCGAGGCGGAGGCAGACTTGCGTCTCGTGGAGTACGAGAATCCCGTCTGGGTCGACAAGTTGCGCACGAAGTCTGAGCTTCTCGAAGCCTGCCGGCAGAGGCGTCTCGATTGATTCAAACCACGCTCGCGAGCTCGATGACCTATGAAGCCTGGGGGTCGCTCACCGCCACCCAGTTCGGGAACGGCCTCGCGCTTCAACAGAGTTGGACCGACGGCCGGCTGGCGTCGAAGCGGCTATACAATATCTCGAGCGGCACCAGCCTGTCGCAGCTCGCCTACCGCTATGACGGCGACGACAATATCGGCGCGATCGAGGACCAGCTCAACGACGCGAACAGCGCCTACTACGGCTATGATGCCAATGACCGGCTGGCGTTCGTGTCGCTCGGCGTCAGTGCGCCCGGCTCCGAAACCTACGGCTACAACTCAGGCACCAACCGGCTCGCCTCGCTGACCACCGCCGCGGGTACGCGCGCGATCGGCTATGACGGGCGCGGCAACACCAGCGGCGAGACTCGCTCGGGCAGCGTCAGCGTCGCGACGACCTACGACGGCTATGGCCGCCTCCTGAGCTACACCCGCACCGGCGATCCGGCGCAGGCCAATGCGTACAACGGGCTCGACGATCGGGTGAGCGTCACCAGCGCCTCGACCACGCACAGCTTCGTCTACGATCCCGACGGACGGCTCGTCGGTGAATATGACGCATCGGGCTCACCGATCGCCGAAACGATCTGGCTGAGCCCGGCGGTCGCGAACGACAACCAGCCGTTCGGCGGCGGTGACGGCGTTGGCGGCTATGCGCCGCTGGCCCTGGTCACCGGATCGGGCGGAAGCGCGGCCATCTATTGGGTCCACGCCAACCACATCGGAGTGCCTTTAGTCACCACCGACAGCAGCGGCGCGGTGGCCACTCCGACAGGCTACACAATGCTTGGGTTCCCGGGCCAGACGCGGACTCTCGCCGATCTCTACTACAACCGCTACCGCGACTATGACTCCTCGCTCGGCCGCTACATCCAGGCCGACCCAATCGGGCTCAGGGGCGGCAATGCGTATCTGTACGCAAATGCCAATCCACTTCGGTTTATCGATCCGCTTGGACTGTACTGCAAGTCGAAGGGTGGATAGACTACTTGCGTTTATCCAGGGGGACCCGCCTTCAGGCTACCGACACCGGCAGGATTTCGAGATTTTAGCGGCGATGAGTTCTTGTATCATAAGTATGACATTACACGCGCCATTGGCTGCGCAAATCCCAACGCAGTAATGCGAGCGCTGATCAACAACCCCACTCCGGGCAACTCGCCGCAATCTCATGTTGACGGCGAGAACCAGTGTGACAGGGTAGCGGCCCGATGCCTGATCGCGACTTTGCTGGCGCCGACGCAGTCACCTCCGCCCTTGCCTGGCTTGAGGGAACGCTGCTCGGCACGCTGGCGACTGTCGTTGCGATCATCGCGGTCGCGTCAATCGGCTTCCTCATGCTGACCGGCAGGATCAACGCGCGCCGCGCAGCGAAGGCAGTCCTCGGCTGCTTCATCATCTTTGGCGCATCGACCATTGCGAGCGGGATCCTCGGCGCAGTCCGTGGAGGACCCGAAGCCGAGCTGGCGCGGGCCGCGCCTCCGCCGCCCCAGCTCCCGCCGCCGCCCGCCGGTTCCCAGTCGGCAACGAGCCCGTACGACCCCTATGCCGGAGCAGCGCTTCCGCCGCGCTGACGGCGGCGTTTGTTCCTGAGATTTGGCCCTATTTTCGGTTGGCAATCCGGATAGAGTGACGCACTATCATTTCTGCCGAATCGCCTTTGGGGGGGCATCAATTAGAATGTCGAACCGCACCCGCGCCGCGCTTGCGACGATCGCAGCCTTCGTAGCCGCATCCCCGGCATTCGCGCAGCAGGCTTATGCCGATCCGCAAGGATCAGGCGTACTCGTTTCGGCGGTCAACTGGCTGCAGGGAACCCTGCTCGGAACGATTGCCACTGTGGTCGCGGTGATTGCCGTCGCGACGGTCGGATTCATGATGCTCACGGGCCGAATCAACTGGCGCTATGGAGTGAGCGTCATCATCGGCTGCTTCATCCTGTTCGGTGCCTCGAGCATCGTTGCCGGGATTCACTCAGCGGCGACTGTCGGGCAGTGAGCGCGCCGCTTGAGCGGGACACGCTGTTTGTCGGCCTGACCCGGCCGCAAATGTTTGGCGGGGTTACGTACAGCCTGTTCGTTGCCAATGTCGTCATCGCAACCGAGCTGTTCCTGATCTTCAAGTCGCTGTGGGTCATCGGCGCAGCACTTGTCCTGCATGGTGTGGGCGTCCTGCTATGCCTCAGGGAGCCAAGGATCTTCGACCTGTGGCTGGCGCGCGTCTCGAAATGTCCGCGGATCAAGAATTACCAGGTCTGGGGATGCAACTCTTACCGGCCCTAACTCGCGACGCGCGGACCGCCCTGCGCGAGCAGCCGGCGGGGAAGCATCTGCCCTACGGCCGGCATGTCGACGATCACACTATCGAGACCCGCGACGGACTGCTCATGCAGGTCATCCAGGTTCGCGGGTTGCTCTTCGAGACCGCTGACAGCGACGACATTAATTATCGCAAGCGGTTGCGCGACGCGGCTCTACAGTCGATTGGTTCTTCCCGGTTCGCGCTCTATCATCACATTATAAGGCGAGAAGCCGAGGTTGCGCTCGACGCGGAGTTCCCAGACGCCTTTTCCAGCCGGCTCGACGGCGCCTGGCGCGCCCGGCTCGGCGCCCGCAAGCTCTACGTCAACGACCTGTTCTTGACGCTCATCCGCCGGCCGCTGCAAGGCAAGATCGGGACTTTCGAACGGCTTCGCCAACGGTTGGGAAGGGTGGCTGAGCCGGCCGACACAAGCCGCTATGAGCTGCAGCAGCTAGCACAGGCGCGCGACTCGCTGATGGCCGCCCTGGCGAGCTATGAGCCGAGGCTGCTCGGAGTCTATCCGAGTGTGCAAGGACCCTGTTCCGAGCCGCTCGAGTTTTTGTCTTATCTGTTGAACGGGGAGATGCGGCCGGTTCTGCTGCCGGTGCAGGATCTCGGCGATTATCTGCCGTACCGCCGTATCAGCTTCGGACAGGACGCAATTGAGCTCGGACGGGCAGGGGCAAGCCCTCGCACATTCGTCGGAATGGTGTCCATCAAGGACTATCCCGGCCAGACAGCCCCGGGCATGCTCGACGAACTGCTCCGGCTCCCATTCGAGCTTACAATCTCCCAGTCTTTCGGATTCGTGGAGCGGCAGGCGGCCTTGTCCCGCATGAACCTCGCCCTCCGGCGCATGCGCTCGGCCGAGGACGAGGCGCTTAGCCTTCGCGGCGAACTCACCGATGCCAAGGATGATGTCGCGGCCGGCCGGGCCGCATTCGGCGAACATCACATGACCATCGCCGTTCGCGGCAGCTCGCCTGACCAGGTCAGCGAGGGCGCGGCTGAAGTTCAGGCTGCGCTTGCCGACCTCGGCATTCTCTCGGTACGCGAAGATATTGCGCTGGAGCCGGCGTTCTGGGCGCAGTTCCCCGGCAACTTCAAATATATTGCTCGCCGCGGTCTGGTCTCGACATCCAATTTCGCCGGTCTAGCGAGCTGTCACAACTTCGCACTGGGGCGAGCAGCCGACAATCATTGGGGCGAAGCAATAACTCTGCTCGAAACGACCGCTGCCGGTCCCTACTTCTTCAATTTTCACCAAGGCGATCGCGGTAATTTCACGGTGATCGGTCCCTCCGGTTCCGGCAAGACGGTGGTGCTCAATTTCCTGCTTGCCCAGGCGCGCAAGCTCAATCCGCGGATCATATTCTTCGACAAGGACCGCGGCGCCGAGCTGTTCATACGGGCGATCGGCGGTCGTTACGACGTGCTTCGACCGGGGAAGCGCTCAGGCCTCAATCCGCTCCAACTCTCCGATACTCCCCTAAACCGTCAGTTTGTGATCGACTGGCTGACCGTCCTCGCCGGCGGAGCCGACGAAGAGGAGATCGCCCGCATCCGGGATGCGGTCGACGCCAATTTCGATCAGCCGAAAAAGCACCAGCGGCTGCGACACATCGTCGAGCTGTTCCGCGGCGGCCAGCGGCCGCACGGTACTGACCTGTGGTCCCGGTTTCGGCCATGGTGGGGCGAAGGCGAACGCGCCTGGCTGTTCGACAATGAAGATGACCTGACGGACACGGACGCCGGCGCGGTCGGGTTCGACATGACCCAGATCCTCGATGATCCGAACACGCGCACGCCGGCGATGATGTATCTCTTCCACCGGGTGGAGGAGCGCCTCGACGGCAATCCAGCGATCATCGTGGTCGACGAGGGCTGGAAGGCGCTCGATGACGATGTGTTCGTGCGACGGATCAAGGATTGGGAAAAAACGATCCGCAAGCGCAATGGCGTCGTCGGCTTCGCGACTCAAAGTGCGCAAGATGCTTTGGAGAGCCGGATCGCGAGCGCCATCATCGAACAGGCTGCGACCCAGATTTTCATGGCCAATCCGAAGGCGCAGTCATCCGAATACATCGACGGGTTCGGCCTTACGCCCCACGAACTCGAGTTGGTCCGGACGATCCCAGATACGGCGCATTGTTTTCTCATCAAACATGGCAATGACAGCGTGGTCGCGCGGCTCAATCTTTCGGGCGAGAAGGATTTGCTAACCGTCCTGTCGGGACGCGAACGGACTGTCCGTCTGCTCGACGAAATTCGCGAGGAAACCGGCGATGATCCGGCCGCTTGGCTGCCGCGCCTGCTCGAGGTTGCATGATGGACACGTGCCAGACCCTTCCGCCCGGCGCGGGGTTCGTCAGCTCGCTGACCAACTATCTCGACTGTCAGGCGCAGACATTGGGCTCGGGCGCCTACCAGGCGCTATCGCTGTCAGGCTCGACCTTCTCGGTGGCGCTCACGGGCTTCCTGACGATTTTCATCGCGCTGATCGGCTACAATCTGCTGCTCGGGAGGACTTTGACCGTGCGCGAGGGCACGCTCGCCTTCGTCAAGATCGGTGCCGTTCTGGCGCTGGCGACCAGCTGGCCCGCGTACAGAACCCTTGTCTATGACCTGGTCGTCGCCGGGCCAGGGCAAATTGTTTCAGACGTCGGACGTCCGACCGGTGTGATCGGCTCAGACGGCACGCTTTTGGCGCGGCTCGATCTGTCGGATTCTGCGCTGTCGCAGCTTGCAATGCTGGGTCCGGGCAATGCGTTAGCTACGCCCGGCACGCAGGTGCCGCCTCCGCCGTTCGGCGGGTTCGATGCCTTTGCGCTGGGCGGGTCGAGGATCGTGTTCCTGCTGACGGCGCTGGCGAGCCTCGGCGCCTTGCGTGTCGTCACCGGCCTGCTGCTCGCGCTGGGTCCGTTCTTCATCGCCTTCCTCCTGTTCGACAGCACGCGTAGCCTGTTCGAAGGCTGGGTGCGGGTTCTTGCCGGTGCTGCACTCGCAACGATCGGGGTTTCGATCGCGCTCGGGCTCGAGCTCGCGCTGCTGGAGCCATGGCTGAGCGGAGTTCTCGCCCGGAGGATGGCTGGCGAGGCCCTTCCGACCATGCCGACCGAGCTGTTCGTGATCGTCACACTCTTCTCGATTATCGTCGTCACGGCATTGCTCGCTTCTGCGCGGATTGCTCGCGCCTTTCGTCTGCCCGCGCTCATCCAATTCATACCTGCGGTCAGCGAACGACACACGGCCACCGTGGCAACCGGCTCGCGAAACGCACCGGGCGAACCGGTCGAGAGTGAGCGTTCCCGGGCGGCGGCGGTTGCAAGTTTCATCAGTTCGATGAGCCGGCGCGACCGGCTCGAGTTGGCGACGGAGCAGACCAACGCGGCTGGCTCGGTGCGGATCATGCCCCCAGCCGATAGAGGTGAGAGTATCAGGCGTTCGGAGCCGATCGGACGATCGTTTCGACGGCATGCTCGGGCGCGCGTATCGGCGAGCGCAAACAAGCGGGATGCGGTGTCATGAATGATCTCAGCCGTGAGGCGCTTGACGCTTACTATGCGGAGGCCGCGAGCTGGAACCGCGATCGCGTAGGGGCGATGCGCTCGGCGCAGCGGATCGCATGGTGGATTGCGGGTGTCGCGGCTGCAATCGCCTTGCTCGAAGCCGTGGCGCTGGTGCTTCTGACTCCGCTGAAGTCCGTCGAACCTTATACTCTGATGGTCGATCGGACGACGGGCTATGTGCAGGCGCTGAAGCCGCTCGATGCGGCGAAAATCGCCCCGGATACCGCACTGACTCAGTCCTTCCTCGTTCAATATGTGATTGCACGGGAAAGTTTCGACCTTGCGACGGTGAGCGCTAATTATCGCAAGGTCGCACTCCTTTCCGCCGGAACCGCCCGCGCCAGCTATCTCGCGGGTATTCAGGTCTCCAATCCGAATAGTCCCCTAGCGCTCTATCCGCGCTCGACCCTGGTTGAGGTTCGGGTCAAGAGCGTGTCGCCACTGGGGCCCAATGCGGCCCTCATCCGCTTCGACACCGTCAGAAATGATTCCGGGGCGCAGGCGCAAACTCCAGCCCAGTGGGTCGCCGTCGTCCGGTACCGCTATTCGGGCGAACCGATGAAGCTCGAGGACCGGTTCATCAATCCGCTCGGGTTCCAGGTGACAGGATATCGCAAGGACGCCGAAGCGCTCCCACAATCATCGAGCGAACCTCAAGCGCAAACCGGTCCGTCGGGCTCATCTGCGGGCGGTAAATCGCCATACTACACTCCGCCACCCCCAGCTCAGCAAGCTGTGGTGCGGTGATCCTGCGCTGGGCAGCCTTTGGCGCCATGCTCGCCGCGGCTCCAGCCGTGGCTCAGGTCGCGCCTCAGCCCGGCACCGGAGATCCACACCTTCAGCTCGTGAATTACAACGCCGGCCAGATCGTTCAGTTGAGAGGGGCCGCGGGTTATCAGCTGATGGTGGAGCTTTCGCCCGACGAGCAGGTTCAGAGCGTCGCGCTGGGTGATAGCGCCGCCTGGGGGGTCAGCATCAACAAGGCGGGCGACCGGTTGTTCATCAAGCCGCTTCAGGCGTTGGTGCCTACGAATATGACGGTCGTGACCTCGGTCCGCGACTACAATTTCGAGCTGTTGCCATTGGCAGGACCCGAGGGCGACATGCCCTATACCGTCCGGTTTCAGTATCCGGCGGCGCGACCGGAAATTGCCGATGGACAATATGTCGACGTATCAGCGGCGGCGCGGCGCCTCAGCAAATACCGGATCAGCGGCGCCCGGGCGGTCCGGCCGGCGTCCATCAGCGATGACGGCCAGCGGACCTACATCAGCTGGCCTAAAGGGGCATCCATCCCTGCCGTCTACACGCTCGATGGATCGGGCAAGGAAGTCCTCGCCAACGGCATGATGGGCACCGACGACGTTTATATTGTTGACGGGGCTCCACAGCGGCTCAGCTTCCGTATCGATCGCACGGTCGCTCACGCCGAGCGCCTCAACCCGCGGAAAGGTCACTGATGCCCGTCACGGAGATCGGTGACCCTCGCCTTCAGGCGCTGTTCGGCGCGAACGATCCCCGCGATGCGGGCGTCAAGCCGACAGTGCAATTGCCGCGCCAGGGCCTGCCGATCTGGGCTTTGGCATTGATTGCAGGCGCAATTGCTGTTGTCCTCTTCACGGTACTCGAGGCGCGGAGAACGCGACAGCCCGAGCCGACAACGCGCTCTGGGGTAACGACGCCGAGTTCGTTCGAAGCGCCGCCACCACTTTATATTCCCCCGGTTCCGGCGCCTGCTGCGTCGCCGCTGACAGCACCGAAATCGATGCCGGCGCCTCAGGCAAGCACCGCCCCGGTGACCGCACCGATGGCGCGTCCTGCCCCAGCCCCGATCGTTTATGCGCCGCCGCCGATACCTCAGGCAGCGCCGCCGTTTTCGTCGCCACCACCCCGCGTTTCCTCCGGTTCGCCACTCGTGATCGACACGGGCGCCACGTCAGGAGCAAGCACCGCTGTGCCTTCTGCTCTAGGTCCTTTGGGCCAGTCGCCACAGTCGACTGGCCGGGTTCGGGCCAGTGCTTTTGCAAACCGCTCCACGACGGTGCCTCAGGGATATGTGATCCCGGCCGTTCTGGAGACCGGTTTTGACTCGACCCAGCCAGGCTTCGCCCGTGCGATCGTTTCTCGCGACGTTCACGGCTTTGACGGGAAGAACGTCCTCATCCCGAGAGGAAGCAGGCTCATCGGTGAGTACAAAGCTGACGTTGCGGCGGGCCAGAAGCGGGCAATCATTACCTGGACTAGGTTGATCCGGCCCGACGGGATGACAATTGCAATGGATTCGCCGGCTGTCGACACGGTCGGACGGGGGGGGGTTCCAGCCTCGGTCAACACACACTTCTTTCAGCGACTGACCGGCGCACTGCTCCAGTCGACATTTAGCCTCGGGGCAAGTTTGGCCGGTCGGTCGACGGGGTCCCTGGTCGTTCTGCCAGGGGCAACGGCCGCCGTGCCGCAAGTGGCCCCTACAACCGACATTGCGCCAACACTGAAGGTTGCCCCCGGCAAGAGCATCAGCGTGTTTGTCGCGCACGACCTCGATTTCAGCAGCACCGAGGCCGGACGATGAGCGCTCTTGCCGAGCTTTCCCTCGATACTGGCGTCTACCTCGCCTCCTATCTCGCTCCGTTTTCGGACGTCCTTTCGAACCCCGAAGTAACCGATATCTATGTCAACCATCCCGGCGAACTCTGGATCGAAATGGTGGGAGGGGCGATTGAACGCCGCGACGCACGAGATCTCGATGAAGTCACACTCTCGCGACTGGCGCGCCAGATCGCCGCATTGACCCACCAGGGGGTAAGTCGCGAACATCCACTGCTAGGCGCTACCCTGCCCGATGGCTCGCGAATCCAGATTGTCAGTCCGCCGGCGACACGCGGTCCGATCTGCCTTGCAATCCGCCGCCAGGTTGCGCCATCCCTGACGCTTCAGGACTATCACCGAGGCGATCACTTCGGAAAGACCCGAACCGAGCTGGCGGCTCCGAGCGAACTGAAAGCCCTTCAGGCCCTCATCACGAATGGCAAATTCGTCGACGCACTTCAGCTGGCGGTCTGCTCTCGCAAGAATATTCTGATTTCGGGTGGCACATCGAGCGGGAAGACCACCTTCTTGAACGCGCTCGTTCGCGAAATCCCGATGGATGAGCGGCTGATCGTTATTGAAGACACGCCGGAAATTGTCGTCGAGCAGCCCAATTCAATCGGACTGGTTAGTGTTCGTGGTGAGCTCGGCGAAGCCAGAGTCACGACGAACGATCTCGTTTCCGCGGCTCTAAGGATGCGTCCCGACAGAATCATTCTCGGTGAGCTCAGGGGACCCGAAGCCTTTGCCTTCCTTCGCGCTGTCAGGTCCGGGCATCCGGGGTCTATGACCACGATCCACGCCGATTCTCCCGAGGCGGCCGTGGAGCAATTAGTCATGCTTGTGCTGCATACAGGCACGAAACTCAGCCGCAACGATGTGCGGCATTATGTCGAACAGTCGATCGATGTCTTTGTTCACCTCGCGCGCACGAGCGGCAAGCGGTCCGTGGAAGCGGTTGCCTTAAGCCGAGGCCGATGATTTCTTGACGCGATTAGCACGTTAAAACTGCTAAATATTGATCAAATTGGATCAAATAAAATGTCGTCACGACTCTGTAATGAGTCAATAAACATTCAATATGGATTGAGTAATATCGGGCAGATTTAGTTACAGTCCACTATGAAATCGGAAGAAGGACATAGTGGAGCTGATCAATGCATCCATGCGCAGAGCGACGTGTCCATCGTTTCGCGTCGGCGGCTCACTCGAGAGAAATCGAGCTTTTGATCTCACGGCGCGTCTCGCGGCTGCTTGCGTTTGAGCTCAGCAGACGCGAGTGGATGAGTCTGGCTGCGGCGGCAGCTGCAACCTTCCATTCAGGCCTTCTTTCCGCCGCGCCGCGTACCAAGGCGTACATCACACCCGAACAATTTGGTGCGGTTGGTGATGGGGTGACGAACGATACGGCCGCATTCGCCGCCATGACTTCATACGTCAATCGTCGCCGCGGCGGTGACATTGCACTGAGACCGACAACCTACATCGTCGGCGCGCAGGCGCCCGATCCACTGGCCGGATATTCGTTCGGGCCGGTGGACATCATGCATTTCCAGGGCTGTTCCAAGCCGTTATCGATCGCCGGCAATGGGGCTCGCTTACGCTGTGCGAATGGCTTGCGATTTGGAACATTTGATCCGGCTACCGGCCAGCCCACCTACCACTCAATGCCCTACACGGCTTCCGGCGAAAGAGCTTCGCCCTATCGTGCGATGATCATGGCGGAGGGCTGTTCCGGCGGCATTGATATTCGGGATATTGAGCTGGACGGTAATTTGGGGCGGCTGTGGATCGGGGGGCAGTACGGAGATACCGGGTGGCAGCTTCCGGCCTGCGGCCTCTGGCTTGGCGCAAACGCGTGCAATGAGCAGGTCACGAACGTCTATAGTCATCACCATGCGCTGGACGGAGTGTACATTGATGGGGTGGCGGATCGCATCTCCTTGAGCACGCTCCAACAAGTCGTCAGCGAATATAATGCACGGCAAGGGTGCAGCATTGTCGGTGGACGGAACTATGCCTTTGCCAACTGCCGATTCAATCACACCGGCAAAGCTGGCCTCATGAGCGCCCCGGGCGCGGGGGTCGACATCGAAGCCGAGGTCAAACCGATCCGAGACTTGAGCTTTTTAAGCTGCGAATTCTCAAACAACACTGGTGTCGGAATGGTGGCGGATTCTGGCGACAGCGAGGGCGCAAGATTCGATGGCTGCCGTTTCGTTGGAACTATCACTTGGTCCGCATGGCCCTACAAACCGCATTTCCGGTTTGCGAATTGCCAATTTGTCGGCGCGGTTGTCCACGCTTTTCCTGACCAAGATCCGGACCGCGCGACGCAATTTATCAACTGCGCGTTCCTTGACGATCCGACGCTCAGCCCGACGGGGCAGGTTTACGGACCTTCGCAGTCCATCGTGAACCTCGCCGAAAGCGTAAACGTCCTGTTTGACGGCTGTCGCTTTGATCTCCAGAAGGAGTCGCTGCTGCCGTGGTCGTGGAATGCGATCTACAACAATTGCACGATGTCCCAAGTTTCGACCGACCTGGCTCATCCAAAAGGCACCTACACCGGCATCTGTCGGATTGATGGCAATATTGAGCTCTATGGAGCGATCATACTTGGGGATTTAACGGTCAATGGACAGCTCATGCCGCGTACCGGCTAACCAACCTTCGAGCCGCAACCAAAACTCGCGTTGCGGTGGCATGATGTTGCCGTGTCTCTTACTGACTTCAGTCTAGGCTCCAACTGGCGAACTGAAGCAAAGCGTGGCGGTACGGGCCAAATACCGTTCAATTCGTTCGCGACCCTGTGTGGTCAGGCCGAGGTGTACTCGCCTTCCATCGGAACGATCGCGGTATCGCTCGATTAGTCCAGCCTCCTCGAGAATGCGTACCCATCTGAGACCCGTCGTCGCCGGCACTTCAGCGGAATAAGCAAGGGACGTGACCGATACGCGTCGCCCGCTTCCCCATTCGCAGTAGAGCGCTAGCAACATATCCCATGCCGGATCCGAAAAGAGATTCTCAGCGAAAAAGTGTCTACGCTCCCGCCGTGATGCGTAAATCCTGGCAGCGACGTCGTGGAGGGTTGAAGTATCAAATTCTTTAGAAGAGATCGGTATATGGTCTTGGACGGGAGTTTCCTGGAGTCTGGAAAGCAAATCACGCGCGAGAACATCGTCTTGTCGCGGAAATATGAATACATAATTTTCCATAACGCCCGGTTTTTGGAACCGCCTCTATGGGGAGATCAGGTCTCCCGTAGAACCGAGCAGTATCGTGAATTACGGACATGGATGCTGTGCCTCAAGTATTTCATCCATTCTGGTCCCACTTTTTATCCCATTTCTGATACAAAGGGAAACGAAGACTAGAGCGGTGGTGCATCAACTGCTCCCTTGCAACATAGGATTTTGCGCCCCAGGTAATTCAGGCCAGCGTGCCGATAGGGACGGGTGAGCTTCGCGCGCCCGTCCCGCATTAAGAGCGGGGTCCGCGTCTACATGTTGGATTGAGAGCAACATCGCAGGGACGTTGCCGGGCACGAGTAGCGCCGCGTTATCTGGGCGACCACAGAGCCCACTGCGGCCTGTCCTTCAAGTGGAGTGTGTCGGAGCGACTGGCCGCTTTCGCGAAAGCCCGCCATGGACCTTACCTAAACCCCATTGGAGCGCGACCAAAGGCGAAAGGACGAATCTCAATTGAAGTTTATTCCGGTGGCGGGTTAGCCAGTCGGGTCGTTTCCCGACAGGCTGAAACAGACGCCATTCCACCAGTTAGCCAATCTAAGGTATTCAACGCACTCGCTTGTTCCTGTCCCGTAGGGGTCACCACGGCGATACGGGACTGCCAGCTTACTTCAGATCGCCTCGGTTCCGCCTGCCAGTATGAGTTGCGGCGGCTCAACTGCGCAGTGGCTGAACTTGCCTTCCACCTGCGCCCCTTCCTCGATGGTCAGAGAGCCGTACATGACATCGCCCTCAATTCGGGCGGTTGCCACAATCACAAGTACGCCTGCCGTGATCGAACCCTTGATCTTGCCCGCCACCCGGGCGTTTTCCGCGACGACCATGCCGGTGACCACGCTGGTCTCTCCCTGCACCAGCGAGGCGCAGCTAATATCGCCGTCGATCCTTCCGTCCAAATGCAGATCCATCTTCGCCATCAGGTTACCGCTGATGGCGATATCGGGGCCAAGGACGGAAAAGGTCGATCCGGTCATCGCGCCGCTACCTGAGGGCCGGTCGGTTGATTCGGGTCTTTTCGAAAACATTGGGGGCCACCTCCAGGAATGGGCGGGGATTGACGGCTTGGCCGTTGAGCCGAACCTCGAAATGCAGATGCGGACCGGTGGAACGGCCGGTGCTGCCAACGGCCCCAATCACCTGACCGGGCCTGACCGATTCACCCACGCGCGTTCGGAACGCGGACATGTGCGCATAGCGGGTCAGCAGACCATTGCCGTGATCGATCTCGACGCAATTTCCATAGCCGGGACGCTGGCCAGCGAAGGCGACCGTGCCCCTCGCGGCGGAATAGATGGGAGCGCCGAGCGGCGCTTTGAAATCCAACCCGGCATGGAATGCGGCGCTCCCTTCGAAGGGATCGCTCCGGTAACCGAAGTTCGAGGAAATATATTGAGCCGCCGCGGGGATCACTCGCGGTATCCCCTCGAGCCCCCGCTGTAATGCATCCATCCGCGCAAGGCTGAGGCCAAGGCGCCGGAACCGTTGATCGAACGAACCTTTGGCACCGGGAATTAGAGCGATTAGCGGACCGCCCATCGCGCTGCGGTCGTCCATTGAGGTCAGCATTTGGTTGGGATTGAGTCCGAGCCTGCGCATCGCCGTCGCGGCGACGGCCGATCTCCGGTCGGCGTAGCGGGTCAAATGTTCAGCAAAGGCGAGCTGGCGTGCCTCGATCCGCGCGAGCGGCGCGGCCTCCGGGACCAACGCGCTAACTTTATCAACCGTCTTGGATGCCTCTTTGCTGCTGTCGGATACGGTCTCGCCGGCCCGGGCGTCCGCTGGGAGATCTCCGACATAGGTCTTCACCATTTTCTCGATGAAGGCCTGGCGCTGATCGAGGTCGTCAGCAACGGCGTCGACATTTTTGCGATAAGCCGCAATGCGGCTTTCCGCCTTCGTTACCTTGGCCTCGCGGTTGAGTAGAGCCATGGCGTTGTGGCGCTCGAGCAGGGAATTGATCGCCACTGCGGCCATTGTCAGCACCCAGGCGATGAGCAACGTCGCGACAATCGCCGCTATTGTCATCTGCAGGCGCGAGGAAATTCGGAGATACCGAACGCGCCTGTCGGTGCGCATGATGAATTCACGCTCGGGGAACCAAGCCCGTATGCGCGCCATCGCGGCTCCGCCGATTACCCTTTGCAAGAATCCCCCGTACGTCCCCATCCTTTGGTTACCTGGGTATTTTGCGGATACGAATACCGGCGCGCGGACTCGCGACGAGTCGAAGTTGACGTGCGACGAAATCATTCGACTCGCGTTTAATTGGGGATGACCCGCGTCGGGTAAATTGAAAGCCGCCGATTCTCGGAACCGGACGACCGAGCTTTGAGCCATTCCTCGATGATCGCGGCGATCCGTTGCGCGGCTCTTCCGTCGCCATAGGGAAAGGCCGGGCGCGACATCGCGGCAAAAGCGGCGGGATCGGACAGCAGCCGCCGCGTCTCCGCGACGATCGTCTCCTCGCATGTTCCGACGAGGCGCATGTTCCCCGTCGCAATTCCCTCCGGACGCTCGGTCTTTTCGCGCAGCACGAGGAGCGGCACGCCGAGCGCTGGCGCCTCTTCCTGCATCCCGCCGGAATCGCTCAAGATGAGGTCAGTTTCGCGCATTCGGCGGAGGAGCTCCCGATGCGAACAGGGCTCGAGCAAGCTGACGTTCGGACAGCTGTGGAGCAGGTCGCGAAGGATGCCAGCCACGTGCTTGTTGGGCGGCACAATCACATCGACCCATGCCGAGCCGCTCAACCCAAGCTCGCGCGCGGCTGCGGCAATGGACCGGATGCCTTCGCCCCAGCTTTCGCGGCGATGGCAAGTGACGAGCAGCCGCCGCCGCATCGCCCGGTCGTGGACCGCGCGCTGGGGGAGCCCGGAAATCGCCGCATACAGCGCATCGATCCCGGTATTGCCCGTAACATGGACCCGCCCGGAAACACGCTCGCAGGCGAGATTGAGGGCCGAAAGATCGGTTGGAGCGAAAAGCAGGTCGGCCCTGGCGTCGATCTCGGTGCGATATTCCTCTTCCGGCCAGGGAAGCTCCGGGTCACGCGTGCGGAGGCCCGCTTCCACATGCGCCAGTGGCACGTCGGTCGCAGCCGCGGCGCGCGCACCGCCAAGCGCGCTCGATGTATCGCCCTGCACGATCAGCAGGTCGGGAGGCGCGTGGGCCAGCATTGGCTCAAGCGCGCTGGAGACCCTCGCGACATGGGCATGCGGGTCTTCTTCGCCGGCGCAAGCGAGATCGACTGCCTGGTAGGGATCGAGGCCGTGGTCGGCGAGGTCAAGCCCGGGATGCTGGCCGGTGACGATCAACGACGGAATGAGCCCGCGCGCTGTCAGCGCGTGGGCCACGGGAGCGAGTTTTATGGCTTCTGGTCTGGTGCCGATGACCAGCCTGATGTCGGCAGAACGCAGCCTTCCCCCTAGCTCGGCTGGCGGAGACTGCCTTCGTTACGGATTTATCTCAACGGAAATTGTCGGCGTAGGCCTGAAGCCGCAACCGGACCGGCGGCGCCGGGATGATGTGGTAGGTGAAGCCATGCCGATCGCAGTAGGCGATCGCTGCCTCCTTGGTCGGGAAGGCCATCCGGACCTGCGTATTGGTGTCGCCCGAGCCGTTCCACCCGGTCAGCGGATCGGGCCGCAGGGCCTGCTGACGCTCAAACTCGAGCAGCCAGCGACCGGTATTGGCTTTGCCGGACTGGGTCGTCCGGCGGTCGAGCTCGGAAATTCGCGCAACGGTCATTGCAACCGCAGGTGGCAAAGTGCCCGGCGCAAATCAAGTCAGCGAGTTCATATGCGACGGCCGATGAATTGTGATAAGCGGCTCGTCCTTCCGACACGGAAGGAGGGGCTCATGACAGTATCGAGACTTGGCGTCCTGTTCGCGACGGGGGCGGCGGCCCTCGCCATCGCCGGCTGCAACAAGGCTGCAACCACCAACGAAGCGAACGCAAGCGGCGATGAAACCGCCGCCGCCAACAGTGCCGCGCCTGCCGATCCGGTGGCGAGCGCAGAATCCGCGGCTCCGGCGTCACTTGCGAAAAATGCGTCGATCGTGACCGCCGACGCCAGCGGCAAGATGACCGAGGTCCGCAAGGGCACAAACGGCTGGACCTGCATGCCGGACTCGCCGACCACTCCGGGCCCCGATCCGATGTGCTTCGACGCCAACGCCGGCAAGTGGATCGACGCAATGCTGAATCACAAGCCGCCGCCCGAGGGCGTGGTGGGAATGATGTACATGCTGGAAGGCGGCACGGACGCCAGCAACAGTGATCCTTATGCGACCGCGCCGACCGCGGACAATGACTGGGTCAAGACCGGGCCGCACGTCATGGTTGTCGGTTCGAAGGAGCTGCTGGCCGGTTATCCGTCCGGAGCCAAGCCGGACACCAGCGTTCCCTACGTCATGTGGGCGGGCACGCCCTACGCGCACCTGATGGTACCGGTTAAGTCCGGAGACTGACGGCCTAGTAAGCGCGGGAGATTGCGAACTCGACGGCTTCGGTCAGCGCGGCTTTGGCCTTGCTGGCGGGGAAGTTCGCGAGCGCGTCGATCGCGCGCCGGCCATAGTGGCGGGCGCGCTCGAGCGTGTCGGCCAAAGCGCCCGTCGAGCGGAGCAGGCCGGCTGCGTGCGCCAGGTCTTCGTCGGATACGCGCTCGCCACTGATCGCGTCGCGCCAGAAGGCGCGGTCGGTCTCGCTCCCCCGCGCGTAGGCCAGGATCACGGGGAGCGTCATCTTTCCGTCGCGAAAATCGTCGCCGACTCCCTTGCCCATGGTCGCGGCGTCGGATGCATAGTCGATGACGTCGTCGGTAAGCTGGAAGGCGATTCCGAGGTTCTTGCCGTAGTTCTCTAGCGCGAGCTCGACATCCTCGTCGGCCTCGGCGACGACCGGAGCGACGCGGCAAGCGGCGGCAAACAGGGCCGCCGTCTTGGAGCTGATGATGGTCAGATATTGCTCTTCGTCGGTCTCGATCCGGCGCTGCGCGGTCAGCTGCTCGACCTCACCCTCGGCGATCACAGCCGAGGCGTGGCTGAGGATCCGGAGCACCTTCAGGCTGCCGTCCTCGACCATCAGCTCGAACGCTCGGGAGAAGAGGAAGTCGCCGACAAGAACGCTCGCAGGATTGCCCCATATAAGGTTCGCTGTGCGCTTTCCGCGGCGCATTCCGGAGCCGTCGACGACGTCGTCGTGGAGCAGTGTGGCCGTGTGGATGAACTCAACCGCGGCGGCGAGCTTGTGGTGGCGCGTGCCGGGATAACCGAGCAGCGCGGCGCAAGCGAGAGTCAGCATCGGCCGCATGCGCTTGCCGCCGCCGGCGATCAAATGCCCGGCAAGCTCGGGGATCAATGCGACCTTGCTCTGCATCCGCTCGAGGATGACGGCGTTGACACCGTTCATGTCGGCGGCGACCAGCGCCAGCATGGGCTCGAGCGACGGCTCTCCCTTTGAGCGCAGCGAATGAACGGTCGCGGTCACGGCGCCGCCCTAGCCGGGCAGCACCGTTTTTCCTAGCCGGCGATTACCCTGCCGGGAGCGTCAGGCGGGCAAGCAGGCCGCCGAGATCCTCGCTTTGTTCAAGGTGGATCGATCCTCCGTAGATCTCCGCAACGTCCCTGACGATCGCAAGGCCGAGCCCAGTGCCGGGCTTGCCCGTCGTGTCGAGCCGTGCGCCGCGCGTGAACAGCGAGCCGATGTCGGCTTCGGGAATTCCAGGCCCGTCGTCCTCCACGACGATGTCGACCATCTTATTCTTGGGCTCGACGGTGACGAACACGCGCCCGCCGCCATATTTCGCGGCGTTTTCGACGAGGTTTCCGACCATCTCGTCAAGGTCCTGGCGTTCGACGCGGACTTCGGCGTCATGGGTCCCGGCGATGTCGACCGTGACGCCTTCATAGAGACGATCCATCGCACGCTGCACCGCTTCGAGGCTGTCCCACACGCGGGCGCGGGCCTGGACCGTGGCGCGGCGCCCGATTGCCCGGGCGCGCGCGAGGTGATGGTCGATCTGCCGACGCATCACCGACGCTTCGCGAATGATCGTGTCGTCGAGGTCCGGGGAGTCCGCTGTCGCGGCGTTCGTGATCACCGTCAGCGGGGTCTTGAGCGCGTGGGCGAGGTTGCCGGCGTGGCGGCGCGCCTCCTCGGCTTGAGCTTCGCTGTGCGCAAGGAGCTGGTTGATCTCCTCGGTCAACGGCCGGACTTCGGCCGCGAAGTCCTCGCCGATGCGGGTCCGCGTGCCGGAGCGGATCGAGGCAACCTCCTGGCGCATGCGACGGAGCGGCCACAGGCCATAAAAAGTCTGCAGAGCGGCGAGTACGATGAGGCCGATCCCAAGTGCGAGGAAGCTCCAGAACAAAGTCGAGCGCAGCTGCCGGATCTGGTCGTCGATCGTCTCGCGCGATTGGGCGACCTGGAACCGCCAGCGAACCGGCGAACCGGGCAGGATCGCATCGCGCTCGGCAACGCGGATCGGTTCAGGATGCCCTACGGCCGAGAATTCGTTGCTGTCGTAGAGGTGCGGCTTGACGTCGTTATGGTCGTTTGAAACTTCCAGCCGCCGGTCCCACAGCGATCGCGAGGCGAAGGTATCGGCGCCATTGCCGCTGATCTGGAAATAGAGTCCGGAATAAGGCTCGATGAAGCGCTGGTCGGCCGGCGGACGGGTGAAGCGGACTTCACTTGCGGGCCCGATCTCGGACGCGCCAATCATCGAATTGAGGACGCGCACCAGCTGCTCGTCGAAATTCGCGACAATCGACCGGCTGAGCACGCGGTCGAGCGCGAACCCGCCGAGCAGGAGAAGAGCGATGATCCAGAGCGCCGCAACGCCGATCATGCGCCGCGTCAGCGAACCTGTGCGATGACGGCGCGCTCGCGGCGAAGCGGCGAGCCCAGCCTCGGCCGCCGCCGTTACCGGGGCGGCTTCTTTGTTCAAGCCGTCCGTGCCTCCGCCGGCTCTTCAAGGCTGTAGCCGAGCCCGCGGATCGTGGTGATGACGTCAGCTCCGAGCTTCTTACGGATCCGCGTGACGAATACCTCGATGGTATTGGAATCGCGGTCGAAGTCTTGATCGTAGATATGCTCGATCAACTCGGTGCGGCTGACCACCTTGCCCTTGTGGTGCATCAGATAGGAAAGCAGCTTGTATTCCTGGGCGGTGAGTTTCACCGGCTCGCCCGCCTTGGTGACCTTGCCCGACCTCGTGTCGAGCCGGATGTCGCCGGCGATGAGCTCGCTTGAAGCATTGCCCGATGAGCGGCGGATGAGCGCACGCAGCCGGGCGATCAGCTCCTCGGTCTGGAACGGCTTGGCCAGATAGTCGTCGGCGCCCGCGTCGAGCCCCGCGACCTTGTCCGACCAGCTATCGCGCGCGGTAAGGACGAGGACCGGCATCTTGCGGCTTTCCTTGCGCCACCGATCGAGCACGGTGAGGCCGTCGATCTCCGGAAGGCCGAGATCGAGGATCACCGCATCATAGCTTTCGGTCGAGCCGAGATAGTGGCCGTCTTCGCCGTCGGTCGCGAGATCCACGGCATAGCCCGCCCCTTCGAGCGTCGAGCGCAGCTGGCGCCCGAGATTGGGTTCGTCTTCGACGATCAGAACGCGCATTTGGGTTCCCCGAACCTGTTCATCTTCGCAGTCAACCCGCGTTGAGACGAAGGGTTGCTTAGGCGGAACGAAGTGGGAAATGCGATTCAAATGTCAATCGCGCCGGTTTACGGCCGCGAACGGCGGACGATGCGGCCGGTCTGTGCATCGACGTCGACCCAGATAACCCGCCCGTTTTCCATGAATTTCAGGCGATAGGTGCCGCCGTTGAGTTCGGGACCGAGATAATCGGCGCCGCCCATGAACGGCATTACCCTCCGCTCGATCTGGGGAAGCGGAAGTGAACGGCCCTGCTGCGTATCGCGGAATGCCTTGTCGGCTTCGCGCGGAGGATCGGCCAGCGCGGGGGCGCCGGCGAAGGTTGCAGCGAGAACCGCCGCAAGAAGGGTCCGAAACAGGATCATATACGCAACTCTTTTCCGGGGTGGGTTCTAACACACACCATTGAATGCGCTATGAATGTACCGGAACGCCCCCGTTCAGCCTTTGGTATTGCCGCGAAATGATCCGCAACGCCAGATGAGCGGTCGCTCAGCTGCTCGGTTCCCAGAGTTCAATGGGATTTCCTTCGGGGTCGTGGATTCGAGCGAACCGCCCGATCCCCATCGAATCCCATTCTTCGTTGGTGATGATGTCGATCCCGGCAGCGCGCAGGTCCACGAGCAGGCCATCGAGGTCGCGGACGCGGAGATTCACCATCGCCGTGCGGTCGAGCGGGAAATAGTCGCTGTCCTGTTTGAAGGGCTCGAACACCATCGGCCCGCCCTGGTGGAACCACACCCATTCGTTCGACTGGCCGCTTTCATCCACCCCGCAGCCGCCGCCGACGCCGAGATGCTCGCGGTACCAGGCCTTGAGCGCGGGCGGATCCTTGGCGCGGAAGAAATATCCCCCCATTCCGATTACAGGCATTTTAATCCCCCTCGAACTCTTCCCTGTCCGAGGAGCGTGGCAGAAACGGCGTCGTTGCGCCAGCGGGCGGCGAGCCCCTACAGCGCGCCAATGGCGGCGCCGATCCTCTCCTACGAAGGCCTTGGATTGATCCAGGGCGAAGGTTGGCTGTTCCGCGGGCTCGACCTGTACATTGGCGAGCGCGACAAGCTCGCTTTCATTGGACGCAATGGCGCCGGGAAAACGACCTTGTTCAAGTGCCTTGCGGCGCTGATCGACCCAGACGAGGGCAAGAGAGTGATCGTCCCGGGAAGTCATGTCGTACTGCTCGAGCAGGATCCCGTGATGAGCGGGTTCGAGACGCTTCACAATTGGGTGCTTCATGGGCCGGATGCGCCGCCACCGCACGATGCAGACGCGATCGCCCATCAGCTCGGGATCGACCTGTCGCGGCCGGTCGCGACGGCCAGCGGCGGCGAACGTCGGCGCGCAGCGATCACTCGGGCGCTGGCGCAAAAACCGGACGTGCTCTTGCTGGATGAACCGACCAATCATCTCGACCTGTCGGCGATCGAGTGGCTGGAAGATTGGCTCAAGCGGTTCAAGGGCGCGTTCATCGCCATCAGCCACGACCGGACCTTCCTGACGCGCCTCACCACCAGCTGCCTGTGGCTCGACCGCGCACAGTTGCGGCGCGCGGAGATCGGCTTTGGCGGGTTCGAAGCCTGGACCGAGCGGGTTTACGAGGAAGAGGCGCGGGCGGCGGAGAAGCTCGACGCGAAGTTGAAGCTCGAGCTGCACTGGCTGCAGCGCGGAGTTACCGCGCGGAGGCGGCGTAACCAGGGGCGGCTCGCGAAGCTGCACGAGATGCGCGCACAACGCGCGGCGATGCTCGGCGCCGCCGGGACGGCGAAACTCGCGCTCGCCAAAGACGACGTCCGGTCGAAGACCGTGATCGACGCCGATCGGGTCAGCAAGGCCTATGGCGAGCGGGCGATCATCAAGGACTTCTCACTGCGAGTACAGCGCGGGGATCGGATCGGAATCGTCGGACCGAACGGAGCCGGCAAGACGACCCTGCTGAACCTGCTGACGGGCGAACTTGCGCCGGACAGCGGGACGGTGACGGTGGCCAAGACGCTGTCGGGGATCGTCATCGACCAGCAACGCAAGCTGATGGAGCCGCAAAAGCGCGTACGCGATGTGCTCGCCCAAGGCGGCGACTGGATCGACGTCCGCGGGTCGAAAAAGCACATCAAGGGCTATCTCAAGGAATTCCTGTTCGATCCCGCGCTGGCCGATGCGCCGATCGGTTCCCTGTCAGGCGGCGAGCGGTCGCGATTGCTGCTCGCGCGCGAATTCGCGCGTCAGGCGAACTTGCTGGTGCTGGACGAGCCGACCAACGACCTCGACCTAGAGACGCTCGATCTCTTGCAGGAGGTGATCGCGGATTATGACGGGACAGTGCTGATTGTCAGCCACGACCGCGATTTTCTCGACCGGACGGTGACGATCACGCTCGGCCTCGACGGGTCGGGCAAGGTCGACGTGATCGCGGGCGGATACGAGGATTGGGTTCGGAAGAGGTATCAGGCGCAACGGAAAGCTCCTCCCCGGAACGGGGAGGTGGCAGCCCGAAGGGCTGACGGAGGGGGCGACCCCTCCACCACCCGCTCTTCGGCGGGCGGTCCCCCTCCCCGTTCCGGGGAGGAGCGAAAGAAACTAAGCTACAAGGATCAGCGCGATTACGACCGGCTGCCGGGCGAGATTGAGCGGCTGGAGGCCGAAGTCGCCGCCGACGAGGCGGCGCTTCACGATCCCGACCTCTATGCCCGCGACCCGGCGCGCTTCGCCGCACTCACCGAACGGATCGCGCGCGACCGCGCCGAGATCGAGGCAGCCGAGCTGCGCTGGCTCGAAGTTGCCGAAATGGCCGAGGCGCTCGCTCGGACCTAGCCTCGCTCGGTCCGCGGTGAGCCGCCCAAAAAGGCCGCGTTACGCTCCCGGATCCGCCGTTCCAGAATCGACAACGGCATCGCGCCTTCGCGGATGACCTCGTGGAACTGCTTGATGTCGAACCGGTCGCCAAGCGTCCGTTTCGATTCATCGCGCGCGCGAACCCACGCCATGTGGCCGACCTTGTAGCTGCA
>Ga0105249_10000490_pt1 | contig 36703 bp, 42 predicted proteins | sample KBSS44metaG_FD_81522 | JGI IMG/M metagenome (GOLD analysis project Ga0105249, IMG submission 81522) | Switchgrass rhizosphere microbial communities from Kellogg Biological Station, Michigan, USA - KBS S4-4 metaG | ecosystem: Host-associated > Plants > Roots > Rhizosphere > Soil | place...
TCACTGAAAGTAATACGGTTTATGCTGCAAAAGTTTGGGATGAATCTAATGATCAAGTTGGCTTTTGGGAATTCTTTAAAACTAAGGATGAAGCAGAAAAAACGGCTGCATACTGTAAAGCAATGATCGAAGCACAGGAGCAAAGTCATGACTAAATACGACTGGTCAAATGTGCCTAAAGAAGTGAAGTGGATTGCTACTGGATTTCACAGTAAAGCAAAGATGGGGTTTATAAATAAGCCTTTAAAAGATGAAGCAATGCTTTGTTGGTGTTCGAGATGGCTGAATGGAGAGCAAATTAAACTTAGTGATGTATCAGAATTCAAAGGCGATTGGAAAGATTCACTAGAGGAGCGACCTACAGAAACGGAGCTTCCTGAAACCGTGGTTAAGAGCTTGGGAGAAGTGGCGTGAATTGGATTAGTGTTAAAGACGAATTACCACCATGTAATTATGAAATTGAAGATGGGTATGTTTCACAGTCTGTCATTGTCACTGATTCGGGATATCACCCTTCGATTGGATTTGGTCATTTACGTGATGATGGAAAGTGGCAGATTTATAAGGGCGAGGTTGATTTTATGAATCCTGAAGAAATTACCCACTGGATGCCACTGCTAGAACCACCAAAAGAAGAAAAGGAGGAAGGCTGAATGACAGCGATAGCAAATGTTGGTAGTAATTTTATAGTAGCCCTACCCCCGTCTGATATTTGGTTGACAGATATCCAGGCGGCCGAATTTCTAGGTTATGGTGAAGTACACTTTCGATCATCAGTGTGCTGTTTACCACAATTCCCAAAGCCACGGTATGTAACCAGAAGCGGCCAAGGGAGAAGGTGGAATTTAGGTGAAATATCGAATTGGTTAAATAATCAATCAGATGATGAGCCAAAAAAAGGTAGACCAAGAAAACAGCGTTAATCAAGTCTATGCGCTATCTCGGTAGCTGTGGCGTTATAGTAGACCATCAAGCTTTTCAGATCTTTATGCCCGATCATTCGGGCAAGATCTAGAACATCTAGTTTTCTAGCCAATCTTGTACATGCTTCATGCCGTGAATCATGGAAGTGCAAATCTTCTATTTTGCATTTCTTTTTCAAATCAATCCAAAGTGCACTAAAACTAGAGCGTTTGCATGTAAAAACCACTGTTTTATCGAGTGGTTTTAGATAACGGATAAGCTCTACAGCTCTTTTGGAAAGAGGGACATTTCGCTTAGTACCATTCTTGGTTTCATCAAGTGCAACATACCTTTCTTCAAGAAATACCCTGTCCCATGTGAGTGTTAAAATCTCACCTGCTCGCATTGCAGTTTCAAGAGCAAGAAGAAAAGCTATAATAGTCTGCTGGGTTGAGGTTGTAGGCGTACCCTCATCCCACATTGCAGCCAAGCATAATCTATCAATCTCATCTTGAGTGACCCTTCTATCTCGACTTTTCGCAATTGGAGGCATACTCAAATCAGTTAATGGGGATTCATAAATCCACTTCCACTCTTTTTTTGCTACAGTAAATATACCTGACAATATCGTTGCTTCTCGCCTTACGGTTGCCCCTTGAACTTCTTTTAAGCGAGAATCGCGCCATTGAACCAGATCATCAGTTGTTATTTTTGAGATTTGCTTCTTGCATAGGTTTGGATAGCTTTTACAAAACACCTTAATTCTTGCTATCTCTTTATAGTGTGCTTTTTTATTGATACTAACTTCACTCACATATCTATCAATAGCCTCCGTTAATGTAAAGCTTGGCAATTTTCCATTTGCTAGATCTCTAAGTTCGGTTTCTCTTTTTGCTGCCCATGCTTTGGCTTGAGTCTTGGTATCAAATGTCGCGCTATCGCGAACACCTTTTACACTAACTTCAACTCTCCAAGAGTCTTTGCGTTGTCTGAATGTAGCCATAAGTTGTGGCGTAAAATTGGCGTAATTGAATTGAGCTTAATAATAGAAAATAATAGAATAAAATAAAAATAACTAAAACTGATAAAGGAGGTAATACTATGTTTTAAATTAAAAAAATAATAAAACATAGCATTAAATAGAAAAAACAAAAACTAGCGAACTCGCTTAATTTGGGCACCTAGACCTTGTAACTTTGCTTCGATATCTTCATAACCACGATCAATATGATAAATACGATCGATGATGGTTTCCCCTTCAGCAGCTAAAGCAGCCAAAACTAAAGAAAACGAAGCACGTAGATCAGTTGCCATAACAGGTGCAGCAGATAATTTTTCCACACCTGTAACTACAGCATCATTGCCTTCAACCTGAATATTTGCGCCCATACGTGCTAATTCAGGTACATGCATAAAACGATTTTCAAAAATCGTTTCAGAAATTGTTGCAAAACCACGCCCAATGGCATTTACCGCCATGATCTGTGCTTGCATATCTGTTGGAAATTCTGGATGTGGCAAGGTACGGAAGCTGACAGCTTTCGGACGTTTCCCCAGCATATCCAATTCGATCCAATCTTCACCGCGTGTGACTTCTGCACCCATTTCTTCAAATTTATCTAAAACAGACTCTAGAAGATTTGGATCAGTATGTGTGGTTTTGACCTTACCGCCCGTTATTGCCGCCGCTGCCAAATATGAACCAGTTTCAATACGGTCAGCAACCACTGAATATTCACAGCCATGCAGACTTTCAACACCAGTGACCACCAAAGTATCTGTGTTTAAACCTTCAATTTTTGCACCCATTTTAATAAGCATAAGTGCAAGGTCTGTAATTTCAGGTTCACGCGCAGCATTACGAATTGTCGTAACACCTTCTGCCAATACTGCTGCAGTTAAAATATTTTCAGTCCCACCGACAGTCACCATATCAAAGATGACTTCACCACCTTTTAAACGACCATCCACTTTGGCGTGAACATAACCTGCTTCGACCTCAATTTGTGCACCCAAAGCTTCTAGGGCTTTTAAATGCTGATCAACAGGGCGTGAACCAATCGCACACCCACCAGGAAGTGAAACTTTTGCACTACCATAGCGCGCCAACAGTGGGCCAAGCACCAAAATAGATGCACGCATGGTTTTAACCAGTTCATAAGGTGCGAACTGATTATCCAATGTAGAGGTATCTGCGATAACCGTTTCGCCCTCATAACTCATGGTGATACCTAAACCACCAATCAGCTTAACTAAAGTGCGAACGTCTTTTAGATCTGGAACATTTTTTAATGTAATTGGTGTATCTGCAAGAATCATTGCAGCCAATAAAGGTAAAGCCGCATTTTTCGCACCAGAAATACGAACTTCACCTTCGAGTTTTACACCACCTTGAATGACAAATTTATCCATTGACGCTTAAGCTCCAAACATACTGGCTTTGCGCCATTCTTCTTTAGTCATTGCACGAATAGTTACCGCATGTACCTCACCACTGGCAATATAAGAATTAAGTGGCGCGTAAACAGCTTGTTGACGAGGAACAGGACGTTTCCCTTCAAACTGATTGTCGACAATACGGAGGTCAAATTTACCTGCTTGTCCACTGACAGCAACTTCAGCATCAGGAAAAGCTGCTTTTAAGATTTCAGTGAGCTGTTCACTATTCATTGCATCGACCTCTTATAGGACTGACAGTGTAAAAACGGGATATTTTACTATAACTCACCGAAATAATTCATTAACTTGTACAAAAAATATAGATAAAAAAAAGAGGTCTTTTCAACCTCTTTTAAAAATATCAATTTTATGTCGCTAAAACTTCCATTGGTTGATAATCCAACTGCATTTTCCGATGCTTATCTAATTGCCTTTTTAATTTATCTGTCAATTTTGTAATCGCATTATACATATCATCAGCGCTCGCTTGGGCGAAAAGCTCTATCCCTGGCAAACGAACAATTGCCTCAGCAATATGATTTGCACTGCCTTTTTTTGATCTTTTATCCAATTGATGATCTTTACTCAGCTTGACCTGCATACTATTGACCTGATCAATATGCTTGGTCATCTGGGCAAATCGATCTCTAATATTTTCTTCTATTGCTGGTGTAATACTTAAGTGATGTCCACGGATTGTAATTTGCATAGCTTTATCCCTCTCCTTATATAGGAATATGAAAGTCATAACCCAAACGATCTCATGACAGCATTCACCAAGGAAAAAACTGTGCTCAATATCATGCAATCATTTAAGTTACTCCAAAAGACAAAAAGCGATTCATTATTTCGTCATAATGAACAATTAGAATAGCCACACTTTAAAATTTAGATCAACACTTTTCGGTCAGATGAAGACGGAATATGTAACGATTCACGATATTTTGCGACTGTCCGTCGTGCCACATCTATCCCCTCTTCTTTTAATAAATTGGCAATTGTATTGTCTGACAACGGCTTACGTGGGTTTTCATCTGCAACAAGCTTTTTGATTTTTGCTCGAATGGCTGTTGACGATGCTTCTCCTCCAGAAGTTGTTCCAACATGGCTAGAAAAGAAATATTTCAGCTCAAATAGACCACGAGGTGTCAGTAAAAACTTATTGGTGGTGACACGGGAAACTGTTGACTCATGCAATTCAACTTCTTCTGCAACATCTCGCAAGACCAAAGGTTTCATTCCTTCAGCACCGATTTCTAAAAACTCACGTTGATGTTGCACAATGCAACTTGCGACTTTTAATAAAGTTTTATGACGCTCATCAACACTTTTAATAAAGTTTTTCGCTTCAAGCATTTGATTGCGTAAATACTGGTTATCGTCACTTTGATCAGCACGTTTAATCATGCCTGAATAAAATGAGTTAATTCGAAGTTTTGGTAAAATATCTGGGTTCAGTTGAACATACCAATGGTCATTTTTCTTAGACACCACCACATCAGGAATTTGATAATCTGATTCTTTTTGCTCAAATTCAGCACCCGGATAAGGTTTAAGGGTTTTCAATAAATCAATTGCTGACTTTAATAACTCAGCATTTAAACCCGTTTGCTTAATCAGTTTATTCAAGTCATTACTGACCAAAAGCTCATAATGTTTCAACAACATTAGCGCTTCTTTCCTAAACAGTGTAGTGGTAGCTAAAGCCTCAATTTGCACAAAAAGACATTCTGCAAGACTACGAGCACCAATACCAATCGGTTCTAAGCGTTGGATATGTTTTAAAACAACCAAAACCTCATCCTCTTCAACCTCAATGTCATAATCCATTTGTTGTAGTAGATGCTGTACTGAGCTAACAATTTCTTCAATATCAGCAGCCAAAAATCCTTTTTCATCTAAAGCATCGACAATGCAATACGCAATTAACTTATCCACTGGAGAAAAATGCAATAAATTGACTTGCCCCAACATATGTTCTTTTAATGATGCTTCTGAATGACGATTGTCTTCACGATCCTCAAACTCAGGGCGCTCCATTGCAGTTGATTGATGGGTATAGACATCATCCCAATCTGTATCTACAGGCAGTTCATCGGGTAAATGGTTGGCATTTAAAGAATCTGAAAGCTCATATTCTTGTTGTTCTTGTTTTACATTTTCAGGGCTTTCATGTGTCTCTTCTTCAACTTTTTCAAGCAAAGGATTACTATCAAGTTGAATTTGAATTTCTTGCTCAAGCTCCAAACTCGATAATTGCAGTAATCGAATGGCTTGTTGCAGTTGTGGCGTAAGCGACAACGAATTTGCAACTTTTAATCCAACCGATAACTTCATACCCATAATTCCCACACTGTATTATTTCATTTCATCTTATGTGAATAAGCAATGCAAAATTCATGCCTATTGATTTTTTATATCACAGGAAATGGTTTAGGACTAGTAAAAAAAATGAATACCTTACATAAAAATGTTTGTTATTTATCAATTAAAGGTAAATTTCAATTATGTCGTTTTTTTATTCAATTTTTAAAAAGGACCTTCGATCCAGATCTGTTGAAATAGTCATCAATTATATAAATAGAGATTTAAAACTTATAAGCAAAAATAAATGGCTTTAGGGCTATTTATTTCAAAATATTTAAATAAAATAGGTTCCACTTTGTGAGACCAGTCACATTTCTAGTTTGTGAAATTTATTATTTTTATCCTTTACTTATTGGAATAGTGAGTATAAAAATAATGATATAAAGAAATATGATGAATCGTAGTTTCAAGGAAAAGGTTTGGCACGATAACTGCTTAATTTTAGAAACGAGCGGCTTAAACTGCCAAAAAAATCATGTAATGGAGAACTCAAATGACACTATCTACAAAAACACTATCAAAAAAAGTTTTAACCACAGCGCTTGGTGTACTTATGGCTGGCGGTGCTTTTTCACAGGTTCAAGCAGCAGATACATTAGCAAAGATCAAACAATCAGGGAAAGTGATCATTGGTTACCGTGAGTCATCTGATCCGATTTCCTATGTGATTGGTGGTAAACCAATGGGATACGCTGTTGATATTTGTAATAACTTTGCCAATGAGCTGAAAAAAACGCTCAAGATGCCAAATCTTAAAGTTGAATATAAAGCGGTTACCTCTTCTACGCGTATTCCAGAAATGTTGGCAGGTAATATCGATATGGAGTGTGGTACAACGACAAACTCTGTTCAACGCCAACAACAAGTGAGCTTCTCAACCAACTATTATGCAACAGAAGTACGCATGGCAGTTAAAGCCAATGCACCAATTAAAACAATCGCCGATTTAAATGGTAAAGCAGTTGTGACCACCCAAGGGACGACATCTGACAAATACATCAAAATGGGTGAGAAAGGCGAAAAAGTCAACGTAAACAACGTTTATGGTAAAGACCATTCAGACTCATTTGCCATGGTCGCTTCTGGCCGTGCTGCAGCATTTGTGATGGATGACAATATTCTTGCAGGGTTAATTGCAAAATCATCAAATCCAAAAGACTTTAAAATTGTAGGTCCAGTACTTTCTTCTGAGCCGTACGGCATTATGTTACCGAAAGGCGATGCAGCGTATAAAGCAATCGCAGATAAAACAGTAACAACAATGTGGAAAAATGGTCAAATGGCGGCGCTATATAAAAAATGGTTCCAGTCACCAATCGCACCTAAAAATGTCAATTTAAATATGCCAATGAGCTCATCATATTTAAAGCTTAAAGCCAATCCTACGGATGCTGGTATTAACTAATAATGTAGTTTAAAACAACGGTTTATAGATCAGATTAGGTTTAAAGTCTGGTCTATAAATTTTTATAAAATTAAAAATACAAGGAGCACACATGTCCGTAGGCTCACTTAACTGGACAGCATATTGTCTCCCCTCGAATGAATATAGTCTTGATAAAGCTGCATGGGCTGAATCTGTCTGTAAAGCGATTGGTGGTGAAAGTTACTCCCCTGTTGCAGATGCACCAACCTGGCTACAACTCCTAGGCTCAGGTGTTTGGACCATGGTCTGGACCGCGATTGCTGCATTTTTCATTGCATTTCTTCTTGGTTCTCTGATCGGAATTTTACGTACATTACCCAATAAACCACTTTCATTTATTGGTACTTGCTATGTCGAACTTTTCCGAAATATCCCGCTGATCGTACAACTATTTTTCTGGGCATTCGTATTCCCACAATTACTACCACTCAGCTTGAGTACTGGTAGTGGAGAGATGGTTAATGGTGGCTGGTGGCAAAATATTCTCAATGATAATCCCGCAGTGGTTGGGGTGTTTGCACTCGGTCTATACACCGCAGCACGTATCGCTGAACAAGTGCGCTCAGGCATTAATACGGTTTCAAATGGACAAAAAAATGCGGCTTTTGCAATTGGTTTAAATCAAAGCCAAAGCTATCGCTATGTCATTCTGCCTGTCGCTTATCGTATTGTTTGGCCAACACTTACCTCTGAAGCAATGAATATTTTCAAAAACTCTGCTGTACTGTATGCGCTGAGTGTTTTGAACTTCTTTGCTTATACCAAAACCATGCGTGAAGAAACATCCCAAGATATTGTTATTCTTATTCTTTCGACACCAGTTTACTTAGTCATTACCTATACCATTAAGTTGATCATGGCTTGGATTGAAAAACGTATGGCTGTTCCTGGTCTAGGCTCGGGGGGTAAATAGTCATGGATTTTAGTATTTTACAAAATCAAGATGTTATTCAAACGCTGATCGCAGGGTTTAAATTTACCGTTACGGTGACGATTTTATCAATTATTGGCGGGATTCTGATTGGCACACCTTTGGCCATGATGCGTTTATCCAACAATAAAGTTGCCAGTAATTTTGCTAAAGTTTATGTCGATTTCTTCCGTGGTGTACCACTGATTCAAGTGATCTTCATTTTCTATTTCTTATTGCCAAAGATTTTTGAGTTTCAGTCAGATACCTATTATGGCCCACTGTTTTCAAGTGTGGTGACCTTTGCAATTTTTGAAGCTGCATTCTTTTCAGAAATTGTCCGTTCAGGGATTCAGTCTGTTTCTAAAGGTCAGGTCAATGCAGGTTATGCACTTGGTTTCACCTATGGACAAACCATGTCCAATGTGGTGTTGCCACAAGCTTTTAGAAACATGCTACCTGTCATTTTGACTCAATCTATCGTACTTTTCCAAGACGTATCCTTAGTTTACGTGATTAGTGCGCCAGACTTCTTGGGCAATGCCAATACCTTAGCAAATACCTACGGTGCTGAAACCAAAGCAACTTTCTACCTAATTGTAGCTGTTGTTTACTTCTGTATCTCCTTTGCGCTTTCACGACTTGTGAAGCGTTTACATCAAAAAATAGCAATAATTCGATAATTGGAGAATCAATATGCCAATGATAGAAATACAACATATCTCAAAATGGTATGGAGATTTTCAAGTTCTTACAGATTGCACCACTTCAATTGAAAAAGGTGAAGTTGTGGTGGTATGTGGACCTTCTGGTTCTGGTAAATCCACACTGATTAAAACTGTAAATGCATTAGAACCATTCCAAGAAGGCAATATTGTTGTGGATGGAACAGCCTTAAAAGATTCAAAAACTGATTTGGCAAAATTCCGTTCTCGTGTGGGAATGGTATTCCAGCACTTTGAATTGTTCCCACATATGACTGTTTTGGATAATTTAACCATTGGGCAACTTAAGGTTTTAAATCGTTCTAAAGCAGAGGCTGAGAAAAAAGCATTGCAATATTTAGATCGCGTTGGTCTGGCAGCTCACAAAAATAAGTTTCCAGGGCAACTGTCTGGTGGTCAGCAACAGCGTGTTGCGATTGCCCGTGGTCTATGTATGGATCCAGTCTGCATGTTATTTGATGAACCTACTTCGGCATTAGACCCTGAAATGGTGGGTGAAGTGCTTGAAGTCATGAGTCAATTGGCAAAAGAAGGCATGACCATGATGTGTGTAACTCATGAGATGGGCTTTGCTCGTAAAGTCTCAAGCCGAGTTATTTTCATGGATCAAGGCAAAATTTTGGAAGACTGTGCAACAAATGACTTCTTTAATAAGCCTGATGAGCGTCATGAAAGAACCAAATTCTTCTTAGACAAGATTTCTATGGTGCACTAATCAGCAATATGCGTTAAACATAAAAACCCCAATTTCTAAATTGGGGTTTTTATTTAATACTCACAAACAATACCAGTGCTTAAGGTTTCACTGCATTTTGGCTAAAGTTTGGCGAACGTGGTCCATATAACAGACCTTTTTGCTGATTTATACTCGGTGAATATAATTGCGAACTTACAGTACTGGATAAAGTATAGGCCTTGTCTGACAGATGATTGGATATTTGATCAACTAAAGCACCAACCAACGCACCAATCAAACCCGCATTGCTATTATCATTGGCTTGCTGAAGTCGCTGTTCACCTTGCCAAAGTAATGTGCCAGTTTGCAAATCTACAAGTTTGGCTTCTACTGCAACTGCTGCTACAGATTGAATCACCTGATATTTAGAACCATACTCTTTAACTTTAATATATAACGCAGCGTCCGCTCCGAAAATCTCTTTTAACTTTTGCGGAGGAATTGCTTGAGCATCAAATCCATTGGTCACCCCATTCTCTTTAAACATGGTGTCAACAACAGAAATTGGAAATACATAATAACCAGCCTCAGCCACAGGCAATGTTACTGTTGACCAATACCCATAGGTTGCACGTGTATCAGGAGACTCATTGATTGGAGGAAGTACCAAAATCGACTTAGGGATATGCTCACGATATGCTGCTAAATCACGATTCTGCTTAGGTGATACCGCACAACCGGTGAAAAGCATCATCAGTAAACCAAGTACGAATAATTGTTTCATATTTTTCATTTGGGATTTACCTCAGTCGATTGAGTGGTCATTTTCTTCAATAAACGATCCATCAATACGGTTGACTCAGGATAAATTTGGCGCTCTAACTCAAAATATTCAATTGCACGTGGACCATTTTGAATATTAAGATTTAACAGCCCCAAATGTGCATATAAACCTGGTGGCACTGCAGCATTTTTTGCTTTTGCTTTCTCAACATCTTTTTCAAGCGCTAAAATTTGTTGCTGAGGCGAAGTTTTTTCTGGAACCGCCAGCATTAAATAGGTTTGCTGTGGATACCCGCCCCAACTATATAAAGACTGTGGTCCATATGCACACCCAACCAAAGTTAGCGTTGTAAAAAAACTTAAGAATAATAAAACCCGTTTCATTCATTCAAACCTATTGTACGGACCACTTGTTTGTTTGAATATCTGTGACAAGGTGATTAACTGCTTCGCGTACAGCCAGATCTAAAACCTTACCATTTAAGGTTGAGTCATAAGATGCTGTAGAACCAAAACCTAAAATTTCGCGTTCACTGAGCGCATATTCACCTGCACCCTGCACAGAATGGACAACTTCTGCTGTTTTTACATCAACAACATTAATATTGACTTTTGCATAGGCAATTTGAGTTTTACCACGCCCTAATAGCCCAAACAATTGATGGTCACCCACTTCTTTTCGCCCAAATTCAGATATATCCCCAGTGAGCACATAACGTGCGCCCTTAATGGATTGAGATGATTTACCAAATCCAGCCTCTTGTTGCAGCTCTGATAAATTGTCTCGATTTAAGACTGAAAAATATCCTGTTTGTTGCAAGTGCGTTTCTAAAATCGTTTTTGCTTGACCGCCTAAACGATCGACATTATCAGAGAAGATACCGCGCATATAACTTGAGCGGTTATCAAACTTACCAATCGAAACTGCTGTTTTCGCACCTGAATATTTTACCGCTGAAGTCACAGCAGCCACTTGAGGAGCTTGGATGGTTTTAGAGCTTTCAGTGGTAGAACAAGCAGTAAGTACCAAGCCATTTAAGGCAGCAATCAATAATATTTTTTTCAAAATTACATCTCTCTAAGGTCTAAACCATTATAATGAATAAATATATAACACAAACTAAATATACTGTTAATTAATTTTTAACAAACAAGATCTGCTGATAAAATCCATGACCATTTTTACTCGTAAAAACAATCATTTCATACCAAAAATTAGCTTTAAACCAAGTAAGGTCATGACACCGCCTGCGACTCGATCGAAGACTTTTTTAAACTTCAAATAAACACGGCGCGGTTTTTCCGCTGAAAGCACAACAGCAACCAGTGAATACCAGCCTGCATCGATAAAGAAGCACAAGATAGGCAAAACAAAATAAAAATACGTTGGAATGTCTTTGGGTAAAAGCGCAGTAAAAATACTGGCTAAAATAATCGCAATTTTAGGATTACTTAACTGGGTAATTAAACCTAAACGAAACGCTTGTTGATAACTCATCACCGTGGATGAGTCAGATGCCTGCGCCATTGGATCTTTAGCATGCTTAATAATTTTATAAGCCAGCCAAAGTAAATACAGACCACCACAAATTTTTAAAGCTAAATATGCAGAAGGTACAGCCAATAAGATTGCTTGTAATCCCATTACAGCTAAAAAACCAAATAAAGCTGCGCCCGTGCCTGTCCCTAAAGCGGTAAACAAACCATGTTTACGAGAAATCGCAATTGAATTTTTAGCCACATAGACAAATGTAGGACCAGGGCTAATCGCACCTAGCATTAATGCCAATGCAATTGAACCTAAAATCAATAATGATTCCAAGAGACACCCCAACCCAGACTATTTTTAAGAATAGATATTTTACGCTACAACCGATTTTTGAAGATATAAAAATCTTTATTATTTCGCGATTACACTTTTATTCAATGCAAGTTCATCAAAATTTCAATCATAAATTTAAATACACTTGTATATTATTACCACAAACAGAGCAAAAAATATTTTTAGAGTAAAAACTCAATAAAAAATTTATTTTTCAACATCTTAATTATATCAATAAAATCATCAAGGTATATAAAACATCCTAAAAACCCATAAAATAGACCACATAAATCACAAAAATTAACTTCCATTTTCATGTGCTTATAGGCTATAAAAAACCATAATAAAACTATGGTTTTAAATTATCCAAAATCAATATTTATACTCAGGGGTAAAAAATGCACAACAACAAAACCAACCGTTTAGATGCAAGCCAAGCACATTTGTGGATCATTGGTGGTGGAATTGCTGGAATGGCAGCTGCTGCATTTGCTATACGTGATGCCAAAGTACCAGCTAAAAATATTCACATTCTCGAAGAGTTAGATGTCTCAGGTGGTTCAATGGATGGCGGTCACACGCCACATGCTGCACAAGCATGGGTTACCCGTGGTGGGCGGATGCTGACAGATGAAACATATTTATGTCTTTGGGACTTATTTTCGAGTATTCCATCCTTAGAAAATCCTGAAATTTCTGTTCGTGAAGAATGTCGTGAGTTCAATGAGCAAATCAAAACCCATGCACAAGCCCGTTTAATTGATGCGCAGCATGTGATTTCAGATGCCTCTAAACTGGGTTTAAATACACGCCATCGCGCGCAAATGTTACGCTTATTGGCAGCAAAAGAAGAAAAATTGGCAGCCGCCGTATTGATGAATTTTTCGATGAGACCTTCTTTGAAACGAACTTTTGGCGTATGTGGCGTACGACATTTGCCTTCCAAAAATGGCACAGTGCAGCAGAACTTCGTCGCTATTTCTTACGTTTTATCCAAGAGTTACCACGTATTCATACCCTTGCTGGGGTAAAAAGAACTAAATACAACCAATATGATTCCATGATTTTGCCGCTACAACGTTGGTTGCTTGAACAAGGCGTAGATGTTCGTTTTGGCAATTATGTAACAGATGCAGACTTTCAAACCGATGAAGCAACCTTAGAACGTCGTGCAACACGCTTGTATGTCAACCTTCCTGAAGGTACTGAGCAAATCAACCTTCAAGAAAATGATCTTGCCATATTTACTTTAGGTTCAATTACAGCAGATTCCCGTTATGCTGGAAATGATGATGTTCCAGCGCTTATTCGTGATCGACTTGATCATGGTTGGACCTTATGGGAAACCCTTGCGCAAAAAGCACCTGACTTTGGCCGACCAATGACCTTTTATGGCAACATTGATGAACATAAATGGGAGTCTTTTACACTCACCATGACAGATGATGTTCTGTTAAATCGCATCATTGATTACACAGGCAACCAGCCAGGTACTGGGGCACTGATGACTTGGTTTGAATCTGGCTGGCATTTATCGATTGTGGTGCCTGCTCAACCGCATTTTGCAAATTTACCAGAAGGCACCTTTACCCTCTGGGGCTATGGTTTCCAAATTGATCAAACAGGTGATTACATCAAAAAACCGATGTCACAAGCAACAGGCAATGAAATACTCACTGAACTAATTCTACAACTCGGCTTTGATGACATTCTTGAGCATGTTCTAGCAAACACCATTGTAACAACAGCTATGATGCCTTATGCATCGGCTTTATTTGCTTGCCGTAAGCCTGGTGACCGCCCACAGGTTATTCCACAAGGCGCAAAAAACTTCGCATTCTTGGGGCAATTTGTTGAAATTGAAGATGATGTGGTTTTTACTGTTGAATATTCTGTTCGTGGTGCCATGATTGCAATTTATGAGTTCTTTGGCGTAGAACGTGAAATTCCTGAGATCTATAATGGATTACTTGATCCTAAAGTCGGATTAAAAGCTTTAGAAACAGTTTTTCATTAATTCATTTAAAATCAACTGAGTTAAATTGAATTAAAACCAAACGAGTGCATCCTCTCTTGATGCACTCGTTTTTATATTTTGAATAAAAATCAGGGTTGTGAATCCACTGAACGAGCACTGAGACGATAATCTTTTTCATACACAGGCATACCTGCGATATGGATTGAACGAACTTCAGTTTTTGTTGGTGTAGGTGGTTTCTTTTCACACCCAGCCAAAAATACTGCAAGTATTACACTCAAACTGATGGATAGCTTTTTCATGGCATCTCCTCCATTTTTTGTTTTATTTATATTTCGAGCATAACAGTTCTGATTAAAAATACAGCTATTTTTTATTTCAAAAGGTGTCTATCTATAGAAAGTGGCTATACGTCACAAGCATGTATCATTAAAACAGCTTGATCTTCACCATTTTTATTTTTGTAACGGTAGTGAAAGCCACTATTTCCATCAAATTCCATGTCACTAAAATATTGAAAAGCATCTATGCTTACAGACTCAATTTTAGGGTGTTGCTCTGGCTGAAGTTGAATTTTGTTTAAAATTTTCGCGGTAAATGCTTTTTGGAAAATAATCGTAGGCGCATCTTTTAATTCAAATCGAGCGATACACCCAGTGTTTTCATCCACAGCAACAACGTTGTCTAAAGCCTGAACGATCCCTGCCTTCGAGATGAAAAGACTATGATGAACATTAAAGGTATAGCCATAGCTTAAATGCAAGAAATCCTCGGTTTAGTTTTCAACATTTAAACCACGCTCCCAATCTACGACCAAGGGCAATCTATAATCATCGCCTTCATAGAGTACAAAATCACAATGATCATTTGCATCTTCATCGCATGTTTGCTGAATAACTGAAAATTGCCCTATCTTGGCCACTGTGCGATGAATCTGCTCGGCATAACCACTACTGGAATAGGCCATCATGCTAAATAATATCGGAACTATTGTATTGATTATTTTTTTTGACATCAGATTTCTAATCAAGTTTTACTCAATACCAAATATACAGCTTCACTGGTAAATGTGCCATCTTGCTGAATCTGATAATACTGTTGTACTTGATCAGCAGCTTTGGACTGTAAATAGCGAATGGTATGGATACCCTCTACTGGTGTTTGCATACGCTCCACCCAACTTTGAAAATTTAACTTTAAACTTTGCTTTTCAATGGTTTCTACCTTAAAGCCTGCTTGTTCTACGATTTGTACCCATTCCGCCAAACTATAATTTCGAACATGGCTTGGATCACGAATGGTTTCTATGGTCTGAATAAAGGTGTCTAAAATTGGATTAGAATTGCCAATAATATCAAATAGGATCACTTTGCCATCAGCACGTAATACACGATAAATTTCATCAATCGCTTGAGTGATACTTTGCCAATGATGCGCAGAATAACGACTGATCACACAATCAAAATGCTCAACAGGAAAATCCAATTGCTCTGCCGCACCAACCTTCCCTATGACATGATCGAATCCCTTTTGTTGAGATTGCGTGGTCACAAGATTGACCATTTCAGGCGTAATATCATAGGCAATTACTTGCTCAGTGAATGCAGCAATCTGATACGTGACATGCCCACCACCGCAGCCTAGATCCAAAACTCGCTTGAATTGATGCTGTTGGATTAAATTTTGCATTTTTTCAAACTCAATGCCTTGTGCATGTACTTGGCTATTTAAGTATGCTTCTGATTTATTTTGATATTGTGCCTGATTAACTTGCTGTTGAGTGGTCATTGTCGTGTCCTTGTTGTCGAATAAAACGACAATAGACAATTCAATTCAAAATAAAAATGATGAATTTTAATGAAATTAATAACTTTATTTTATTTATGTTAACTCATAATTACCCGATAATCAGACTGACAAGGGTTTTGAATGATAACATCTTGTACCCCCATCTCGTTTCCGACCTTAATATTATAGTTAAATGAAAAATCACCATTATCCTCAAAATTTGCCGTTGCAGGATAGTTCAGCTTTTTAAATTGCGGTACTTTGTTGTTGAGCACTAAACGTACCCGAAAATCAGGAATGCTATAAAATACCAATGAATTCGGCATATTTTTTAAATTCGATTCAAAAGTTACAAAACAACTTTGCTGCCCATTCATCGCAAGAAAACTACTATAATCTTTTTGTTGGTTTTTATCGTTAATCACAGTGAGATTATACTCACTTCCTGTTAGCCCTAACAAAAACCCCATTAAATTTGGATTAAATTGATAAACGTTTGCGGTTTTACTCCATTTTTCCATTAATACCTGCTTCTTTCCTTTAGCATCATAGAGTACATAGTCACAACTAGAACCATGCGGAGTGCAAGACTCTTTTTGAATTTTCAGTTTCCCTGCACGGCCCAATACTTCGTATTCAGGGTCAACTTCGACGGCAGCATCAGCTTGCGCAAAAGCAGAATAACTACTGAAAAAAGGCAGAGCAAATAAACAACCCTTTATTAGGGTCTGTAGACATTTCATAAATAACGTTCCAATCTCTCAGCATTTTTTAATATAGATTCAAGTTCAATTCTTGCTCAAAAATACAATTTTAACTTTTTACACACGGCGAACTTTTCGATTTAAAGTCCTTACCCCAAGTACGATATCCTTGGGTATCAATATGATAGCGATTATTACCATAAACACCTAAACCCATTTTATAACTTTTACCTTCCACTTGCCAAAAATGACACATTTTTTTAAGCAATAATTCGCGATCTTTTTTATGGTTTCTTTGGGAGATAGCACATGGAAATCGACTGCATAATTACTTAAATGCTTACTTTTTTCAGCCCCACCTATGCATTTATTTAATTCAGGGGCACGATAGATCGCTGAAATCGTATATGTTTTAAAATATTCATTTCGATTTAACTTTTCTACCAATTGCAAACTACTCACTACATTTTTCCAAAAGGCTTTAGATGGGATGGCAAAACGCTTTGAGTTACACTGTTCCGGCATATAGTTTCGGCTGGTTGTTAGCTCCATCAGACTAGGCGGATGTTTTAAATACTGCGACATAAACTGATAATAATCCGCCAATAATTGGGGATCTTGTTGCGCCTTCCAAAGCTTGAATTGTTGTTCAATCTGTTGATCTGATGATTTTCTTGAAGATACGGCCTGATCTACTTTTTTCTCAGATGGCGTACAGGCATTTAACGCCAATACACCGATGCAGCAGATCGAAATAACAATATTTTTAAAAATTTTCACAATTTCAGCACACTTATTGTTTTATTTTAAAGGGTAAATATTTAGAAATCTAAACCTATTTATACGATTTATTAATCATTGACCTAAGTCATTCTAACCAATCTAATCAACTTTAAAGCTGCAATTTACAAAAATCCACAGAGTTAGCAATTTACAACGGACAAAAATGTCCGTTAAATATCAGTATAAAATTTAATGCAATTTCCCCTATGCGTATACGTCAAAAACAAGCGGCACAAAATCGCGAAGATTTGCTTAATGCTGCACTGAAAATATTCCGTAAACAAGGGATTCGTGCGCCATTACAGCTTGTGATTGATGAAGCTGGCGTTGGACGGGCAACCTTTTATCGTAATTTTAAAGATCGCCGTGAGTTGGTCATCGCCTTGATGGAACAAGCATTAACTCGTCTAGATGAACGGGCAAAAAGCTTTTCAGAATATCCTGATGGTTTGATTCGGTTAATTCGCAATCATGTCGAGAATCTGCCTTATCTCGCCGCCTTGATGGAATATTGGCGTGTGATTGATCGTAATGACCCAAGTATGGTGGATATTTATCAACGGCGTGACGCAATTCTTCAACCACTGATTGATCAAGCCATTACCCATCATATTTGCCGACCAGATCTCACCCCAAAAGATTATGCGCTAATTACCGGTATTCTAAGAGCTTCCTTTCAAGGGCTAACCGACGAAGAACAAGTTCAACTGGCCATACGTGCAGTTGACTTACTGATTGATGGCATCAAGGCGTAATTGAGGCACTTATGGATAAATCGCCACGTTTACTTGAACCTGCCCCAGATTGGACACCTGAAGAGCGTCCAACCTTACCAGGCTCGCCTGCGGCTATTGCACATCCAACACATAAAAAGCTGATTTATTTTTTTATTGGCCTGTTTGTTGCGATCTCAGGCAGTTTAAGTAATGGTTTTATTACTGCAAATTTACCACTTATTCAGGGTGAATACTCGCTAACGCCTTCAGAAGCTGCATGGATTCCCGCAGCTTATGTGATGGCAAATATTAGTTCCAACATGATTTTGTTTAAAGCTCGACAACAATATGGGTTACGGCTTTTTTCTGAAATTGGTTTAGTGCTTTTTATTTGTGTGTTGGTACTGCATATCTTTGTACACACCTTTGAAATGGCATTGTTTGTCCGTGTGATCAGCGGTTTGGTTGCCGCCCCCCTGAGTTCTTTAGGCATGTACTACATCATGCAGGCCTTTAAACGAGAAAACTTTGGGCGAGGAATTTATCTCGCGCTGGGCTTTCAACAATTGGGTATTCCGCTGGCATGGATCATTTCCCCATCTCTGGTCGATGTAAATGACTGGATTGTGCTCTATACCTTTGAGCTGGGTTTAGCGATATGTTGTTTGGCTATGGTGGTTTCTTTAAAACTACCACGTAGCTTAAGAATCGAAGTCTTTGAAAAACAGGATTTCTTCACTTTTGCTTTGCTTGCACCTGGCTTTGCCCTGCTATGTATCGTCCTGACCCAAGGCCCAATCCTTTGGTGGTTTGAAGTCAAATGGTTAGGGTATGCCTTAATTGCTGGCTTCAGTCTTATTGTTATCGGACTGACTTATGAACATTACCGTGTCAATCCGCTTATCATTACCCGTTGGCTAGGTTCAGCCACCACACTTAAATTTGTGTTTGGTGCATTGGCGATTCGTTTGCTTATGTCTGAGCAAAGTTACGCAGCCGTTAACTTTTTAAAGACCATGGGCATGGGACCTGATCAGTTCGTTACCTTGTATAGCGTGATTTTTCTTGGCATTGTGCTCGGCACCGTTTTTAGCGCCATGACCTTTAAGAGAGAACGCATCTCATGACACTTGGTCGGTGCTGTGGTCTTGGTTCTTATTGCCTGCGCTTTAGACTATCACCTCACCAGTGATGTTCGACCTGAGAATTTTTACCGCAGCCAATTTATTGTTGGCTTTGCCAGTGGTATGTTTATCGGACCATTGTTGCTGACAGGGATTATTAATGCCTTACAAAAAGGCCCATCACACATGGTCACTTTTGTGGTGTTGTTCTCTGCAACACAAAGCTTTGGTGGTTTAATTGGAAATTCATTCTTTTCAACCTATCAACAATTACGCACCCAAAATTATCGGGCTGAAATTGTCAGTGAATTGTCACCAACTGATCCATTGGTGGTGCAACGACTTACGGCCTATCAGCAAGCAGCCAATAAATATACTTTAGATGCATCACTTGAACAGAACCAAGCTTATCGCAATTTAAACCAGATTGTGACACGAGAAGCGCAAGTGCGTGCCTATAATGATGTGATTGCATTAAATGGAATTTTCGCCATTTTACTGTTGATTTGGAGTAGTTTTAATATTGCTTGGACACGCTATCAACTCAAAAAACAGCAACAGGTCCTCAATAGCAGTTAGACAGATCTCAGGCTATTCCGAAATCAGATGACCCATGATGTCACGCTATGTATTAAAAAATATTTGAGAATTCTTATGTCGCAAGATCAAAAACCAACAGAGCAAGCAGCAGTTACACCACCACAAGCATCTGCAATAGCAGCAGCGCCACCACCATCCAGTAAGCTTATTCCAACAGCGAAAAGAACATTGCTGTTGATGCTCTTGGTCTTGTTGGTGGGGATTGCTGTGATTATGCGCGCATGGAAAATTGGCCCTTTTGATAGCAGCATAGAATCCACCGACAATAGTTATATCAAAGGCAGAACCACAGTTTTATCTTCTCAAATCAATGGTTATGTCAAAGATGTATTGGTGACTGATTTTGACCATGTCAAAAAGGGGCAGCCGTTAATGCATATTGATACCACAACCTATGATCAGAAAGTGACTCAGGCTGAAGCAGGTGTTGATCAGGCCAATACCACTTTAGCCAACCAAACCCAAGCGATTGAACAACGCAAAGCAGATATTGTGGCTGCACAAGCCAAAGTTGAACAAGCCAAAGTTGAACAAGCCAAAGCAAGTTATGAACTTTCAACAGCACAACTCAATCGTTATCAACAATTGGGAAATACTGGCGCAACCTCTAAAACAGAACAAGACAAAGCGGCTGCGGATGTAAAAAATAATTTAGCCTTACTCAAACAAGCGGAAGCCAATGTATTGGTTGCTCAAGAAGCATTAAAAACAGCTCAAGTGGCTCAATCGGGCTTAAAAGCACAAGTCACCAATGCCAAGGCACAATTTGATCAAGCGGTAACGACAAAAGACTACAGCGTGATTGCAGCACCGATGGATGGACAGTTGGGCGAAGTTACTCCTCGTGTGGGACAATATGTTGCAGCTGGTACCCAGTTAATGTATCTAATTCCGCAACAAACCTGGGTGATTGCCAATTTCAAAGAAACACAAATTGCTGATATGCACATCGGGCAAAAAGCAACATTTACGGTAGATGCTATGAAACATCAAAAATTTACTGGCCGTATTGAACAGATTTCACCTGCTGCAGGTGCTGAGTTTAGTGTGCTTAAGCCTGACAACACCACAGGTAATTTTACCAAGGTCGTACAGCGTATTTCTGTGCGGATTGCTATTGATCCCAATCAAAAAGGTTTAGAATTTTTACGACCGGGGATGTCTGTGGTGACTTCCGTCGATACCAGCACTCAATGATCCGCCTAAGTGAAAAGCTTGCGTTAAAAAAGCTTGAGTTAAAACCTAGAAATTTATCCCCAATAATAGACATGAAACTCAATCAAACCTGTCTTGTTTTACAGGTTTGATTAGAATATCTTGAACAGGCTTAATTCAAAGCTACTCATACACATCCATTCAGTTAAAAAATCAGCATGTTTGATCATATTGCCCAAACTATTCCCTACCAAAGTTTAGATTTTGCTGGATCTGTTCAACTTACAGTTAAACGGCTTGATCTAATCCATCCACAAATTTCTGGCAATAAATTTTTTAAACTCAAATATAATTTGATTGAAGCACGTCAGCTTGGCCTAAAACAGATGCTGACTTTCGGTGGTGCGTATTCCAATCATATCGCTGCCACAGCCTATGCAGCACAGTTATTTGGATTTAAAAGCATCGGGATCATTCGGGGCGAGGAGTTAGCGCATAAACCGCTCAACCCTACTCTAACGACAGCACAGCAGTTGGGCATGCAGCTAGTTTTTGTTTCACGTGAAAAATATAGACAAAAAAATAATCATGACTGGATCGATGAATTAACACAACATTATCCAGATACTTATATTATTCCTGAAGGTGGAACCAATGAGCTTGCTATACAAGGTTGTCAGGAAATTTTGACGACAGAAGATTTAAATCATTATGATGTAATTTGCTGTGCGGTAGGAACAGGTGGCACAATCACTGGGCTGATTAACGCCAGTTCATCACAGCAGGAAATTTTAGGATTTTCAGCACTTAAAGGTGATTTTTTACAACAAGATGTCAGTCAACTCACCCATAAAAGCAATTGGAAAATACTGGATGATTATTGTTTTGGAGGTTATGCCAAAACCACAGTTGAATTAGTTAGCTTTATAAACAACTTTGAGCAGCAATATCGTATTCCGCTTGAACAGATTTATACTGGAAAAATGTTTTATGGGATTTTTGATTTAATTTCAAAAGGTTACTTTAAAGAAAATGCAAAAATCTTGATTCTGCATAGTGGTGGCTTGCAAGGACGTAGCTAAACCCTACCTATTTATAATTGTCCTGAAAATTACTTTAAATTTGTCTATAATCCCCTGCTCAAAGTCTCCATGAGTGTGATATGTCTTCTAACCAATATGATGTGATTGTCCTCGGCGCGGGTGCTTCAGGTTTAATGCTTGCGGCAAAAGCAGCTGCCCGTGGTCGTAAGGTCTTAGTGGTTGAGAAAGCCAATAAAATTGGTAAAAAAATCCTCATGTCAGGTGGTGGCAAATGTAACTTCACCAATCTTTATGTCGAACCTGAAAATTTTATTTCACATAACCCACATTTTGTCATCTCTGCCCTGACGCGTTATACCAATTGGGACTTTATTGGGATGGTCTGTGAATATGGCATTGACTATGAAGAACGCAAACATGGACAACTGTTTACCTTAAATGGCGCAAAAGAAATCTTAAGCATGCTACTCAACGAATGTGAAAAAACACATCATGTTGAGATTAAAACTAGCTGTGAAGTCAAAGCGATCAACACAGTTAACGATCAGACTTTTCAAGTCGCCACCAATTTAGGCTATTTTCAGGCGGAATCGGTTGTTGTTGCATCAGGAGGCTTATCTATTCCAACATTGGGTGGCTCTGGCATCGGCTATGAAATTGCCAAACAATTTGGTCACCACATCTATCCTACACGTGCAGGTTTAGTTCCCTTCACTTTTTCAGATCAATTTAAAGAAGTTACCACTCGTTTAAGTGGCAATGCGGTTGAAGCAACGCTATCTAACGAGCTGATTGCATTTACTGAAGCATTGTTGTTTACGCATCGTGGCTTAAGTGGTCCAAGCTCATTACAACTTTCAAATTATTGGAATGCAGGACAAGCATTCCATATTAACTTTTTACCAAGTCTTGAGCTGTTTGATTTTTTAAAGCGCAAAAAGCAAAGCCAACCTAAGGTGTTAATCAGAACCTTACTGACTGAACTTTTACCGAAAAGTGTGGTGATTGAACTACAAAATCTCATTTGGTCCGAGTGGGCTGAAACGGCGATTGGGCAATTAAGTGATGAAAAACTTGAAACCATTGCCAATAAATTACAGCAATTTGAAGTCAAACCCTCTGGTACTGAAGGCTATCGGACTGCAGAAGTCACTTTAGGTGGTGTCGACACCACTGAAGTTTCATCAAAAACCATGGAAAGTAAAAAACAAAAAGGTTTATTTTTTATAGGTGAGATTTTAGATGTAACTGGTCATTTAGGCGGGTTTAATTTTCAGTGGGCATGGGCTTCAGCACATGCCGCTTCAGAATATGTTTAATTTAGACTGATCAATTAAAATCTTTCATAAATCAAAAAATGATCATGTGCAGTGAATCATATGGGTATTATGAAAGTGCCTTCTCTTGCTGGGAGAAGGCTAGGATGAGGGCGCTTTTATGTTGATTTATGGTTTTAAAAAGGACGTATGAAAGAAGTCTAATAGAAAGCTTATTCCAGATAATCTGTTTTAAATAAGATAAGTTGGTTCTGGATTTGCTGCTTCTGGGTCACTCGTTGAATCGCCAAATCCATCGACTTTGGATCATGGTTTTTTGCAAATAACGACTGATGAATTTTGTGTAAAAAATAGATGATCTTCATTTCAATTCCTTTGAAAATGATATTTATCAGATGAGTGTGTTCTATATTGCCTACATATTCACCTATTCAATCTAGACAAGAAATCATCTGATGTCTATCTATTTTCTATAAAAAAACCGATAAAATTCATGCTTTGCAAACACAATCACTCTTGAGATTTGTTTTGAGATTCATGTTGTTGCTTAACAATTTCGGATGGTTGCTTTTTCGGTTTTGCAAACACAAACTTATAAGCACTTGCTAAAAAACCTACAGTGATTCCTGCAATCACAATGGGTGCAATGAAATTATTTGGCTTTTTCTTAGACATCTCTATTCCCTCTCACTTTTGACCTAAAAATAAAAAGATCGATCAAGCATCAATCCTGATCGATCTTTAAAAGAATTTAAATGTTAATTCGGGTCATCTTTGTCCTGTTTCAATGAATCAGTAAGTGACTTATACTCATTTTCAATCGCAGGGGTATCTGCGGTTACTTGTGTAGCGTCTGTACCACTTGGCTGTGATGAATAAGTATTCTCTTGCTTTAAAGGATTCGGTTGATTTGCCTCTTTCTTGGCTTTATCGATTAAATCCGTTAAAACGCGTTCTGCAGGTTGACGTCCACCTAGACCAAAAGCCAATGCAAAAGCAACTGCCACAGAACCCAAGGTTAAGCCAAAAGCAAGATTAACGATCGAATCGGCAATTCCCATGGCTTTTAAACCCATTGCAATCACCAGACCCATGATCAAAACACGAACCAAGTTGCCTAACCATCTTGAGCTATTGTATTCACCACGCTGCACCACATTCGCCACGATATTGGCCAACCAGAAACCAATCACCAAAATCACTGCGCCTAACAAAATGTTGGCACCAAAGTAAATAAACATTGAGATCAAATGACTAACTTGTTCAAAGCCCAGTCGATTTGCCGCTTCGGAAACAGCAAATAACATGGTAAAGAAAACAATCAGATAACCAATGATACAAGAAACTTTCGTGTTACCTAAAAAGCGTTGCAAATCTAATTTTGCAGGAATTTCATCAATACCCGTTCCAGCAACAACTTCTGAAACCAAACGCCCCACAAAACGAGACACCACATAGGCCACAATTAAAATTAATCCAGCTGCAATAATATGTGGAATTGCATACATGATTTCACCCAGCATTGCGGTTGCTGGTTGTGAAATAGCTTGTATACCAAGTGCTTCAAAAGCCACAATTAACGCAGTAATCATGACAACGGCAAAAACAAAAGAGCCTAAAAACTTCGCTAAACCTTGGTTTGAGTTTTTAAATAGCCCTACTTTTTCAATTTGGGTTTGTAAATTTAGACTGTTGATTAAACCCTCAACAATCCCGCGCAGGATTTTTGCCAAGATATAACCGACAAAAACGATGACACCCGCAATGAAAATATTTGGTATATAAGAGACTGCTTCATTCAGCATGTTCTGCACTGGAAGCAATAAGCCTTGCAAACCTAAAATTGATAATACAATTGGTAGGAACAGCAATAAAATTAGCCAGTACACAATATCAGCGATATTCTGACTGATCGGACTGACCCCCACATCGGCACTTAATTTTTCATCAAGTTGAGTCCGATCCAAGGCTTTTTTTAAACCAACTTTAACCAGATTTGCCACAATCCAGCCAATAAACCCGATGGCTACGGCAGCCAGTAATTGTGGAATAAACAATAAGAATTGCTGGATCATCAAACTAAATGGACTGCTTACGCTGGTAAGATTCAGCACATTTAATGCACCAATCACCGCGATCACCATCACCACCCAAAAAACAATTCGAGAAAGAATACTTTCAATATTTGAACGATGACCTGTTGCTGAAGACAATTTTGTATTTGTACCTAGTTTTTCTAGGATTTTTTTAATTCCTGCTGCAACAATCAGTGCAATAATCCATCCCACAATAAGGATGGCAACAGCGGCGAGAATCGGTTGGAATTGATCCCAATAATACATGGCATCAAATCTCCCCCTTGTTTGTAAAATTTCATTCATTTTTATTTCCTCAAGTTATAGATTTATAACAATCTGAGCGTGCTCAAATGACTTTAAGCAACATTCTTTATTTGAATTGGATACTTGATGAATTACTCTTCTACTTTATCTATTGCTTATATAACGAGCAAATTTAACTGCATAAATACAACAAAAGCATGCAAAAATGAAAAACTCCAGCTTTGCAGCTAGAGTTTGTCTGATCAATATAATCTTTATAGAGGATAATGGGATTAAACCCAGTCGGCGATCATGTAAACAAGCAAGGAAACAAGAAATAACCCCACAAGAATAAGCATATAAATGGGTAAGCGATTCTTATGCGTTATATCTTCAGTACTTGTTACATAAGATGGTTTATTGAAATCGTGTTTCATGACGTCCACCTCCATCGAATTGATGTATTTTTATACTAACAGGCTATTTGTGATCTGTGTGTAAAAATATTTTAAGCAAAAGTAAATTTTAATTCGAGCAGTTCTTGATAGATAAATGAGCTATAATATGTACCCCATTTTTTGGCTATTGTAGATATGGCTTATCAACGACAAAGTGTCGAGTTGGACTTGGACACTGATGTCACGCATCAATGCTTCACACATACCTCAAGAGATGATCATCTCATTGGAATTATTGAATTTAATAAGCCAAGTTATATTCTAAAATGGGGCGATTTAGAGTATTTCCGTCGCCGTACAGATGAATTATCCGTTATGCCTTTTCCAGAATGTATCAATGCGATGATTATTGATATTCGCAATATTGTGCCATTTCTGGATAACGAAGTTCCAATCGTGCCATGGCGTTTACTTGAAGAAGACTGCCCGATACGACTTGTTGTGCCTCAAGATCGTTTAGAACATTATGCAGGGATCTTTGAACCAACGTGGTTAACCACAGACATTGAAATTGCCATTCAAGAATTACGCGAATTTATGGATATGTTCGTACACTAACAGCATATCCATAGCTTAAAAATAAAATTTATTTTTTGCTTATTTGTATTGACGCAGATTTCATCAATGACTTTGATTTCTCAAAGTAAAGTCAACAATTTAAATAGATCATTGACCAAACATTTTAGCTGCCATACGCTGCGCTTGCTTTCCATAAAACCAATAGGTAATTAAATATAAAGGGATTGCCAACATCAGCAACATGATCAATGCTGTGAGCAGAAATTGAGTATTTTGCAGATACATCACAAAAGTTTTCCACACTTCTGGATCATTCTGAGAAAAAAACCAAACACCCGCAAATACCCCAAGTAAATTATAGCCCCAAAATATTGCAGTATAACCAAGGGTCAGTTTTTTACGCTCTTGGTCTGTAGGCGCACGGCGTTGTTGTTTGAGAAAACGATATAACACGATAATCATCGCAATCAAATATGGTATTGCGGTTAACACGCCAGCAATTTCATTGGGCAATAATGCAGCCAATACACCTGCAACCATGGTCAAGACTAAACAAAGCAGCAAAAACCACAAAAAATATTTGTTTAAAGACACCATGACAACAGCCTAGATTGCATAAAGAACAATATTATAATTTTTTTTCAACTTTTTTTCATTTTCTTGTCAACCAATTTGAAACTGCTGTCGTTATATAAGTATAAGGTCTGCAGCAACCAAATTGATTGCACGGCATCCGCAAAGAGATTTGGAGACCTTCTCTCAGAGAAACTAAAAACTTATGCTTCTTAAGATTCAACTTAGCAGCCTGAATCTTTATAACGAAGTATTTTGGCCGACGATTTACTCATCACTCGAATCGTCGGCTTTTGTTTTTCTGGTATTTGTGTTTTTCGTTTCTGCTTTGACCGCGTGTATGTATATCGCGTTCTTATTCTAACAATACAATCTCTTAGAACCTGTCAATTTCCTCATACTTGAATAAAAAATACAGATCGTCTTTGATTCAATTAATCAAAATTCACTTTCGTCTTGTAAATCAACAAGACGATCTCATGTTCAGTATTGGTATAAGCTTAAATTTGTTTCATCTTGAACTGTTGAGCCACTTTTAAAATTGCCATAAACCCAGCCACAGTAAAAGCCAACATCAAAATTCCCATATTGAATAAATGATTCCATACAAGAAAATTCAATACCACACCACCCAATAAGCCACACGCAAATTGCATACTGCCCATAATTGCACTTGCAGTTCCTGCTCTTGAGCCTTGTTCAGACATCGCCAGTGCCATCGCATTCGGTCCAGTAAAACCAATCCCTGAAACAGAGAAAAATAAACCCAACATGACAATCGCCAATGGTGCATCAGACATGAAACCTGCGCTGACAATAATTAATGCGCCTGTAACCTGAATCAAACCACCAATTTTCAAGCGCAGGATCACCGAGAGTTTGTTGGCTAAACGCTTATTGATAGAAGACAGTAAAATGATACCAAAAGCATTAAAACCAAAGGCAATAGCAAACTGTTGCTGAGTTAAATGATAACCATCCATCAACACTGCTGCCGCGGAACTGATATAACAAAATAGTGCTGCACCAGTAAAACAACCTGCCAACATTGGAAATCGAAAGCTTCGATCTTTTAAAATAGCAGCATATAAAATAAACACTTGTTTAAAGTTGAGATGCAGCCTGCGTTCTGGCGCGAGTGTTTCCTTAAATAAGAAGTGCACACAAAATAAGCAGAACAGACCAATCACAAACAAGGCGAAAAAGACGCCTTGCCAACTAAAGAATTGTAGAATGGCAGCACCCAAGGTTGGAGCAAGAATTGGGGCAATCCCCATCACAATCATCATACTGGAAAAAGCTTGCGCCGAACCTTGCACATCTAAACAGTCTCGAATTGCAGACCGTGCCATCACCACCCCCACACAGCCCCCTAAGGCTTGTAAAACACGTGCGGCAATCAACGACCAATGATCAGGTGCTAAAACACACAACAAGCTAGCAAAAGCAAACAAGGTCATACCAAAATAAAGCGGTTTCTTACGCCCGATACGGTCACTGATTGGACCATAAATCAATTGACCAACAGCAAGACCAAAAAAATACGCTGGCAAGGTATTGGCGATCTGCTAGGTCGTCACATTAAAATCTTGCGCCATTTGTGGTAATGCTGGCAAATACATATCAATGGATAATGGGCCCAAAGAGGTAAATAAAGCCAAAAGCATAATCCAGCCCGTTGAATACTGCTGACCCACGTTTTTTCAGACATAGATGGTTTATAATTTGATAAGGAATGTTGCAGACAAGTTTACACTGTCCATTGTATGATTTGTCACAAAGATAAGTGAAAAGCCATATAAGCCAAATCGCATTGCCCAAGTAAATAACACCCTATTGATTTAACAAGGATTTCCTTTGAACACTTGGCTGTTAAAACTCAGAAAAGCAACCTACAACACAAGTTTCATGTATAACTTGAGAATGATCATTGCCTTTACAGGGACTGCATTTGTACCTTATCTGTTGGGACAGCAGTTAATGACCATTCCACTGACCTTAGGGGTGGTTGCAGCAGGTCTCAGTGATATAGACGATCGCTTCTCTGTACGTATCATGAATTTGATCTATACCTATATCGGATTCTTTATCACCGCTGCCTCAGTGAGCCTGCTCTTTCCTTACCCTATTCTGTTTGCGTTAGGTTTGATTGTTTCTTGTATCGGTTGGATTTTATTGGGTTCTTTGGGACGTCGCTATGCCACCATTTCTTATGGCTGTCTGGTGGTTTCTGTATATTCCATGCTTGGGGTGCATTTATTTGATCAATGGTATATCCAGCCAAGTCTATTGGTGATTGGTGCAATTTGGTATGGGCTTATTTCAACCATCAGTTTTTTACTGTTCCCAGTACGGCAGGTTCAAGACAAATTGTCTCAATGTTTTTCATCATTAGGTAATTTTCTATTTTCCAAATCCAATTTGTTTGATGTCGATATGACACCAACCAGCTATCAAGACAGTATGATTAGTTTGTCTATGGAAAATGGACAGCTCATCAGCATTTTTAATGATATGCGTACCGCCTTGTTGACGCGTTTAAAAGGTGACCGAGGACAACGCGATACGCGTCGTAGTTTACAATATTACTTTGTTGCACAAGATATTCATGAACGGGCCGATTCAGCACATATTGATTATCAAAAGCTGGCCAAAATGTTTGAACATAGCGATGTGTTATTTCGTTTCCAACGTATTTTAGCGCTGCAAGGTAAAGCCTGTAAGGATTTGAGTGATAGCATCTTACACCGTACCACTTACCAGCATAATGTCCGTTTTGAGCATGCTTTTAAAAACCTCAGATACTCGCTAGATAAACTCAAAAAAGAAGAAAATTATGACTTAATTTGGGTCAATTCACTGTTTGCGCTTTATCAAAACTTAAAGTCGATTGATGCCCAATTACAAAATCTCGAAACTGAACGGCATATAAAATACGATCAAAGTAAAAATTTCGAAAACCAACTTAAAGATGATGACCTCAAAGGTTGGGATGATATTGTCATTCGAATCAAACAAAATTTAACCCCTGAGTCTGTACTTTTTAGACATGCAATTCGCGTTTCGATTGTTTTGTTTATTGGCTATGTTTTTGTGCAACTCACCAATATTGAATACGGTTACTGGATTCTATTAACCGCACTTTTTGTCAGCCAACCAAACTTTAATGCGACCAAACGACGTTTGAGATTACGGATTATTGGAACCTTAGGCGGCATTATTTTAGGTTATGCAATTTTGTATTTTGTGCCCTCTATTGAAGGACAACTCTTACTACTCGTACTTAGTGGTGTATTGTTTTTTGATTTACGCAGTAAACAATATGCCCAAGCCACTGCCTTTATTACCATCATGGCGCTGATCAATTTTAACTTGGATGGGCTTGGCTATGAGGCTGCGCTACCTCGTATGATTGATACAGTGATTGGCTGTGCGCTCGCCTGGTTCGGTGTCAGCTTTATTTTCCCTGACTGGAAGTTCCGTCGTTTACCCCGCACCATTCAACGTTCACTGGAAGCTCAATGCAATTATTTGGCCAATGTAGTCGCTCAATATCATCAGGGACGCAATAATAGTTTAGACTATCGAATTGTTCGTCGTGCTGCACATAATCGGGATGCAGATGTTGCCTCACTGATTTCAACCCTTGCCACTGAACCAGATTTTGACCCAAGTCAAAAAAGCTTAGCTTTTGAGTTCTTATGTTTAAATCATACCTTTCTTAGCTATATCGCAGCACTCGGTGCACATCGTGAGCAAGTGAAAGACCAACAGGTGCTTAATCTATTGGATCAAGCTTTAGATGATATCTCTGGGGCTTTATTACGGGATGAAATGCCTGATTTAACCGCACATAATATGTTGAAAGCCATTCGTGCCCGTTTAAGTCAATCCGAGGCAGAAGACTCTAAATCACTCATTATTCTTCAACAATTGTCATTAATGTTCAGTATTTTAAAGCAACTGAGTAGCTTGAAACAGAATTTAAGCCATGAACGAGATGATCAATCTACTGAATTGGCTTCTTTATAAATCTGCATCAAAATTGCATCGTTATTTGGTACAATAGGTGCACTAAATCTTGAGATTTAGTGCTAAACTCTGACTAGATTTACATACATTACTGACACTATGACTGCCAAGAATATTTACGCTTATACCTTACAACCTGTTCCGTACGAAGTTTCGGAAGCCGAACAACGCGGCGCTCAACTTGCAATTTGGCGTAGTACCAATAAAATTGGGATTAAAGCTTGGGCAATCATGGGTGTAGCAGTCATACTCTCATTACTTGGCATCGCTTTAATTAAAAACTATTCAACCATTATTTTTTGGGTGGTTCTTGCTGCGGTTGCCATCTATCTTTTGGTTCGCAAATTCGGTCTTGAATGGTATGTAAAACGCAAGATGAATGAATTTCCAGTTCAGGAAATCAAAGGTGTAAAATTAGGTGTACAGCCAAGTGGTATTGTGATGCGTCAACAAATGGGTGTACAAGAAGGTGTTGGAACCGTGGCTTGGAAAGACATTTATGAATGGTACAACACCCCTGAATTCTTACTGGTAAACTTTAAAGTGAAAGGCCAACAAGGCGCATATATTCTACCTAAACGTATGGATAGCAAGAATTTTCCCTTTGAAACACTGCGTAAACATTTAAAAGAAGTTGTTGGTGAACCCAAGACACTTTAATTTAAAATTTTAAAAGGCCTCCATTTTTGGAGGTTTTTTTGTACTTCGCTATTTTAATAAAAATGATAATGAGAATAAATATTATCTGCAAAATTCATTATCTCTCCGATTTATTCAGCTATAATTTGCTATCAAAAATATTCTGCCCTTTGCATTGCCATGTTTAAAAAGATTTTTTTTCAAATTCACTGGTTTCTAGGGATTACGGCTGGTTTAATTCTCTCAATTATGGGAGTGACTGGTGCAATCTATTCTTATGAACAACCTATTCAAAGATGGTTAAACCCAGACAGCTATACGGTAAAAGTTGAAAATCAGGCAAAACTCACGCCTGCTGAAATTTATCAACATTTCCAAACCCAAAACCCTGAAATGAAGATCAACAGTATTACTGTCGCGAAAGCCGCTGAAGAAGCTTCAAACATTAATATTGTCAAAGAAGGCGCACGTAGAGGTTATACCATGATGGTAAACCCTTACACGGCCGAAGTTCTTCCAGAAGTGAAAGGCAAAGATTTTTTTCAATTTATACAGCAACTGCATCGTAACTTAACTGTGGGTGAAGTCGGTAAACAAATTACTGGCGCCAGTACCTTGATGTTAATTTTCTTTGTACTCAGTGGCCTCTATTTACGCTGGCCGAAAAAGCATTCTTTTAAACAATGGTTTGCCATTAAGCCTAAACTCAAAGGTCGTAATTTCCTTTGGGATCTACATGCTGTTGTCGGCACATGGGTAGTGATCTTTTATTTACTTTTAGCATGTACAGGGCTGTATTGGTCGTATGACTGGTGGCGTAATGGTATGTTTAAAGTAATGGGGGTTGAACGACCTCAGCCTGAAATGCAAGCAGCACGTGGTGGAGAAGGTCAAGGACGTCAAGGGGCTTCTGGCAATCCTCAACAACAACTACAACAACGTGGCGAAAAGCAAAATCCAACGACTGGTCATCAACAACCAGACCGTGAAAATAAGCATGAGAATAAAGAAGGTTTAAAACCAGAACAAATTCAACATGTCCTTACTCAAACATGGAATGGGTTTAATGCTCAAATTAAACGTGACTATTCGACACTGACTGTTTCGATCCCTAAAAAGCCAGATGGTAAAGTTGAACTCACCTTTGTTGATGCTATTCCACAACATGAGCGTGCACGAAATAAAGCAACCTATAACTATCAAACTGCACAAATTGAAAAATTAGACTTATACGAAAGCAAACCACTCAATGAAAAAATCATGGGAAGTATGCTCCCTGTGCACCGTGGTAGCTTCTTTGGCCCAGTTTTTCAATTCATCGCAATGCTTGCGGCATTGGCAATGCCATTATTTTTTGTTACTGGATGGATGCTGTATTTAAAACGTCGTAAGCAAAAGCGACTCACCCTTGCTGCAAAACAAGCGGGTTCAGCAATTCAAATTGATCCAAATGCAACACCTTGGTTAATTGCTTATGCCTCTCAAACAGGAATGTCTGAGCAATTGGCATGGCGCACCTCAACCAGTCTGCAAGAAGCCCATCAGCCAACAACAGTAAAAGCTGTACAACAACTCTCTGAAGATGATCTCAAGCAAGCCAAACAGATTCTCTTGATTGCAAGTACCTATGGTACAGGTGAAGCACCTGACTTAGCCTCGCACTTTGAGAAAAAGCTCATGGCTACATCATTGGATCTTTCGCATTTAAAATATGCGGTTTTAGCATTGGGTTCACAAGACTATCCTGAGACCTATTGTAGCTTTGGGCATCGCATAGATGCATGGTTAAAACATTCTGGTGCGCAACAATTGTTTGCTACGCTTGAAGTCAACAATGGCAATAATGCAGATATCCAACATTGGAATGACGCTTTAGCAAAAACCACAAAACTCGATCTACAAACAATGTCTATTGATAAAGTTTTTGATCAATGGCGTCTAACAAAACGAGAATTACTCAATCCAAACAGCTTAGGCGCACCCGCATTTAATATTGAATTACAAGCCAGTTATGATACAGCTTGGCAAGCAGGTGATATTGCTGAAATTCAAACGGGAAATAGTCCAGAACGTATTCAATTGTTCTTGGATAAATATCAAGTTCATGCAGAAACAAAAGTGGATTCACTCGAACAAAGTATTCAAGAAGCGCTTTGGAATCGCGATTTAACTGTTGCTATTGAACCTTTTGCCAATATGGAACACTTACTCGAGCAACTCCCTACGCTACCGACTCGTGAGTATTCGATTGCCAGTATTCCAAGTCAGCAAGTGTTGCGTTTGGTGGTTCGTCAGCAACAAAATCCTCAAGGTGAGCTTGGTCTCGGTTCTGGTTGGCTGACAGAACATGTGCAATTGCGTGATAAAATTGCGTTAAGAATTCGTAATAATGAATCTTTCCATTTAATTACCGATAACCGCCCGATTATCTGTATCGGAAATGGTACCGGGATTGCGGGATTAATGAGTTTGATTCATGCCCGTGTTCGTATGGACTATACTGAAAACTGGTTGATTTTTGGTGAACGCCAACAAGCAAACGATTATTTCTTTAAAGATACGATACAAGCTTGGCAAAATACAGCGATGCTAAAACGTATTGATTTAGCTTTCTCTCGTGATCAAGCTGAAAAAATTTATGTACATCATAAACTGCGTGATCATGCCGAAGAACTGAAAAAATGGGTGGCCAATGATGCGGTAATCTATGTCTGTGGCAGTATCAATGGTATGGCAACTGATGTTGATCTCGCTTTAATTGATATCCTTGGAGAAGACACCGTTGAACAATTACGTTTAGATGGTCGATATCGTCGTGATGTTTATTAGGGTCTATTGAATAAACTTACCCACCAAAACCGAGCTCAATTGCTCGGTTTTTTTTGATTCATATATAATAAATGCACAGATTTCGTTTAGAATTAGACTAATTTTTAATGATTTATTTTCACCCATGTATAACAATAAATTCTTCCGCATTGTCTTTTTTTTGCTGGGATTTGTCTTATTCCTCGATGGATTTATTTTAATTTTATATAAAAAAATCCACTTAGGAACAATACTCCCTTTGCTGATTGGCTTAGTCTTTATCACTACAGCGCTATGGAGCCAACACATTCAGCAGTATTTGGCCCAACACTTAAAGTTAAAGAAAATCTGGCGCTTAGGATGGGTTCTATTTACACTTTGGTCAGTCAGCTTAATCGGCTTCTTTGGTTATATCCACTTAAAATCCCAACAAAATACAGCAGAAAATAATCTACAAGCCATTATTGTGTTAGGCAGTGGCATTACCCAAGGAAAAGCCTCACCGACCCTCGCAAAACGTTTAGATCAAGCCGGCGAAATTGCAAAACAACAATCACAAGCTTTGATCATTGTCAGTGGTGGTTTAGATTTTGGTGAAGAAAAACCTGAAGCGGAAATTATGTCGCAATATTTACAAGAGCATATGCAAATCCAAGCCAGTAGAGTCCTACAAGAAAATAAAAGTACCAGTACTGACTTAAATCTAAAAAATAGCCAAGCGATTTTAAAAGCGCATAGTTTAACTTTAGACTCTAAAATTGCGATTGTGACCAGTGATTTTCACACCTTACGTGCCGCAGCAATCGCCAGAAAGCAAGGCTATCATAACTTCATTACTGTAGGTGCTGAAACTCCACTCACGACACGCTATAACGCATGGTTAAGAGAGTATTTTGCCTATATCAGCGGGTGGATGCTCGGTGAATATTAAGGCACAGAAAGCCATATCATTGTCTGTACAGCGTTACTGATGTAAGCGAATTTTCCGTGGTAACGGTAAGCGTTTATTGTTTTGAAATAACTCAGGTTGAGTCGTATACATCTGATATAAATAATTTTTGATATCGAGTAAAAATTTATTTGTCGAAACTAAAATATTCCGCCCTTCAGGGGTTAAATTTATAGAAATTACGGTATTATTTTGTTTGATAAAAGGAATCATCTGTTCAATAAAAACAATGAGTTCAACTTCTTGAACTGCGTAACGGCTCCAGTTATCTTTAATCAGAAGTTGTGCCAAATTTTTACTTTGCCAAACAGCTAAAGACTGTTGCCCTGTCGGTGATGCGCACAAAGCCCAGCCATCATCATACAGAACAAAAACCTTGGTTTGTGAAACAATCATTTCGACAAAATGTTTGTATTGGTCTAGGGTTTGGACTGAGTTTTTTTGAGTTGAAGACGCAGCTTTACGTTGATATGGATTTCGCATACAAAATTTATTTTTAAAATACTTATGCTTATATATTATACAGAAGTTCTAAACAAATAACTAGATTGGAAAATGTGGTGGGCGCTGACGGGATCGAACCGCCGACATTCTGCTTGTAAGGCAGACGCTCTACCAACTGAGCTAAGCGCCCTGAGTGTGGATAAACAAAGTTGTTTACTCTGTTTGAAGCTATAAGAAAAATCGATGATTTAATCTTAAGTTCTATCCTAAAGATGGGGAGTAAGCGATATGAAGTCTATAATGTTCGATCTTTAAAAATCAAAAACTTCAATTTCTTACTATTCCAAATATCTTAATCTCAGGAAAAAAGATAAATGGCGCAGCGGACGGGACTCGAACCCGCGACCCTCGGCGTGACAGGCCGATATTCTAACCAACTGAACTACCGCTGCGTTGTATATGGTGGGCGCTGACGGGATCGAACCGCCGACATTCTGCTTGTAAGGCAGACGCTCTACCAACTGAGCTAAGCGCCCTGAGTGAGGATCATCACAATATTACTTTATCAGAACATAAAAGAAAACAATATTCCCTTTCAAATTCTTATACATCCAAATATCTTGATCTCAGGAAATAAGATAAATGGCGCAGCGGACGGGACTCGAACCCGCGACCCTCGGCGTGACAGGCCGATATTCTAACCAACTGAACTACCGCTGCGTTGTATATGGTGGGCGCTGA
>Ga0105249_10000492_pt1 | contig 36506 bp, 64 predicted proteins | sample KBSS44metaG_FD_81522 | JGI IMG/M metagenome (GOLD analysis project Ga0105249, IMG submission 81522) | Switchgrass rhizosphere microbial communities from Kellogg Biological Station, Michigan, USA - KBS S4-4 metaG | ecosystem: Host-associated > Plants > Roots > Rhizosphere > Soil | place...
CGGGTACCACAGTCACCGGCGCGGCGGCCGAGGCTTCAGGAGCCGTGCTGGCGACGCTCGAGACCGCAGCATTGACGGGGGTCGGGCTGAGCGGAGAACCACAGGCCGAGAGGGCGAGCGCGGCGAGCAGCACGGCGGACTTCATCGGGACAGCCTTTCTTAAGAGCGGGTTCACGATGGGATCAGTTTACGCCTCCTCATCGGGGCTGTCAGGGAGATAGACGTTGACCTTGTCATCGCTCAAGTCTTTGGAGCACGCGATCGGCTAGCAGGTCGAACAGTCGGAGGTGCTGGGGGGAGCGCCCGGCGATCTCCTGAAGCTTGTCGCCGAGCGACCGCTTCGGCGGCGGCCAGGAGCGGTGTGGCCCGCTGCTCGAATTCAGCGACCAGCGCTTCAAGCGCTTCATCGACGTCGATCGTGGGGGCAGTCTCTCCATGCTTGAGGGCCGGCCCTTTCCGCCAGAGTCTCACCACTTCAGCTGCAACGGTCTTCATCATGCGATGTGCGTGCCCAACACGCCGTTCCCGCCCGCTGCGCCGCTCCTGACCGCTGCGCCGCTCGGTGAGCGTATTGCCGCCCGGTTGAAACAGCTCGTAGGTGGCGACGCCGAAGAAATCGGCAATCGCGTCCAGATCCTTGAACTGAATCTCCCGCGTGCCTTGCAGGAACTTGTTCAGGGTGGTCGGATGCCGGCCCATGGCCATCGCGACGTCCTTTTGATCCACTTTGTGAATTCGGAGCAGCGTCTTGATGTTTTCACGGAGCTGAACAGCCGCTTTGTATGCCATTGCGTCCTGTAAATCTTTAGCACGCAACAGGTTGGCACGCTGCCTATAAATTTCTCAAATACCTGTTGACTTCGATAGGCACATTGTCTATCTTAGCGCTATGTCACACGCTCGGAACGGACGCGAACGATTGGCCCAGTGGATCACGCGCAGCAAGCTGAATCAGCTTGAAACCGCGCGATTGATCGGCATGGACCCGGCTCAGCTCAACCAGGTGCTCTCTGGAAAGAGACGACCGGGTCTCGATAACGCCGTCAAGATTGAAACCGCCACAGGCATACCGGTTGAAGCGTGGGTGCCAACTCCGCTAGGCACAGTCTCTGACGACGAATCCCAGACAACCACCAACTCTGTTATTTCCAAGACGTAATTGATAATGGCGCTAGGTTATCATAACATCCAGAAGACGCCGCAAGGCCGATTGGCATCACGCCAATCTGTCGAGATTGTCTCGAAAGAAGGCCGTCTTCTGGCGCTGACGGCTGATGAGCGGCTCGCCTTGGCTGTCCGTTTCTGGTCACGGGTGGACCGGCGCGGACCAGACGAGTGTTGGCCGTGGCAGTTGTCGTGTTTTACGAAACGCGGTGGCCACGGGCAGTTTACCTATCGTGTCGGCGGCAAGCAAGAGCACTTCTACGCGCATCGGATCGCGTGGCTGCTCACGTCTGGTGCGAGCGCTGGCGCGTTGAAGGCGTGCCATAAATGCGACAATCCGCCGTGCTGTAATCCTGCCCATATTTTTTTGGGAACTCAGGCTGACAACCTAGCGGATGCACGGCAAAAGGGCCGGCTTGATGAATCCCGGCCGCGCACTCGCGTGTTCACGCTTACTGAGCGGCTGGCCATCATGAACGCGCCGACGGTCCGCGGCTCCAATGCGGCGCTCGCGCGGCAGTATGGCGTGACGAAAGTCGCCATTACCCATATCCGGAACGGGCGCTTCGCTCGAAACAGCCGACGCGTTCAGCAACCGCGCCAGCCGCTTCCGCCGGCGGCGGAGCATGTCGGTGACGCGCTCGACCTCCCGCATGGCCCGTTTGAGCGCGTGCCGTCTGTCCAACTGCCCGTTCTCGGTGAGGTGCATTGAATGTTCGCGTTCAGCGTAGCGCCGGTGCGTCCGATCGCGGGTCTGACGGCTGTTGACCGACTCGAGCAGCAGAGGTCGATGGCTGTTGACCTGGAGCTCGGACACATCCGCAAAGCCATTGCGGACTGTGGGTACACGTTCGATGCGCTCGAGCTGGCGATGGGGAAGAACCGAGCCTACATCGCCCGGGTGTTGGCGGGGGACAAGTCGCTGACGTTGGGGTTTTTTGTGCTGTTGCCCGAAGACGTCAAGGCGCGGCTGATTGAGTTGCGGGGGCCGGAGTACGGCTTGGTGGTGGTGCGGCCGGTGACGGGACCGGAGGCGATTCGGCAATTTGTCGGGGGCTTGGTCGGCTTGCTCACAGGAAGGACGGCCGCATGACGATCACCATCAGCGGCGTGACGTGGGGCGCGGCGATCTGGCTGGCGGTGACGTGTATAGCCGGGCCGATTCTCGGGCGGATCATCTGGGTCGGGAGTGCAGAACGAGACGAGAGCGGGCCGCACCGTTAGGCGACGGATACGGCCCATCACCCACAGCAGAACGTGAGGAGGACTGCAATGAGCGAGACTGACATTCTACCAGACTTCACCGAGCGGCCCTATGAGCCGGCGGGCACCACTGAGCGGGCGGCGTTCGTGAAAGGGCTGCGGGAACTGGCGGCCTTTCTGGAGGCGCATCCCACACTCCCGTTACCGGTGGCTCCGAGTCTCAACGCGTTCGTCTACACCAAGGAAGCGATGGCGGCTATCGCCAGGACGCCGGGTGTGCGGTGGGAGAAGCACGCTGCGGGCGATTTCTTCGCGCTACGGGTCAATTTCTCAGGGGAGCACTACTACGACGTCAACGTCTCGCGTTCGGAAGTCTGCCGCAAGGTGATCACGGGGACACGCTTCGTGCCAGCGCAAGAGGCGCGGCAAGAGGAAATCACCGAATGGGTCTGTGACGGTGAGCCGTTGTTGGCCGGCGGTGGCCGATGAGCGCGCAAGTCGTGGAGTTAGCGGGCTGGCATCCTGCCGTGAAGACCCGCGCCAATACCGTGGATTTCGCCGTGTTCTCCATTGAGCAGGGCTCACAGGATTTGAGCGAAGTCGTGATGCTGACGCGGACCTTTGATGAGGCGTTGGCGTTGTGGCGGTTGCTGGCGGCGCTCGTGAAGCAGTTGAACGATGTGGAGCAGTTGGCCATCGTGCGGATCGGGCAGATCGTGGAAGCCGAGCGAGCGTCATGAGTGCGGTCTGCTACGTCTCCGAACGCGATTACCAGAAGTACTTCAACGGGCACGGTGAGGTAGCGCAGCCTGCCGAGCCGGTTTGGGCAGGCGTGGAACGGCGCGGTTCGGTTGCGGACCGTCGACAGCATGAACACGACCGGCGGTGGGACAGCAGCCAGGGGCGACGCTTCAGAGCCTCTCAGGATCGGCGGAAATCATGACCAGCACGGCACTCGCGGAACGCGGCCCGGACATGGAAGCGATTGAGCAGACGTTGGTCGGCGGCGATCTATCGAGGCTGACGCCGACACAACGCGTGAGCTATTACAACCAGGTCTGCCGGTCACTCGACTTAAATCCGCTGACGAAGCCGTTTGCCTACATCAATCTCAACGGCAAGTTGGTGCTGTACGCCCTCAAGGATTGCACCGAGCAACTCCGGAGCAAGCGCAGCATCAGCGTGCAGATCGTGGCGCGGGAAGTGGTCGAAGACTGCTACGTCGTCACGGCGCGGGCATCCATGTCCACCGGCAGGCAAGACGAAAGCATCGGCGCGGTGCCCATTGCGAACCTGAAAGGGGAATCGCGGGCCAATGCGTTCATGAAGGCCGAGACGAAGGCGAAGCGGCGCGTGACGCTCTCGATCTGCGGCCTGGGCATTCTTGATGAGACGGACGTGGAACAGTTCGACGGGCCGAAAGGCTACGTCGTGGAAGCTATGCCGGACCGTACAGGCGGACATGCCCCGAAGGCCACGGCGCAAGTCGCGGTGGGTGCTCCCTCGGACGCTATCCAGGGTGAGAATCCCGCCACGGCTCCATCTGACAACGGGCCGGATCTGCTGCCGCCCGATGGCTACGTCTACATCAAGCACGTCGGGGTGACCGACACACGCAATCCGAACCTGAAGCGGGCGCTGATTACCGTGTCAACGGGCGAGACGTTCAGCACGATCAAGACGCAACTCGCGGCGCTCTGTGAGCAGTGCTGCCAGAACCATACGCCGGTGCGAATCGAATCGAAGACCACGGCGAAGTTCGGGGAAGAGCTGGTGTCGGTGCATACGCTCCAGACCAACGTCGATCTGGACGCAGAGATTCTCGCGGCGGATCTGGCGCGACAAGCGGGAGAGGTGTCGTAGATGGCGAAAACATCGGCGCTGGCTCAGGCATTAGCGCTCATTGACGCGAAGATTGCCGCCCTTCAGGAAGCACGGGCAGCGATCGAATCGACGCAGACGGCCATTGCGAAGGTGGGCCGCAAGCCGAAGGCGAAGGAGCAATCATGATCCATTGGGGCGACGCACCAGACATCGCAGACCGCGAACAGCAGCCACCGGCCACGGAAGACGCACGGGCGGCGCTCTGGGACGCGTTCATCGAATGGTGCAAGGGTGACCGGCCGAAGTCCGACAGTGAGTGGTCAACGCTCGTGCATTACGTCTACGTGAACATGCGCGGGCAGGGCGACTGGCACCACGAACGGATCAACTCGGTGATTCTGGCCTTCGCGGAGTCGGAAGGATGGCCCGGGGTTCTTCGTGCGCTGGCTCGTGCCATGTCTGAGCAGGCGGCCTAAGGTGTCCCCGCGCTACGTGATCGCGGACGGCTTGGGAATAGCGGCCTGGATTGAGGGCGATTACTGGACGGCTGATTGGAGCGCAGCCAGGAAGTTCTATTTCTACGAGCTCGCGGTCATTGCCGCACGGAAAGCCGGATTGCAAGACTACACGATCCACCCGCTGCCGGCGGAGCAGGCGCAGGCCTCCTGATCATGGGCATCGATTACAGCGCGTTCACCTTCGCCAAAGGACCGGCGGGTGTGGAGGTGCGGCGGCAACGTCGCCTGGACGGTGACGCGGCGGAAGACGCCTGCCGTGAGGAAGTCTGGAGACGGTACGGCCGGAAATGCAACGTGCCTGGCTGTAAAGAGAAGGCTGTTCACCAGCATCATATCGTGTATCGCTCACGCTCGAAGCGGCTGAAGTATGCGCCTGAGAATCGGGCACCGTTGTGTCAGGCCCATCACGATCTGGAGCACGCCGGGAAGATCACGATTCATCCCCGAACGGCCGATGGTGAACTGCTCGTGACTGGTGCGCGGAAGTATCTGGCATTCAAGCTATGAGACTGCTGATTCTCTCACTGCTCGGTGTCCTCGGGCTCCTGTCCTGGATCTGGAGGACACGCCCCGATCGGAAACAGGTGTCGCTACATTGGCTGGCGGATGAGAGGCGACAGGCGATGACGCGAGGATGGGAACGTGAAACCGTCAGCCATACGGGGAAGTGGAACCGATGACTGATTCAGAGCGGTTAGTGTTCCTGTCCAGCCTATTCGATGTGGTGTTTGAGGCGGACATTCAAGAGTCGTTCTTCTGGAATAACGGCACGCTGGCGGTCAATTGCAATGACTTCTTTTGGTGGGGGACTGGCGATTGTGAACCAGTGACGCCAGAGAACCTCAGCATCCTCAAGCAGGTCATCGCGGATGTTGACGACACTGATGAGTGGCTGAAGTGGGCCGGGCTGCTGTTCTGCGCTCGCGTGCGCCAGATGCGGCCACAAGGCTGCTGCTATCCGAAGGATTCGACAATGATCGCGCTCTTCGATGCCTGCGGGCCGAAGCGAGAGATTGACATCGGGAATCCGTATCAGCATCCAGAGGACGGCGGCGCATACGCATACATCGAAGAGTCATGTCAGTAATCGAGGGTGTCTCCGTGCAGGGGAAGTTCAAGCGATGAAGGTTACGCCATCGCCTCGACCGTGGCATGTCGGTCCGCACTACAAGAGCGATGTTGAATCGTCACGTGGCCGCGTGTGTGAGTGTTCGATCATGCGTGGGCCTCAAGGGCAGGCTGATGCGGCATTCATCGTCAAGGCGGCGAACTGCCACGATGAACTCCTTGCTGCGTTGAAGGCAGCGAGACAGTTTCTTGACCCCGGCATTAGCCGTGGTCCAGCCATCGATGGATGGGTTAACACAGTGAATTTCGTAGAAGACGTCATACGAAAATCCGAGGGGGTCTCCGTACAGGGGAAGTTCAAGCGATGAAAGCACAGTCAACGGTTCGGAAGTCTCTTGGTTCGGTGCGTCGGTTGATTGAAGATCCCGACACGGACGTGATTACAAAGCGGATGGCGTACGAGATCGAGTGCGCGATTCGCTGGGCGCGTGAAGATGGCATCAAAGGCTGGCCGTCGCCGGCGCAGATGGCGGTGGATGCCGGCCGGTTGCTGAAAGACGAACTGGCTCGCGAGGGGAGACCGTAGGACGCCGCATGGCCTGAATTTCGGCGGTCTAGGTTAGCTACCGAACGGTGGGCTTCCTGACCCACCTGACCGCCGGACGTTTTCAATCAGGACTGCTTCAGGAGGCAGGACATGGCATATGAAGGACAACCAGCGAGCGCATTTGTGGACATGGACATCGTCCAGCAGCACATCGAAGGAGCCGCGGAATGTATCTCTCGTGCGTGGCATCAGCATTTTCGTCGCCGGACCGTTGGTGAGCTTCGCCATTCTTCATCGCTCCGATTTGACAGCCCGCTTGAGGTGATGTTCTGGACGTGGTGGGAAGCCGCCATAGCGCTCGATGACTCAATTACTGACCACATTACGTTGGTTCCACAAGCTGAAGTCATCGTGAGCGGGAAGCTCTTTCGAGTCGATTTCGTGGTGCAGCCTATTCAGCCGGAAATCGCCCTGGCCCCTGAGTGGGTGCCGATCGCAGTGGAGGTTGATGGTCACGGGTTCCATGAACGCACTCGCGAGCAAGTCATGTATCGGGACCAGCGTGACCGGGCACTGCAGTCTGCTGGCTGGCGCGTGTTCCATTTCTCGTTTGGGGAATTTACAGCGAAGCCGTTGCCGTCAGTGAGCGAGGTGATCAATTTCTCGCGTGGACAATGGTATCGGGCATCTGAAGCGGAATTTAACCGAGCGAGTCACTGACGAATGGCGCGGCCTGGACTCACGGGACATCGGAAGTTCAGACGCCTAGCCAGAACGCTCGGCTCTGGGATTATGGCGCGGGGGGCGCTCGAGCTGCTCTGGGAATCATGTTACGAGTCAGGAGAGGACTACGTCGGCACGTCGGACGATATCGAGAATCTGGTCGGATGGAAAGGGGACGCGGGAATGCTGACACGCGCGCTCATCGAGGCAGGTGCTCCGGAAGGACAAGGGTTCATTGAACCCGTCTCGGGGACCGTCGATGGCGCCGTTGCGTACCGCGTGCATGACCTCTGGCACCATGCGCCGGACTACGTCGCCAAGCGGCGGCAGCGGGAGTTGGCTCGTCAGAAGAAGGTCGCTCCTGGTGGTGTCCGCCGAACGGCGCCGAACGGCGCTGACTTACCAGGAAGTGCGAAGTGCCAGGACGAAAGTCGTGTCACTCCCTCTCCCTCACACTCTCCCTCACACTCACACAAGAACGTTAGCGCCGAGACAAGCTCGGCGCCCCCTCCGGCGGCGTATTTGGTCTTTCCCGTGATCGGGTCAGGAACCGGTGAATGGCTGCTCTCTGAGGCACAGGTTGCCGAGTGGGCGGATCTCTATCCGGGCGTCGATGTCCGCGGGGAATGCCGGAAGGCTGTGGCGTGGGTGAGGGCGAAGCCGGGCCATCGGAAGACCGGTGGTGGCATGAAGACGTTCCTGGTGCGGTGGTTGAACAAGTCCGTGGATGAGCGGCGGGGACCGATGCCGGTCTCGGCTCAGCCGGCGAATCGTCCACCAGCCTCGCCGGCGGTGGCGGACTACTGGGACAACCTGGGTGGGAAGAAGGCCAGCGCATGACCGAGGAATGGCGCCCATCGGGGCCTGGCCGGCGGTCGTGGTCTCGCGCGGCGGCAGGGTTTGCTTGTGGTGGGTGTGCGGGTATCTTCCCGACCGGATCGCCAGTGCTGACGATCGTGCTGGCGGATGTGAAACGGATCCGTCAGCGGTGCGAGAAGTGCGCCGGGGAACCGGTGCCGGCGAATCTGCCGACGAAGGTGGAACGAGCGCCGGTGCAGTTGATGGCGTTCGATGAGGATGGGATAGAGCGACGGATTCCAGCGGTGAAGCCAATGACGCCGATCCGGCGGCAGGCGGAGACATTCGACTGGCGCGCGAAAGCGAGTGGTGAATGACGACGGAGCAAGTCTCGAACGAGTTCGACATCGTCTTTTCGGGCAGCGATTTGCTCTGTGTGCCCCCGTGTCCCCCACGAGCGGCGCATGATGGCATCCTGCCGAAAGAGACGTCAGAAGATGTCCAGGTGCGGATTGGGCACAACATGCAGCGGGTGAAGGGGGCGATGCCGGGGACCGCGGTGGAGCTCCAGGCGCGTGCCCAGATGAACGAACGGGCGGTGTATGCCGTGCTGAACAACCTCCGGCGGAAAGGGCAGTTGATCAGCCTGAAGCATTTCGGCGAACGACGGGTGGTCTATGCGCTGCGGACGGAGACGGGATCGTGAAACACCAGACAGAACAAATTCCTTTGTCGCGTAGGGCGCGGTGTGAGTAATTCGATGGCGGAAGACCACGCATCGACGACATCGGTGACGCAGACATCCGCCCGGAACGAAGAGCGATGAAGCCGTACTACGAGCACGGTGGCATCACGATCTACCATGGTGATTGCCGCGAGGTTCCACTGGACATCGATGTGGTTGTTCTCACTGACCCGCCCTACGGCACAGGGCAGAAGATCGCGTACGACGTGTATCGCGATACGCCCGCTGAATGGCTGGCGGTGATGGAGTGGCTACTGCAGTTCACGTTTCCAATGGCGTTTACGATGAGTCATTCGCGATTCTTCGATTTGCCGAAGCGCCCGCAATGGGTGGGTTGTTGGGACAAGGTATTCACCGGCGGCATCGTGCATGTCGGTGCTTCGCCATCATGGGAGCCGATTTGCTTTTACAACCTTCCGGCTGGTAACCGCGGCAAGGCACGCTGGGATGATATTTTCCGCGTGCCGCCATATGGCTTTCCTTTCAACATCGCGAAAGATCCGAACGGTCATCCATGTCCGAAGCCGGTTGAACTGTATAAGCAACTCATTCGGGTACTTCCAACCGGCGTGATTTACGATCCGATGATGGGTTCCGGAACCACGTTGCGGGCCGCGAAAGACGAAGGACGGCAAGCCATCGGCATCGACGTGTCAGAGCGCTACTGTGAGATCGCGGCCCAGCGGTTACAACAGGAAGCGTTCGTGTTAGGGCCGCAGCAGTCGTCAGAGGGGGGCGCATGAGTCAGACGCGGCTGGGTGCCATGCTGCGGCTGTATCGCACGGTGCGCGGAAAGACGTTGCGTCAGGTGGCGCCCCAGATCGGTATTGGCCATGCGACGTTGCTGCGGATTGAAACCGGGAAGGCGATGGACGCCGATACGCTCCTGAAGTTGTGGGCGTGGCTACTCCAGCCAGATGGGGGCGCATGAGTGACTTCGGGGACACACGCTGGCCAATCGCGCGGAAGGATCATCGCTGCGAGTGGTGCGGCGTCGTCATTCCGGCAGGGACGAAGCACGCACAGTTCGCGGGCCGATGGGACGGCGAGTGGCAGAACTGGCGGATGCACAGCGAGTGCTACCACGACGCCAGCGAGAATAAAGCGCTGGCGGACGGATTCACGCCGTACGAAAACGAACGGCCCATCGTGGCGTCAGAGGGGGACTGAATGGCCCATCACTGGAAACCAGGACGCGACGAAGCGCGGCAACTCCGAAAGGCGGGCTATGACGGCCTGTTCTTTCCCGGCGAGTGCGCGTGCAAAGTGGATGACCTGTCTGCGGCGGTATCTCGGCCCAGCACGGTTGGAGTTTTACCACTGGGAATACGGCGATCCAGGGCACAAGCCAACGTGTATCTGGGGCGACTTCGTTGCGCCGATGAAGCAACCGAAGCCACGCACGAAACCAAGCACGTTTCAGACGAAGCAGGAGAATGCGAGTCCGAAGGATGCGGTCACGCCGGCAGGCTTCGCGCGGGCGTTCTGCGCGGTGAATCCATGATCGGGCGGCGGCAGTCGTCAGAGGGGGGCGCATGAGTGACGCGATGGTCTGGTGGTGTGGCTGCATCGTGGCTGCGGATGGCCGCGTCACGCCGTGTGACGCGCACCGCGATCACTACGATGCTGATGGCCGCCGGGCGATTCCGCGTGCGGAATGTCCGCAGTGTCATCGGTTGATTGGCACCTACAAGGACGGCACGATTCGTCCACATGCCCATACGGTGGCGTCAGAGGGGGACTGAATGGCCCGCCCTGAGGTTTTCTCGTGAGACGAGCCGCACGGGTGGATGGCAACCACGCAATCATCGTGGATGCCCTCCGGCGCGTCGGGTGCCGTGTTCTAGACCTCTCGCGGGTCGGGGATGGGGCGCCCGATTTGTTGGTTCGAGCGCCAGGGCAGGGCGATTTGATGCTGATGGAAGTGAAAGCCGCGAAAGGGAAGCTGAACGCCCGGCAACGGCTCTTTGAGGCGGAAGGCTGGCCCGTGTTCGTGGTGCGGACGGTTGAGGACGCCTTACGGCTGGTGATTGGATGAGCACACAAATCTTCGCCGACGATGATCCGAAAGTCCTGGACGGGACGTACGACATCTACGGCTTCACTGCGAAAGACCGACGCGCGCAAGCGAAGCGGCGAATGGCGGCAGCAGAGGCGCTCTACGCGGCGGTGGATGGGGCTTGGCAGTACCTAGAAGGCACCATCGGACCATGCGGCCCAGACTGTGACTGTTTACTCCATGATCTGGCTGCGGCCCTAGAACAGGCGGATGGTCGGCCTCGTCCGATTCGTCGCGTCAATCCGTTACAAGCTGATGTGGATCGGCTCAGTGCTGAAGTCGCCACGCTGACGGCGGAACGCGATGAAGCCCGTCAACTCCAGGGCTTTCTGGAGCGCATCGATGAAGTCGTGATTGAACATGCGCGCGCCGAAGCCGCCGAGGCTCGATGTGCTGCCCTCCGGCAAGCATTGGAGCTGATTTCATCTCGGCACGAAGGATATCAGGCTGGGATGGGACCGTGCGTGTGTGAAGGTCACGTCGCAGCCCGTGGCCTCCTCACCGCCCCACGGCCAGACGATCAGGAGCCGACCGTATGACGTGGCACCCGATTGAGACGGCGCCGAAGGATGGGACCGAGGTGTTGCTGTGGAAGGACCGTCGCATCGTCGGCGGGAGCTGGAACAGCGGCGGCGCCATGCACATGCCGCACTGGATGGGCGGCATATTCGATCCGACGCACTGGATGCCCCTCCCAGCCCCACCACAGCCGATGCCCGCCGATGATCGTTACATCGCCTCCAACGTCGTACCGACGTATACGAGGCAAGCCGATCAGACGCCGGAGACGACGGAGCCGTGACCCCCGACATTCTGCGTCACGCCGATGCTGAACTTGAGAGGGCAGAACGGCTCTTGTCTGCGGCAACCGTGGCCAAACGGTTGTCCGTGCAGCCGGAGACGGTGCGGGCGTGGTGCCGGGCGAAGCGGTTGGACCATATCCGGACGCCAGCCGGCGGGTATCGTATCTCGACGTCGGCGCTGGATGCCCTCCTCGAAAAGAAAGACGCAGATTTCGCAGATTCTTGGGCTGTGAGTTCCACGCGGGCAGCGTATCCTGCGGAACGTGGGGACAGTACTGGCGGGCGGGGCGTTTGATCCGCTACATCCGGGCCATCTGGCGTATCTCCAAGCCGCGGCAGCGTACGGCCCGGTGTGTGTCGCCGTGGCCACGGATGCCTACATCCAGCAAGTCAAGGGGCGGCCAGCCTTTCTGAGCCAATCGGAGCGGTGTGCGCTGATCCTCGGGCTGCGTGGGGTTGCGGAGGTGATCGCGCAGAACGAGTACGGGGAAGTCGGAGCGCTGGAGACGGTGCGGCCGGCGGTGTATGTGAAGGGGGCGGATTGGGCGGGCCGGCTCCCGGCCGAGGTGCTCGCGGCATGTACACGGCAGGGCGTGACGGTGCAGTTCGTGGACACGGTGCGAGATTCGAGCTCGAAGCGCTTGGCTGCCTACGTGACGGCGATCCATGAGCAGGGGTTAGGGCAGCTCGAAGCGCTGATCGCCTCACAGAAGCCCGCCAGTGAGCCGTGGCAACCCGTCACGGATTACAGCTATGAAAGCCGGAAAGCCATCGAAGGGCCACACGCGCAACTGATCAAGGACGTCATGCAGCCGAAGTCGGTGCTGGATGTGGGATGCGGACCGGGGCATCTGGTGCGGATGCTGCGGGAAGCTGGCGTGAAGAACGTGCGCGGGGTCGACAAAAACCATGCGGACCCTCGTAATCGGGTCGACCTGACATGGGACGATGTGGGCGACGTCTGCGCCGATGTCGTCGTGTGCCGCGAAACGCTTGAACACGTCACGGTAGTTGGGATCAGGCAGGCGGTGCGCAATCTGTGCGCGATGGCGGGTCGCCTTGCGTACCTGACGACCAGATTCGCCCAACAGCCCGCGCATCTCTTCGACGTGCAGACCTCGGACGATCTGGACCCCACACATCAGAGCATGTTGCCGCAGACGTTCCTGCGATCGCTGTTCGTGCTGGAAGGCTTTCGCCGAAGAGCGGACCTTGAAGAGCGGCTCGACTGGCGCGGCCTACACAGGGTTCTAATTTATGAGAGGCCGCAGTGACGCGGAAAACTGACAGGGAACCACCTGCATCATTCTGGTGGGCGATGGCTGTATCCGGCGTGATTGCCTTTGTGCTGACATGGTTGATGCTGTCCTGACGTATCACACGGATACGTTCCGCTGTGGCGTGGCGCGGTTCAACGTCGCGCTGGCGGAGCGGATGGGGGTGCCGTGTCTGCCGTTGCGGAAACAGCCCGTCGCGTATCCGTTGATTTCGGTGAAGACGGCGGAGTGCTTGGATGGCGGCGCGCGCGATTGGGCGCTCGTCGCCACGTTTTGGGGTCTGTACGATTTCTTTTTTCACGATGTGCCTCGCGGATTGTGTGTCAACGACGTCGTTCGTGCAGCACGTCGGGTGTTTGCGGCGAATGATCACATTGCGAACGGACTTCGCGAGATTCGGCCCGATGTCATCACGGCGTTCTGTCCTGCGACGATTACCGCGAATCCGCCCCGCTCCGGCTTGCGTATTCTCACATTCGGGATGGCCGGGCGTACACCGCTCGCGTACTTCGAAAAGCTGAAAGCCGTCCTCGAGGCCTCTCATGTCGACTACTCCGTCAATCTCTCCTGTGCCGTGCATGAAGGCTCCAGTTGGGAACAAACCATCGGGGAAGCGGCGGAGCGATTGCGGCCCATCTTCGGCGTGCATTTCCGGTTGCTCGGCTTTCTCGCCGATGATGCGCTGGTCGAAGAAATGAAGCGCTCGAGCGGCGTCGCACTGTTCTACGATCCAGCCGTCAGAGCGAACAACACGACACTCTGGGCGGCACTCGAGCAGGGCTGTCCAGTGGTGACGAACCTGGATGCCGATTCTCCGCCAGAACTCCAGCATGACGTGAACGTGTGGGACATCGCGCAGATGCGCGAGTGGCCGATGGCAGAGCGGGCTCGGGTGCTACGGGCGGGCGGGCGGAAGGTGGTCGAGGCGTACTCGTGGGATCGGTTACTGGAGGTGCTGAAATGAACGAGTGGAGCGGTGGGAATGCGCTAGCGGGTCAATTGGCCCAGATCCGGGAAGGGATGGCGAGCGTGCCGACGGTCAAGCAGCGACTGGACATGGCGGTTCGGCAGGCTGAGGAGCGACTCGCGGCTGTGAAGCGAGCGAAGGAGATTCTCGACAAGAACCCAGACCTTGAAGAACTGCTCAACATCATGCAGAAGTCACATTTCTGAACATGAGAGCACTGGACATCGGCGGCCGTCTCATCTCGGATGAGTCACCGGCGTACGTGGTGGCCGAATTGGGCCACAACCACGGCGGATCGGTGGAGACGGCGCGCGAGATGATCCGTGTGGCGGCAAGCTGCGGAGCAGATGCGGTGAAGTTGCAAAAAAGAGCGAATGCGACACTTTACAGCCCAGAACTTCTCAATCAGCCCTATGAGAACGAGAACAGCTACGGCCCGACGTATGGGGCACATCGGGAGGCGCTAGAGTTTCACTGGCTGCAATATACGAAGTGTCAGGATGCTGCGGCAGGATGTGGCGTCGAGTTGTTCGCGACGGCCTTCGATGAAGAGAGCGCCGACTTCTTAGCCAGACTCGGCGTGCCTGCGTTCAAGATTGCGAGCGGGGGCCTGACGGACCTCTGCCTGCTGAAACATGTGGCCAGCCTCGGCAAGCCAGTGATTCTCTCGACGGGCGGTGGAACCGATCAGGACATCGATCGCGCGGTGCAGACGGTAACGGCCATCAACCCGCAGTTAGCCATTCTTCACGCAACAGCCTCGTATCCGTTGAAGCCGGAAGAAGCGAATCTGCGGTGCATCTTGACGCTTCGCAGTCGGTATCCGGACCTAGTGATCGGGTTCAGTTCACATTCACCGGGCATCATGTTGTCCTTGGTGGCGTATGCCTTTGGCGCGCGAATACTGGAAAGCCATTTCAGCCTCGATAGAGCGAGTAAGGGCACGGACCACGCGTTCAGCTTGGAACCGAAGGGCCTCGCGACGCTCTGTGATGATTTGAAGAAGTTGCAGCAGGCGATCGGAGACGGCGTGAAGGTGTTTTACGACAGCGAGCGCGGCCCAATCAGTAAGATGCGTCGGCGGCACACACCTGATGGGATGCGGATTACGGGGGAGCGATGACTATTGAACCGAGGGTGACGCATCGTTCACTGGAGACGATTCGAGCGACGATGGACGCCCAACAGCGATTGTTCGACATGCTGGTCAGGCTCGCGGCTGACTATCTGGCGTTGGATATGAGGCCGATGCTTATCAAGGATGACGGATCGCTGTCGATGGAGCGTCTCGGCGACGATCCGGTGCCGCCGCAACTCCGAGAACATCTTCAGCGGGAAGGTGAGGCATTGGGCCAATTGCGGCATGAATACGCACTCGCACGTCAGGAAGAGGCGGTGCGGGAAAGGGATAGGGACCGCGATGAGCAAGCCAATTCTTGAAAAGTTCACGCCACATGATGTCGGCCAGAAGTCGTGGGGCCGCGAAATTCTCGTGGCCCACACGGAGCACTACACGGGCAAGCTGATGCTGATGCGGGCGGGGTCGCGTGGGCCGCTCCAGTATCACGAGAAGAAGGACGAGACCTTCTACCTCTACTCAGGCGACGCCCAAATCACCGCGATGAACGAGCAGGGGCAGTACTACACCATCGCCATGGAAGCCGGGGAGAGCTACCACGTGCCGGCGGGCGCCGTGCATCAGGTCGAAGCGGTGACCGATTGCGTGTTCTTTGAGGCGAGTACGCCTGTGTTCGATGATCGCGTAGCAGTGGCGCGGCCGTTGTGAGTCAGAAGCACTGGGCCGTCTCTGTGTCGCGAGAAGGCGAGACCATTCTCACGATCGAGTCCAACTGCCTGGCTGGGCGAGACTTGAGCGCCGAAGATCAACAGTGTGTTCGCGATTGTGCCCGGCATTTGTTGTCGTTTGTGGGTGACAATCCGTTACAGGTCGAATTGCTGGACCTGATCACATTGATGCCAGATTCGCAGACGCAAGAAATTGTCGATTACATTGCACAACTCCGAGAGATTCGGTCTAGGCGCAGATGATTGCCCTGATCCCGGCACGGGCTGGTTCGAAACGAATCAAAAATAAGAATACGAAGTTGCTCGCTGGCGTACCGTTGATCGCCTACACGATTGCGGCAGCCCAGCAGAGCGGGGTGTTTGCAGAAATTCTGGTGTGCAGCGATGACGGGGACGCGCTGGCGATCGGGGCGAAGATGGGCGTGCTGACGCGTCCGCGGGCCGAATCTGCCGATGATGAACCGGACATTGCGTGGGTGCGGGTGGTCCTGCATGGCATTCGGGCGCAGGAGCACGACAGCTTCGCCATTCTGCGGCCGACGTCGCCGTTTCGAACCGCGGAGACGATTCAGCGGGCTAAAGCGCAGTTCGATGCGTTGGGGGATGAGTTCGGTTCATTGCGGGCTGTGCAGTCATGGACCGGCCCTCACCCTGGCAAGATGTGGTATCTGCGCGGCGACTTCATGGAGCCAGTGGATCGCGGCTGGACGGTGGGGGCGCCATATCACAGTTCGCCGACACAACTACTGCCGCGGGTGGTGCGCCAGAACGCGAGTCTAGAAATGGCGTATACCGCAGTTATCACCGGCAGTGGCACGATTGCTGGTCATCATATATCCCCTTTCTTCACGTTCGGATACGAAGGATTGGACATCAACGACCCAGATGATTGGACCCAAGCCGAGAAGCTCATCGAACGCGGCGAAGCAACCTTACCGTCAATTCGTTAGGACGGCGGTTCGGGCCTCTCGGCGTACGCTCTGGCCGACAGCCTGGAATCGGCTGGTTCAGGATGATGCTCCGATCTTCGTCGGGCCGTATCTGGGGGAAGTGGGCTTTGAATGTCTGTATTGGATACCCTTCCTCGCGAGTCTGCGCGAACGGTTCCATCTAGATCCGCGGCGGTTCGTGATTGTGACGCGAGGAGGGGCCGCGGTCTGGTATGGCCCACAACGGAAAGCCGTGGAGCTCTACGACTACATGCCGTTGTCGGACGTGCGGTTGACGCAGTTAGATGCGTTCACCGCCAAGAAGAGCGTCAAACAGACCGAGTTGACGCCGTGGGAAGCCGCCTTCCTGAAACAGACGGCGATCCGCCTCGGCATGGGGCGGTATCACGTCCTGCATCCCAGCCTCATGTACCAAGCCTTGAAGCCGTGGTGGGGCCTCCAGATGACGGCGCATGACTGCATGCAGCAGTTGCATTTTGAGCCGCTCACCGTGCCCGTGGTGCCCGTGGAGCTCGAGCTCCCGGACGCGCCCTACATCGCGGTGAAGTTCTACACCAGGCCGACGTGGCCGCACACGGAACAATTGCAGACGTGGACCCAGGACACGGTGACGAAGCTGGCGACAAAGGCGAATCTGGTGCTCTTGGATGCTGGCCTGCACACGGACGACCACGGCGAGATGAATCTCCCGACCACGCACCAGATCGTGAGTCTCAAGGGCAAACTCACGCCGCAGAACAACTTAGCCATTCAATCTGCTGTCTTGGCGAAAGCGCGGGCCTTCGTCGGCACCTATGGCGGCACGATGCAACTCGCCGTCCGCCTCGGCGTCCCGAGTGCCGGCTTCTACGACCATTTCAAGGATACGGCGTACGCGCACAAGCTACTCACGGAACTCTTGGGCGTTCAGCAGGGCCAACCGGTCTGGATTGGGCGCCCGAGTGATGGCAGTTTCATTCAGCAGGTCATGGGGTGACCACACCCACGGTGATCCCACCGTGCCCCCATTGCCACCAAGAACAGAGCGGCGTGCTCGAAACCCGCCTCAGCATCAAGCATCCCGGTCAATGGCGCCGTCGCCGTCTCTGCCATGCCTGCGGCCTCCGCTTCACGACGTATGCCCCGTTCGAAGCGCTCGAGCCGTTTGAATTCATCGAGACACAATCCTCAACCCACGCCTAGAAACGCTATCGGTAGCGTTGTGTTTCCCGCCAATCAGCCGCACAGTTTGAATGCACCAATGAAATCACATGGGACGTGGCGGTAAGCGTGCGGGCGCCGGCCGGAAGAAGGGGCGCACCACCCTCGAAAAGGAAGCGGCGCGTGAGGTGGTGCGGGCGCTCGTGTTCGCCCAACTCGAGCCACTCGTCACCGCTCAGATTACCAATGCACAAGGGCTGAAGTATCTCGTCGTTCGCGACAAGAAGACGGGCAAGTTCCTGCGGGTCGGGGAAGCGCGGGCCGCGATGCAAGGGGAATCTGACGAAGAGACCATTGAGGTCTGGGAGAAAGACCCACAAGTGCAAGCGTTCACGGACTTGATGAACCGGGCGCTCGATAAGCCTGCAGAGCAAGAGCAGGCTGTGGCCGTGAGTGGGGACTTGGTCATTCGGTGGAAGTAGTCATTGATTACGCCCCGCGGCCTCATCAGCGCGAGATTCACGACGCGATGGACATCCACCGGTTCGGGGTGGTGGTCTGTCACCGGCGGTTCGGGAAGTCCGTGCTGGCCGTCAACCATCTCATTAAGGGGGCGTTGACGTGCACGCGTCAGCGGCCACGGTTTGCGTACATTGGACCGACGTACAGACAGGCCAAGGGCAACGTCTGGGACTACCTCAAGTACTACTCCAAGCCCATCCCGGGCATCAGCATCAACGAATCCGAACTGCGCGTGGATTACCCGAACGGGGGCCAGGTGCGGTTGTTCGGCGGCGACAATCCGGACAGTCTGCGCGGGTTCTATCTCGATGGTGTCGTCGTGGATGAATACGGGCTACATCAGTCCGACATTTTCACGACGGTGCTCAGGCCGGCGCTGGCGGATCGTGAAGGCTGGGCGCTCTTCGAAGGCACCCCGAACGGGAAGAACCAGTTTCATGAGTTGATTTACGGCAACGGCGACTGGCACGGGGCCATCCATGACCCGAAATGGTTCTACGCCAGTTACAAGGTCAGTGATACCCATGTGTTGAGCGATGCGGAATTGGCCGCCGCTCGTCAGGTGATGACGGCCGATGAGTACGCGCAAGAGTTCGAGTGCAGCTTCGAAGCCTCGGTGAAAGGGGCGGTGTTTGCCCGTGAGTTACAAGCCGCTCGAGAAGCGGGTCGGCTCACCCGCGTACCGTATGACCCAGTACTGCCTGTCGATACCGACTGGGACCTGGGCATCGGGGACGCGACGGCGATCTGGTTCAGCCAAAGCCTGTACTCCGGCGAAGTCCGGCTCATCGACTACTACGAGCACAGTGGTGAAGGCCTCGCGCACTACAAACAAATCCTGAACGACAAGACCAGTAAGCACGGCTACGCCTACGGCGTGCACTACGCCCCGCATGACATTGAGGTGAAGGAATTCGGCTCCGGGCGCAGTCGCTTAGAGACGGCTCGCAGCCTCGGCCTGCACTTCCAGGTGGTGCCCAAGACCAGCCTGGACGATGGCGTCCATAACGTGCGGATGCTGCTGCCGCGGTGTTACTTCGACCTCGAGCGCTGTCAGGACGGCATCGAATGCCTCCAGAACTATCGCTGGGACTACAACACACGGATTCAGGAGTTCAAAGGCTTGCCGGTGCATGACTGGGCCTCACACGGGGCGGATGCGTTCCGAGGGCTGGCGACACGGCATCTGACGCCACGCGAGAAGAAGAAGCCGCGGTCTGAGGTCTACGACGTGGACCCGATTGAGCGGCAGCAGATGGTCCGCCGGCAGCGGGCCGGGCTAGGACGTGGAGGGTATCGCTAATGCAGACCAGTGGGACATTCCCTGAACTGACCAAGCCTGGCCGCAAGCCGAAGAAGGGCAAGAAGTGAACGCCCGCGAGATCGAGCGGTTGCCCCGCTGGCGTTGGCACGAGGGACGGCTGCAGGTGTATCGCCGAGCCGCGTGGTGTTCCGCGTGGGGTGAGGTGACGGCGTGGTACCGCTGGCATCGGCGCGTCCGGCGGGACCGATTGGATCAGCTCTTGGCGGCGGCCGAACGGTCTCAGCGAACGGGGCGATCCTGAATGGCTGAAACGACGGTGCTGGCGCCCGAGCAGGAAGTGTTCTTTCGGCAGTGGGCCAAGGCGAACGGCATCACGGACGTCGACGATCCTTGGTCGCGCTATGACTATCGCGGGTACTGGCAGGAACATGGCAGTGCGCCGATGCGGTTCGGCACGGACCATTTCACCGACACGTACAAACAGCATGGTCATCCGACGTTTTCGCAAGAATCGAAGTATTCAGCGGGACCGCATGACGGCGGACGCTGGCAGGGGGAGTCGTTCATTCCGCCCGGTGCCGATCTGCTGATGAACTCGCGCGGGCAGTCGCGGATCGATCCACAGCTGTTGGCGGCGGCCTTAAAAATCTTGGCGGTACAACTGGGGACGAAACGCTGATGGCCGTCGTTCGAATTGCCTTGGGGATGCTCCAGTGTCCGCAGTGCGGGCAGCATTTGCTGTATCACGATCGGCCGGGGCCGCCGACATGGGCGACACGGATTGCTTGCACGAAATGCACGTTGGCGTGGCGCGTGGATGTGCCCACGATTGACGCGGTCGCGATTCCCTATCCTGAGGACGCGGACTGATGGCCTATGGCGCGACGGTGAAGCCGGAGAAGGCCAAGCGCAACGCCTTTGAAGTCAAGCTCTCGAAGGACGAACTGCGCCAGCTCGGCATCGCCCTAGCCCTAAACGTCACAGAGGCCCTGTCCGCGCGCTCCGTGACTGAAGCCGAGGTGATGTACTGGCACACGCTGTATGAGCAGGGCCGCACCCGGACGGCCAAGAACAGCCCGTGGGCCGATGCCGCGGATCTGACGTCGCATATTGGGACCGAGAAGGTGGATGCGCTCCGGGCGCGGATCGTCAAGACCATCTTTGTCGAGCCGGTGTGGACGGTCGAAGGCTGGGGCAGTTCGGAAGCGCGGGCGCCCTTTGTCGAAGAGTTCCACCAGTGGCAGCAGGAGGTCGAAGGCTTCCAGTCGGCGTGTGCGCGGGCCATTCATCTCAGCCTGATTGAACCGCGGGGCGTGCTCGAGGTGTACGAGGACACGCAGCGGCGGCCGGTGCGGAAGACCATCAAAGCGAAGCTCCAATTGGCGCCCGATGGCTCGCCCATCGTGAATGAGCAGTTCGAACCGCAGTTGGAGATGGGGCCAAACGGGCAGTATGTCGAAGTCGAGGATGACCAGACGCCGGCGGCGGAGACGGAAATTGACAGTTATGAGGTAATTGCCCGTGGGCCTCGTCATCGCACCATTCCGTACCGCGACTACCTCTGCTTCCCTGCGCACGCAACGGATAAGGCGGATGTGTGGGGTCATGGCAAGCGCTTTTTCCGCCGTGTGGAGGAACTTCAGGAACGGGCGAAGGCTGGGGTCTACGACAAAGCCGCGGTAGAGGCCCTCGGGACCGACGATGAGCACCAATCGGAGACCACGTTAGCGGGGGAACAGCTCGGCGTGCCCCCGGCGGTTGATGGGCGCGCGGAGAAGGAACTCTGGGAACTGCTGGTGCTGAAAGACTGCGGCGAGGGCTTGCGGTGGTATGTGGGGACGTTGCATGTGCGGACGATGACGTTGCTGCGGTTTCAGTACGACGACATCGGCCGGCCGCGGTACTTCTCGCTGGTGCCGTTTCCACGTCCGAACAGCACGGAAGGGTACTCCTTCATCGGCCACAAGCTGATCACCACCATCGAAGAGCATACGGCGTGGCGGAACCTGGATGCGGATCGCGGGGCGATGCAGCTCCAGATGCCCATGAAAGTACTCCAGGGGGCGTTGTGGGATCCGGACGTGGAACCCATTGGCGCGAAAGCCGTGATTACCGTCCGGGACATGAACGAAGTGCAGCCGCTGGAGATGCCGGACGTCACCGGGACCGCGGTGGAGCGCATCCAGTCGGCGGAACGGGCCGCGGAGCGGTTGGCCGGCATTACGGATGCCGCCGCGGGCGTGCGGCCGGAGCAGACCCGGACCCTCGGGGAAACCAACATCATCACCGAGCAGTCCTTCGTCCGGATGGATGAAGCGATCAAGCACATCCAGGAGACGCTGGAGGATGTGGCTCAGGTGCGTCACATCATGTGGCAGCGGGCCTTGGCGGAGATGGGCGAAGAAGGGCTGACGGCGCCTCCGTCGGTCAGTCAATCGCTGCAACTCAAGGGCATCAATCCGGCGAGTCACAGCCCGAATGTGCTGATGGGTTCTGAGGGGATGCGGACGCCGGATACGTTGGGCAGTGCGAGTCTGAAGTTCACGGCGGACATGTTGGAAGGCACGTTCCGGTTCAAGCCGCGGGGCAGCGTGGAGACGGCGGACAAGAACCGGATGCGGCAAGACTGGAATCAGAGCCTCCAGGCGATGGGCGAGCTCGTGAAGGTGAATCCGACGATTGCGGCCTTGATGCAGTCGCCAGGGGCGACGAAAGCGCTCGTCGAGCAGTGGGCGCGGCTCTATCACGTCCAAGACAAGCAAGCGTTTCTCGGGGAGCAGGCGCAGGCGGCGATGCAACAGGCGGCGGCCCAGCCGCAGGAGATGCAGAAGCAGATCGAGCAGCTCACGAAACAGCACCAGCAGGACCAACAGCAGCTCCAAGCGGCGACACAGAAGGCGATGGCAGCGGAGACCGAGCAGGCCAAGTTGCAGCAGCAAGCGACGCAGGCCCAGATGGAAGCGAAACAGGCCATTCAGCAGGCGAAGGACACGTCAGAACTCGACCGCGCCAAGTTCGGGCATGAGCGGGAGTCGAAAGAAACCGAGCTGGCGCTGAAGGTGCGGGACACGGAGAAAAAGGAAGCCTTCGAGCGCGAAAAGATGATCTTCGACCGAGAGACCCAGATTGCGCTGGAGACGATGAAGGAAGAAGCGGCCCAGAAGCAAGCGGTGGTCACAGCGGCGTTGCAGCCGAAGGACGACGGCGAGGGCGGCGACGTCACAGCCAAGCCGAAAGCCAAGAGTGGCGGCGGGCGCAAGCGGGTCACCATCAACCGCGATCCGTCGGGGTCGATTATTTCGGCGGACATTGACGAGGCGAGCGCGTAAATGGCAAGTACGGGCGAAACGTGTAACAGCTTCATGTTGGAATGCCTCCAAGGGGTGCATCAACCCGGGGATACCTACATGGTGGCGCTCTACACGCCGAGTGCGTCCCTCTCAAGAGCGACGACCGTCTACAGCAGCACGGATGAGTGCCCGAACAGCGGCACGTATACGGCTGGTGGACAGGCGCTCGTGGGCTATACGGCCGTCCTCGCGGGGAATGTGGCCTATCTCGATTGGACCTCGGATCCGCAGTGGACGGGGGCGACGCTGACCGCGCAAGCCATGCTCATCTACAACGCGACACGCGGGAACAAGGCTGTCGCGGTGATCACGTTCACGGGCGGGACGATTACGAGCACGAATGGCACGTTTGATGTCACGCTGCCGGCGCCGGGGGCGACCGCCGCCGTGCGTCTGAGGAACCCATGAAAACCCTGACTCTCTGTCTGCTCTGTCTGGCGGTCTCCGCGTCGGCCCAAACGACGACACGCAAACTGCAATGGACGCAGTCTGATGCGGTGACCGTGGCGGATGCGCAAGCCTTGGTCTACACGCTGACGATTGATGCCCGGCCGCCGGTGGTCGTCGCGCAGACGTGTGCGCTCGTGGGCACGGTGGTCACGTGCACGACGCCACTTGCCGCGTTGGGGTCGGGGAAGCACACCCTCACCCTGCAAGTCGATAACGGGTTCGATTCGGCCGTGGCGACGCTCAGTGGGGCCTCACCGAGCGTGCCGAGCAACGTCAAGATCGCGATCACGATTACCGTGCCGTAGGAGGGCCTGTATGGCTGGAACCTTTGCCGACAAAGCGACGCTCGCGACGGACAACAGCTTCATCAATAAGGTGAAGGTTGCGCTGATTTTCAGAGCGAATGAACTGATCAACAGCACGTCGGCGCAGTCTCTGGCTACCTACGACGTGGTCGGCCACGCGAAAGCCATTTTCCAGAACGCGGGCAGCGATGCGCCGTCGATGGCGTGGCGCGTGGCGGCCAGTAACGCCACGATAGGCGCGGCGGCCCCCGCGGTCCCGATTGATAGCGATGTTCAATTCGCCGTGAACACGATTCTGACCGCCTTGCAGTAACCGTGGCTGTCACGTTTCGCGCCACGTCGAAGATGCAGACGACCACGACCGGCAATACCACGGCTGTTGAACCCACAGGGACGGTGTCCGGCGACGCGATGATCTTCTACGTGGCGGCGGATTCCGGCACAACGATTGGCGCCCCCGCCGGGTGGACGGTGCCTTCGGGCTTCTCGGGCAATAGCGGCGGCATGGACTTCATGGCGGGCTATATCCTGCGGGGCGCGTCGGCCCCAAGTATGGTGTTCACGTTCACGGGGACCAACATCTACCGAGAGATTCAGATTATCACCGTGCAACCGGCGTCGGGCACCGTGGCCTTCGATGCGGCCTCCGCGGCGGGTGGTACGGGGTCGAGCGCTCATGCGCCGGATGCGCCCGCGGTCGTGGCCGTTGCGACCGCCTCACTCGCGGTCGCGATTGGATTGAACTTTGCGGGCTACACGAGTGTCGGCGCTCCCAGCGGGTACACGTTCCGGACCGATACCGCGAATGCGACGTATGACGGCGGGATCGCCACGAAGACGCTGTCCGCGTCGGGGTCCGAGAATCCTGGCGCCTTCACAGGGACGTGGGCGAACGGCGCGTGGTGGGATGGCTGCGCGATGACCTTCACCGAGGCGACGACCCAATCCGTGGTACCGCTCCTGATGCGTCAGTATCGGGCGAGGCGGATGTAAATGCAGTTTCTTCGTCAGAACACGGCGGTCATGGTCACGGTCGGGCCGTTTTACGACAAAACGGACGGCGTGACGATCAAGACGGCGCTGACGATTACCAATGAGAAACTGACACTGACGGCAGATACCGATGCTGGGAGTGCCCCGACGAACATTCTCGACAACGTCACGGGGGCGACGAGCGGAACCGCGAATGACCTGAACTACATCACAGGGAACGATGCCGGGATGATGCAATTGGAGTTGGCCGCCGCGGATACCAACCGAGTCGGGCGGATGACGCTGTCGATTACGGACGCGGCGAATCATGTGCCGGTGTTTCATGAGTACTTTGTGCTCCCGCAAGCCATTTTTGACTGGCTGACGGGCGTGATTGTGCCCTTGCCGGCCAACGTGACGCAGCTCCTCGGGACTGCCTGGCTGACGCCGGGGACCGCGGGCACGCCGGATGTCAACGTGAAGCTCTGGAACGCGTTGACCACCGTCGAGCTGCCACTGGTGCCCACGACGGCGGGTCGCAAGCTCGATGTCAGCGCCGGCGGGGAAGCGGGCGTGGACTGGGCCAATGTGGGCAGTCCGACCACCGCCGTGGATCTGTCGGGCACAACCATCAAGACGACGCAAAAGGTGGACGTCGACACGATCAAGACGAACCCGGTGGTCAATGCGGGCACGATCACCTTTCCGACCACGGCGACGCTGGCGAGTACGACGAACATCACGGCCGGCACGATCGCCACGGTCAGCGGCAACGTGAACGGGTCAGTGGGCAGTGTGACGGGCCTCACGGCCAGCGATGTGGGCGCGATCAAGACGCAGACAGACAAGCTCGCGTTTACGGTGGCCAATCAGGTGGATAGCAACGTCCTGGACTGGAAGAGCGCCACGGCCCCCGCGATGACGGGCGATGCCTTCGCGCGTATTGGGGCGGCTGGCGCGGGCCTCACCGCCGTGCCGTGGAATGCGAGTTGGGACGCCGAGGTCCAAAGTGAAGTGCAGGACGCCTTAGACGGCACGATTGCCGATTCCATCCCAGCGGATGGGGTCCGACCGTCCATCAGCCAGGCACTCTACATGCTGACGCAATTCATGCTCGAGCGCAGCGTGGCCGCCACCACTGTCACGGTGGCCAAGCCGGACGGTACAACCGCGCTCTTTACGTTGACCTTGAACGATGGCACGACCCCGACAGCCATCACGCGAGCAACGTAATGGCGGACATCAACCAAGTTATATCACTGGGCATCGGCACGCCAGCCGACATCAAGCATCTCATCTTGGTGGGGCTGTCGCCGAATGTCTCAGCGGTCAATGCGACGGCCCTCGGGATCGGAACGGAAGTACTGGCCGAGTCGGGCACGGCCGTGGCCGTGGGGACTGGTGGCGCGGGTTCGCCGTGGGTCGGGTATGAACCCCGCGATCTGTATGCCCCGCGGCTGGTCAAGAAGCTCAAACGTGAGACGCAGGTTCCTGCGATACAGGTTTCTGAGCGTGTTGATGCTGTCGCGGTCGGGATTGGCGTCGAGACTTACGTCCGGACCGGGAAGGCGAAGGCACGCGGGACACAGGTTATCCATGCTCGCGCGCACGGCATCGGCGTGGAAGTCCGGGCGGCGGTGGGACGGGCGATCGCGTCCGGATCAGCCTCAGCGCGGGGCCGGTTCCCCGGGGACGATGATGATGAAGTACTGGCCTGGATTCTGTCGGTGGCCGCATGAGTGAGCAGACATTTTGGCGTGAGACGTGGCGATTGACGCTCGATTATCTCGCGGCAGCCGCGTGCTGTGTTCCGAGCGGCATTCTGTACGCAGTGTTCCAACCTGGCATTTTCGGAACGGTCATGTTGATGTGTGCCGCGTTTGCCTTCATGGAAGCGCGCGTCATTTGGGTGCAAGACCGCCGAAAAATGCGTGACCGCTCATGAGTGACGAGAAGCGCGAAGCCCTCGCCAGCCTCGTCGAGCATCCCGGCTGGGCGCTGTTTCGCCAGATGGTCCAACAGGAATGGGGCGATGCGGGCCGCCGGTTCGAATCGGAACTGGATCGCCTCGCGGATGCGGATGATGCGGCCACCGTGAGTCGGATGCGGCAAGTGTCGGTGGCCCGGCGGGAGATTCTCCGTTTGATGCGCTGGCCGAGTGAGGAGTTGAAGAAATTGGCGGAGGAGAAGAAGCCGGAACTCGTGTCATTGAGTCGACGTGGAGGTTTATGAAGGACGGATTAGAGCAGTACAAACAACAGCAGGCGCAAGGGTTTCTCCAGCAACTCAATCAGTGGCCGCCGGGGATTGCGGCGCGTGATACGCGGCCCATGCGCGTGCGCCTCGAAGAAGTGCTGAAGCATGATCGCGCCGAGATGGACCGATTGGCGCAGCGCTGTGATGACATCTCCCGCGCGCTGACGCTGCTGGATCAGAATCCGGCGGTCGAGCAACTGGGTGATCTTCTCCGGAGAATCATGGGATGACGGTCCCGTTGCGTGTCCTTGGTGCGCGTGTCCTGATCGAACCGGACCGCGAAGACCTGAGCCCCCAGCAAGCCGCCAGCGGGCTCTACACGGCGCGAACGCTCGGGGCCGCCGTCACGGGCTCTGATGACGCGGAAAGCTGGTACAGCGGCATCGTGGTGGCGCTGGGTGATGGGCTGACGGGGCCGTTCGACGTGCGCCCGTTCGTGTTGCGTCGGTTGGAAGAATTGGCGCTGGAACCGCTGTTTCACTGCACGCCGACCGTGGACGTCCTGAAACTGCGGGATGAGGTGGCCGTCTTGCCGGTCGACAAGGTCTGCGATTTCCAGATCGGGGATGCGGTGACGTTCGCCAGCACGGCGGGGCAGTCGATTGAGATTGATGGCACGCCGTACCTCATCTTGGACGTCGATGAGATTCTCGGGGTACTGAGTCCGGAACCTGCACAGGAGCTCGAACATGTCGGATGAACTACAGATCAACAACCCGCTGCCGGAGGAACAGGCCCCGGAACCCGTCGCCTCGCCTGATCCGGCGGCGGAGCCTGAACCGGAAGGCGTGGTCGAAGTCGCCGGGCAGAAGATGGTGCCCGTGGGGGTGCTCACCGCTGAACGTCGGCGGCTGAAAGAAGCGCATGAGCGCGATTTAGTGCCAGTCCGGGAACGGCTGTCCCGTGCCGATCAGATTGAAGCCCGGTTGAATGCCTTCGAACAGCAACAGCGGCAGCAACCACAACCGGAGCCAGCGAAAGACGATCCGATCGCCAAGGTCACCGATGAGGACGCGGAACGGCTGGCGAAGCGCTACGAGCTGTTCACGCCGACTGGCCTGGACCTGCCCCGGGCGAAGCAGATCATCGCGGAACAGCGGGCGGAGACACGGCGCATTGCGGAGGAAGCCGCCTCACAAGCCATGGCGCCGCTGCTCCAGGACACGGCAGCGACGGCCAGCAAGCACAACTTCGTGGAAATGGCCACTCAGAAAGCGCCAGACGGCTCGCCACTGCTGGATGCGAACGACCAGCGCGCGCTGGCCGAGCTCTGGGCCGGCTTCCCGCCTGAACTCACCGCCAATCCAGCCGTGGCGCAAGTCATTCTGAATGCGGCGCTCGGGCAGCGGGTCCGGTCCCGGAAGCCGCAACCCTCGGCGCCCGGGCGAGAGCCGCTGGTGACCGAATCGGCGGGCGGGGTGCGTCCGGCGTACACGGCCTCCAACGTCGAGAAGAAGATGGCCCAATCGGTCGGGATGTCGGCGTCCGACTGGGAAAAGGCTGCCAAAACCTATCAACCCGGCATTCCGAATGCCTTGGAGTAACCCATGCCATATGTGAAAAAGCCGCGCGTGACCACCGTGGCGCGGCGGGATGTCATCACCCGCCGTCTCGCGAACCCGATGGGGAATGAATCGCTCGCCATTCCCTCGAATCCGCCGAAGCACTGGGTCTTCCGCATCGGGAATGGGGCCATCAGCCCGGATCACATCTGGCGCATGCGGCAACAGAAAGGCTGGGACTTCGCGGAACCCGCCGACATCGCGGGCGGCCTCCCGGAGGATTTCGGCTTCGAACATCGCAACGGGCGGTTGATCCGGGGGGATCGCGGGCAGGAAGTGCTGCTGAAGATGCTGGCCTCCGAGTGGCGGCTGATCCAGCAGGCCAAGTCGGATCAGAACACGAAGCAGATGAAAGGCATCAAGGACATTCCGGAACGGGCGGCGGCGGAGTTTGGCGGGTCGGAGGGCTCGGAAGCGGCGGATGTGCTCCACAAGAGCCTGCAACACATTGAAATCACCGAAAAGAAGGAAATCGTCCGATCCGAGGACTATCAGAGCTGATGAGCATCTTTGCACGCCTCAGCGGGAAGTATATCGGCGTCGAACCGGGGCACTGGGAGGTGTACGCCAACCGCCCCGCCGGTGGGCCGTGGGAAGAATTGAAGATTACCAAGCACGAGCGGTGGTCAGACATTCTTGCCGTCGCTGCCAACCGGCAGATTTGCGTCGGCGAATCGACCCGCCAACTGGAGACACGCACCGCGGGCGAGATTGACGGCTGGGGCGGCCAGTGGGCCATCAGCGCGGACGGAAAGACGGCGACGTGTGACCAGTGGACGCTAGCGCTCGAGGGCTACCACGTCGTCACGCCGCTGCATCTGGAACAGCGAGGCAATCACTTCGTCGATGCTGGTGGCAATCGGATCGTGTATCCGGCGGTCGATCAGTTCTTTGCTTTCCGGCAGTGGCGCGATGGCGGACCGGATGCGCTGATGCCCGCTGTTGAGGAATCACACCGTCTCGGGTTTACCTGCTGGCGGATGTGGGCGCAAGGCAGTAAGGCGCAGAACACGGTGGCGGACCTCTCACCGAAGGAAGCGGGGTACTACGACGACGTGCGCCCCTGCACGGATTTCCTCAACGCGCAGGGCATCGTGCCGCTGTGGACGGCGTGGATCGATAACCAAGACGTTAAATCGACCACGGCACACTGGTATGCGCTGGGCGAGCGGCTGGTAGGGTCCGCGGCGTTGATGTCCGAAGCGAATCAGCACGAGAAGAACGCGCAGGGAATCGACATCTACTCAGTCGGATCTCCCGGCGCGGGCATCATCTGGAGCCGTGGCTCCAGCGTCACGCTCGACAAGCAGACGCCCCCGCGTGGTGCGCCCGCGAGCGAGATCCACCCGACCCAAATTTCCTTTGAACGGGCGCTGATGGACAGCACCGCGTCCCCGATCAACATGCGGGAGGTGAACGGCTCCACGTTGGTCTGGATGACGGAATGCCACCCGTTCGGCGACGGCAACGCCTACAGCACCTTCCAGGCGTGGCAACTCGCACGGGGCTACTCGATCGATTGGGGGCTGGCGGTGTTTCACAACAGGCAGAGTCAGCGAATGCAGTTGATGCACGACGACACGGCGGCGGCTGGTGCGGCCTGGGTCAAGGGCATGACCTTGTGATGAGAAATCGCAAAAACACTGCCGCTAGTGTTGTATCTGGCGTGGCAACCGCGTATCGTGCAGTCTGGCTCTTCTATCGGGTTGCGATGACCGCCCATCCATCGCACGAGATCGCCACTCGTCAACAGGCGTCTCGAGTGGCCGTCCTCGTCTGACGGTCTGCGGGTCGCCGCCGCACTTCCTCCGGGCGTGTCGGGTCGCTGGCGGCTGTCGGGTCGGGTACACCAGCGATCGGCACGAGGTTCACTCCGATCCACTCCTCACGTTCACCGTGTCTCTGTAAGTCAGAGGCCAGAGGTGTGGCTCTATGGCTGATTGGGCAAATAGTTCCAACTCCCGCATGCGGCCCTACCGGCATCCGTCCGGTTCGCCGCAACTGCGCTACTTCGAAGAATCCACCTGTGCGGCCACCGCGGTCATTCGACGGGGCGATATTGTCGCCTTCGATACCGTCGTGGCGTCGGCCAGTCACCGGATCGTTCGCGCGCCGTCCTCGGGCGGCACCGGCACGAACCTTCTGCAAGTCGGCGTGACGTCCATTGTGGGCATCGCGGCCACGGACAGCACGTCGGACGGCTCCACGACCGGCTTGGCGCCCAACGGGGCCAGAGCGGCGGAAGGGCGCCGGATTGGCGTCTTTGTCGCAGATCCGACGATGGAATTCCTCGGCTTCCTGTCGTCAGGGGGCGCCGGACCCGCCATCGCGGCCAGTTCGCTCATCGGCCTCAATAAGGCCGTCATCTACGACCGGACGCAGCATCAGTTCTTCATCGATTCGACCAATTCCACCGCCGCGCTCGTCGCTGTGAAGATTACCGACATTCCCTCGGAATCCATCAACGACACCAACGGGCCGGTCATCTTCAAATTCCTGTCGTCCAACGTGGCGACGGCCGTTTAACGGAAGGAGCCTGACGTGCCACAAAATCGCGGGACTTTCGTTGAACTGCACGACAACCTGGATCGCACCGTCTTCACCCTCTTGGGCAAGGAATGGAAGGAACGCAAGAAGATCTGGAACCAGGTCTACGATGTCAAGACGTCGAAGAAGCGCTCCGAACTGATGATGACCGTGATGGGGGTTGGGGACATTCCGGAAAAGCCGGAAGGCCAGCCGTTCACCTCGGACATCATCCAGAAGGGCTACGACCGGGAAGTGATCCACACGGAATTCGGGAACATGTTCGAAGTGACCTTGACGGCGCTCGAAGATGACCGGACCGATGTGCTCGCCTCCCATGCGAAGTGGTTCATGTTCGCGGCCCGGGTGGTGCAGGAGAAGCGCGCGCATCTCTTGTTCAACAACGGGTTCACGACGGAAACCAGCCCGGACGGCGTGAGCATCTTCAACACCGCCCATCCGCTGAAAGGCGGCGGCACGGCCCGCAATCGTCCGGCCACGGACGCGGATCTGAGCTGGAACGCACTGCAGCAAGCGATCATCGATTGGAACACCGATCAGAAGTTCGAAGCCGGCCAGTTCATCATGCCGACCGAGAACTTGCGGCTGTTCGTCCCGCCGCATCTCATGCTGACCGCGGATCGCATCATCAACAGCAAGGGCCTGCCCGGTGTGGCCGACAACGATCGGAACAGCATCAACGCGCTGTTCGATATCAGCGTGGTGAGCTCGCCGTACCTGACGGATACGGATGGCTGGTTCCTGCTCTCGGCGAACAAGGATGAGCAGGGCTTCGTCAGCTTCAACCGGATCCCGATGACCATGTTGGACCCGATGACGAACTCGCGGACCAGAAACCGTGAGTATCCAATACGTTGGAGACAGTCATGGACGACACGGTGGTGGCAGGGAAGCTACGGTACTGTTGGCGCCTAGGATAACAATAAAGTAGCCATTTCTCGCTATTTCCTCTACACTGCGTAGTGGAGGTAGCGAGAATGGAACTCAGCAGTGAACAGTCGGCGTATCTCGCGGGGGTTGTAGACGGTGAAGGACACCTGGCGATTCAACGTGTGCCGCCACGACATGGGCGCTCGACGCCGTTGTTCTCGTTCAGGGCGAAGATCACAAACACAAACCTTCAATGGTTAGAAGGCATTCAGGCGTGGATCGGCGGGCGAATCCAGCGGATGGATTCAGCCAAACGAAAGAATCGTCGGCCATGCTACGACCTCACGCTGAACGGGGTCGAAGCGCGGGCCATGCTCACGCGGATCATGCCGTTTCTACGGCTCAAGCAGGAGCACGGCCACATTCTGATGCAGTACTTCGATGTGGCGGCGCGTCGGCGCGATTCGAATCTTCCTGGTCGTCCATCCAACGGGCCAATCGTGGACGAACTCCAGGCGCTCTACGAAGAATTGAAATCGAAGAACCTGCGCGGTTTAGTGCAGGACTGGAAGAAGACGCCAACGCAGGGCCGAACCTGTCAGATGGACGGCTGTCATCGGCAGCACAAGGCGCAGGGGTACTGCGTGATTCACTACGTCAAGTACATCAAACGCGGTGGACCGGCGTGGCACGAAGCCGCCTGCGCGGTTTGTGGGAAGCCGTTCGTCTCGAAGCGATCCGATGCGGTTTGTTGTTCGCGCAAGTGCGCCAATGCCGATTACAAGCGGCGGACGCGACATCCGGAACTTATCCCCTCGTGAGCGCGTGGGTGGCCCTGTGGGGGACAGGGCTGGGGACGTGAAGCCCTGCCCCGCGCTGTCACTTCACAGGAGCCACCATGTTCTATCGCAGCACGAATCCAGACGGGCAATACGTTCATCACCTCGGCGCGATTGTCGCCGGGGTCAATTCATCCCACGGCGTGGAGATTGACGGCGGCTCGACGGGGGGCATGGTCCGCGCGGTGGGCGATGATGCCAACATCTCGCTGAGTCTCTTACAGAAGGGCGCGGGGCTGCTCATTCTGGGCACCTCCACGGGGCCGGTCAGTTTCGGGGGCATCATCACCGGGAATTCGACCGAACCGGTGATCGGGGCCGCCTCCACGCGCGTCACGATCGGGGCCACGAACGCCCAAGTGAACTTCGGCGGGTCGACGGCGCCGTTCTACGGCTTTGTGCGCTACACCGATACCGGAGTCGCGACGCCGAACTTCAACACGACCAACATCATGGTGATGGAGACGACCCATGTGTTGACGGGGGTCAACTCCAGCCACTTCATTCTGGCGCAGGGCCGGAATCTCAGCACGGACTGTGCATTGGTCGGCGTGTATCCCTCGGCCTCCACCGCGGGGGATGTGCACTGCCGGTTCATCAAGGCGTCCACGCTGACGGTGGCGGCGTCGACCGCCACGATTGACTTCCTGGTGTTCAGATTCTAGGAGGCGATCATGGCCGGATACACCTGGGACTCCACCGGCGCCGCGGGCGTGCTGGGCTTGCCGGTCAAGCTCTATTTTCAGCCGTTCCAAGCCTCCGTCATGTACGAGCACAGCACGGGCTGTACCGGGACCGTGGCGTTTCGAACGGCGATGGAATCGACCGGGCCGTGGGCCACGCTCGGATCGACCACGACGAATTCGAGCGCGGCGGAAGCCTTCTTCTACACGCTGACGGGACCGTTCGGCGAATGGATTCAGCCGACATTTACGGGGTCGCCAACGACGGGGTATCACCGGGTGAAGATCAACTTCCCGGATGACGATCTGTAGGCCATGAACTTCAGCCACATGTGGTCGAGTGCGCTGACGCAAGAGATCGCCACGTCTGACAGCACGAAGCTCTTTACCGATGCGCGCCGGCAGCAAGCGGTGAACAACGGCGTGTTGCAATTTGTTGACCTGACAGAATGCGCCGTTCGGCAAAGCACGGTCACGAGTTCCCACGGGGTCCGCGAATACAACCTGCTCAGTACCGTGAATGTGCCGGATGGGGATTTCTTGCGGTTGTCGAAGCAGGGGCCGGAGTTTCACTTCACTGATACCGCGAGTCACGTCCAATACATCACGGGCGAGGACTTCCCGCGCCGAGACATCAACTGGCTGAACCAGTATCAACCCGGGTGGCGGGATTCCACCGGCGGCACGCCGAGTGCCTACTATGAACGGCCCGACGGGGGAGCCTACTACTTCGGGTTCGACACCCCGCCCGCGATTACCGCCGGACAAAGCGCGAAGGTGTTGCTGCCCTATGTGGCCCGCCCGGTGATCATGACGGCGAGCACGGATGTGCCGTTCACGTTTGCGGGCCTGACGCGCACGGATCTCGAGCCGTACCACATGGCGGGGGTGCATTACGCGGCCTATGAGCTCGAGAAGCTCCGCGGCGACGCACAAGCGGTGCAGACCCAGTGGCAGTTGTTCTCGAGCTATGTGGAGCGGTTCATTCGGGCGTGTCGGCCGAAGGGTGGCCGGCAGATCCGGCAGATGCGGAACTACTTCAGTGAAGCCCGGATTCGCCGCGTGGAACGGTCCGGGCTGATCGCGGATCCGTGGGCATGATTGCGATTCGCTGGGCGTGCGGGCATCAGGGCAGTGTGTCACCGACTAGTGACGTGACGCCGCGGTGTCCGGAGTGCGGGGAGCATCGCGTGCAGTCGGTGAAGACGCGTGCGCCGCGGTTTACTGGGGCCTGTAGCGGTCCATACGCGGAAATGAAGGCGCTCGAAGCCATACCCGTGTCACTCGCCGACAAGGGCCCGTTGAAGCTGAAGCAGCCGGAGGACTGATGGCAGGCATTTCATTCAGACCGGGCGCCGTGCAACCGGGTGCGGTTCCGACGCGCCAGCCGTTGCAGGAAGCCGTCAAGATCCTGTCGTTGCAGATGCCGCGGCGGACCGCAGCCGCCAATCCGCTGGCGAGTCAGACCGGGTCCGGCTTTACGGCGGGCAGTCGGCCATTCTCGCTCGGGCCGGCACCAGCTGGTGCACCGGGGGCGGCTGGAGCCGCGCCGACGGGGGGCGTGTCGAATCTCGATCAGATTGCGCAAGCGTTACAGGGGATGGCGTCGCGTGGACAGGCCCAGACGGGCGCATCGGCCATGCTGGCGCCCGGCGCCGTTCCGGGCACCTCAGATACCGTCATGAATCCGCCGGTGACGTTTCCGCAAGCCACGGCGAAAGGGGGCTATCCGCCGGTCATGCAGAAAGTGAGCGCGCCGCAACCCACGGATATGCCGCTGCCGGAAATCTTCAATCCGCCGGCGCGGTCCTTGGCTCCGTCGCTGCCGGACTATCCGCCGAGTGCCGTGGTGCCGGGACAAGGGGTGATGACGCCGGCGCCGGAGGGGGCCGGTGTCATGCAGCGCGATTCGGCCACCTATGGCCCACATGACGATTGGGGCGCGCCACGCACGACCACGCCCCCACCGCCGGAGTATCCGCAGATGCCGCCGAGTCCCACCGATCCCGGCCAGACGGGTGCGCCGGTGCCGTGGGGGTCTGCGCCGGGTGGCGGCTTGCCTGGCATCTCTGATGGGGTCGTGCAGACGCTGCCCGCAGGCTGGGACGGACCAGCCGCGCCACAGCCGTGGGGATCGGCGCCGGGCGGTGGATTGCCGCCGTCTCCGTCTCCGCCTGCGCCGTGGAACCCGAATCTGACGGATGGCACCGTGCAGACGTTACCAGCTGGGTGGGATGGGACGGCTGGCGGAGGACTGGCGCCACGGGGGTCGTCGCTGTCGCCGCAGGTTCTGGCGCTGCTTCAGGCCCTCAGTCAACGTCGGTAGCCGATGGCCAAGACCCTCACCGCCAAGCGTGTCGGCCCGGGGCCGCGCACCTATCAACAGGTGACGGTCTCCGATCTGTCTGGGGGCCTCGATCTGCGCCGGTCGCCGACGTTGCTCGCGCCGAATCGCGCTCGAGTGCTGATGAATCACTCGCTGGCCACACCAGGGGAATTGGTCGTGCGGGCGGGCTATCAAGCCTTCAGCACGAATAGTTTGGGCAGTCAGCGGATCCAAGGGGGCGTGCGGGCGTATCTGGCCTCGACGCAGTTTCTACTGATTGCGTGGAATGGCGGGATCTATAAGCCGACGGATGGGGGCATTCTCAGTACCACGCCGGTCTATTCGACGCTCAGCGCGGCGAATCAAATCTACTTTCCGTATGACCGGACACTGGTGGCGGCCTTCGATGGTGTGAATCGGCCGGTCAAGAGCACGGATGGGTCGTCGTGGACGAAGATGGGGATTGATCAGCCGACGGGGCAATCGTCGGCCTCGTCCGTCTCCAGCGGGTCCATGTCGGCCTCGGAATTCGAATTCTCCTTCTCGTACAAAGACCGTGGGTTGGCCGTCGAAAGCAACGTGTCGACGCTGGTGTCCACGCGCACGCTCGGCGCCACAGGCGCGATGCAGATCCAGGTGCCGAATAGCACCGATCCGCAAGTGGACGCCATTGTCATCTACGCCCGGAATAAGACCGCGGGCGAAGCCGTGCTGCGACGGGCGACGAGTGGCGCGATGTCCGCGGGCGCGAGTTCCACCTTTGTGCTCACCAGTTCGAATTGGTCCGCGAATGATGAAGCGCCGGTCAATCACAACGTGCCGGAGGCATACCGCTTTGGCGTGGTTTGGAAGAATCGGTGGTGGGCGGCGGATGGGACGGTTGGCAACCGCTTGCACTTCTCGGAACTGTTTCAGAACCAATCGTGGCCGACGCTCTTCTATATCGACATACCGTTTGAACGTGGGGA
>Ga0105249_10000498_pt1 | contig 36320 bp, 40 predicted proteins | sample KBSS44metaG_FD_81522 | JGI IMG/M metagenome (GOLD analysis project Ga0105249, IMG submission 81522) | Switchgrass rhizosphere microbial communities from Kellogg Biological Station, Michigan, USA - KBS S4-4 metaG | ecosystem: Host-associated > Plants > Roots > Rhizosphere > Soil | place...
GTCAAGCGCGAGAAGCAGGGCCTGGGCTACAGCATGTACCTCACCCCGCAGTGGACCGCCTACGCCAACGTCACCGACGAGGAACGCACCGGCGCGCGGCCCTATGGCGGCCCGTTCTTCTTCGCGTTCGCGTTTCCGAACGATGGCGGTGTCAACGAAACGGTCAAGCCGATCGACGACAGCACGATCAGCGTCAATGCGGGCTTGCGCTACGCCGGCTCGGTCTGGCGCATGGATTTCGGCTACCAGGGTTCGTTCTATCGCGACGCGAATCGCGCCTACACATTCCAGTCGCCGTTCACGCTGACCTCGCCGCTGATCCCGGGCTCGGTGGCGGCTCCGCTGTATCAAGGGCAGATGTCGACCGAACCGGACAACAACTACCATAACCTGCAGGCGACGTTCACACGCAAGATTGCGTGGAACGGCGAGCTCTCGATCACGGGCTCCGCCGGGCGCATGACGCAGAACGACGCGCTGATCGCGCCGATCAACTGCCAGGGCGTGTTCGGCATCGGCCTCAACGGCAGCCTGCAGACCGGACCGCAGAATCCATTCCTGTACAACTGCGCGGACTGGAACACCACGGCGGCGTTGTCGCGTCCGAATGCCGACATGCAGATCGACACCTCGATGCTCGATGCGCGCATCGTGCTGCAGCCGACTTCCGACCTCAGCCTGCGCGGCGGCTTCAAGTTCAATCGCGAGGACTATCGCAATACCTATCTCGCCTACAACCCGCTGACCGGCGACTACGGCTACGTCAGCGAAAACGGCTCGCAAGGCAGCATCGTTCCGGGGGAAGTCGGCCTGTTCAATCCGCTGACCGATCCGTCGGCATTGACGCGCATCTCGAGCCTGCCGCTCGACATCCAGACGACCGACGCAAACGTCGGTGCGGACTGGAAGCTCGGCGACAAGAACACGCTCGGCGCGACGCTCGACTACAACCGCTACGAGCCGAGCCACCGCGAACGCAGCCGGATCGACGACAGCAGCCTCAAGCTCATCTGGGTCAACCGCGCGCTCGACTGGCTGACGCTCCGCGCGAACTACACCTACCTCAAGCAGACCGGCAACGACTACGACTACGACCCCTACGACTTCACCTACTCCAACAGCCTGCCGGGCTACGTCGAGCCTGCGACCGGCACGCCGGCGCATACGGTCGAGGCGATGCGCAAGTACGACATGTCCAGTCGCGACGAGAACAAGGCCGACCTGATGGCGACCGTGATGCCGCGCGACGACATGACGATCAGCGCTTCGCTGCGCGGCGACTGGAACTCCTACGACGCGCAGATCGGCCGCCAGGACTACGACACCTACGGCGCCACGCTGCAGTGGGAATGGCAGCCGATGATCGCGACGAACGTGAGCGCGTACGTCGCGGTGGATCGTTCGCGCTTGAATCTTGCGAACGTGCAGGACCAGCAATCCGGTGCCGGCACCGATCCGCGCCTGGGCGGTGCGAACTACGCGCTCGACGGCATGTGGTGGCTGCACGACAAGCAGCGCGACTACTACGCCGGAGCCATCTTCAATCACGATTTCGGCCGCGTGCGGCTGGACGCGAGCTGGAACTACCTCTATTCGCGCGGCACCGACGGCTACACGTACGCCGGCTCCAGCGCCCTTGCCTATCCGGACACGGCGCCGAACGCGGGTCCCGGCGGCGGCGCGTTCCCGGCGATGGTCTACCGCGTGAACTCGCTGAATATAGGGCTGACGTTTCCGATCGCGCGGCGCGTCTCGATGCGCCTGTTCGACTACTACGAACGCGGCCGCGTCAGCGACTGGCACTACCTCGGCCTCGACGCCGGCTACGTGATCGGCAACCGCGTCTACACCGACGGCGGACCGGTCAGCTACAGCGCGAACCTCGTCGGCGTGCTGGTCAACGTGCAGCTGTGAGGCCCATGCCAATGAACCTCACCCCGTCCCGCCGCGTATCCGCCGTGCTCGCGCTCGTGCTCGCAGCGCCCGCCTGGGCGGCCCACGGTTACATCGACCAGCGCGACATCGCGCCGATCCACGGCGACGCGAGCGCAGGCGCCGCCAAGGCGGCCGTCTGCTTCGCCTGCCACGGTCCGAACGGCAATTCGCTGGTGCCGGCCTTCCCGCGCCTGGCCGGCCAGCGCGTGGACTATCTGTACTGGGAGCTGGCGAAGTTCAAGCGCGGCACGCGCCCGCAGTCGCCGATGACGGCGCAGGCGGCGACACTGTCCGACGAAGACATGCGCAATCTCGCCGCGTATTTTTCGCAGCAGGCAGCCACTGCCGACGTGGCGACGCCAGCCAGCCCCGAAGCGTCGCGCGGCGAAGCGCTGTTCCTGCACGGCGATGCGCGATCCGGCACCCCGCCGTGCCAGGGTTGCCATGGCACGACGGCCGCCGGCCTATCCGGCAACGCCTACGCCGCGTATCCGGCGCTGCGCGGCCAGCATGCCGACTATCTGGTGCAGCGCCTGAAAGACTACCGCGACGGCAAACTGAGCGACTCGAGCAACGATTTCATCATGCAGGGCGTCGCGCGCACTCTGGACGACGCTTCGATCGGCGCGATCGCCGCCTACCTGTCCACGCTGACCCCAACGGCGCCTTGAGGGTGGGAAATCGCGGCTGAAACCGCTCCCACACAGCAAAACCTCGCAGCAGCGGCTCTGTGGGAGCGGCTTCAGCCGCGACTCCCGTCCGTCAGCCGGAGCCTCTCGGCCGCGCGACCCACCGCCGCAGCCGCTGCAGTTCTGTCGGCTGCGCATCTCGCGTACCCTACGCAGTCTGCTTTCCCGCCGCTGCCCGCCGATGATCCCCGAACTCGGTCAATTCGCCCTGATTCTCGCCCTGCTGCTGTCGGTCGCCCAGTGCGTGCTGCCGATCCTCGGCGCCCAGCTCGGCAATCGCGCGCTGATCGCCGTCGCGCGGCCTGCGGTCGCCGGACAGGCGGTTTTCGTCGTGCTCGCGTTCGGCATATTGACGTACGCGTTCGTGACGCAGGACTTCTCGGTCACCTACGTCGCGCAGAACTCGAACTCGCTGCTGCCCTGGTACTACCGCTTCTCGGCCGTCTGGGGCGCGCACGAAGGGTCGCTGCTGTTGTGGCTGCTGATCCTCAACATCTGGAGCGTCGCGGTCGCCGCCTTCAGCCGCAAGCTGCCCGACGACTTCATCGCGCGCGTGCTCGGCGTGCTCGGCTTCATCGCCTTCGGCTTCCTGCTGTTCACACTGCTCACGTCCAATCCGTTCGCGCGCGAGCTGCCGATGCCGGTCGACGGCAACGATCTGAATCCGGTCCTGCAGGACTTCGGCCTGATCGTGCATCCGCCGATGCTCTACACTGGCTATGTCGGCTTCTCCGTCGCGTTCGCTTTCGCGCTGGCGGCCCTGCTCGGCGGCCACCTCGACGTGCGCTGGGTACGCTGGGCACGGCCCTGGACGAATGTCGCCTGGGGTTTCCTGACGCTCGGCATCGCGCTCGGCAGCTGGTGGGCCTACTACGAACTCGGCTGGGGCGGCTGGTGGTTCTGGGATCCGGTCGAGAACGCCTCGTTCATGCCGTGGCTGGTCGGCACCGCGCTGATCCATTCGCAGGCGGTCACCGAGAAACGTGGCTCGTTCCGCGCCTGGACGCTGCTCCTGGCTATTTTTGCCTTTTCGCTTTCTCTCCTCGGCACGTTCCTGGTGCGCTCCGGCGTGCTGACCAGCGTGCACTCGTTCGCGAGCGATCCCAAGCGCGGCCTGTTCATCCTTTCGTTCCTCGCCGCCGTCGTCGGCGGCTCGCTGCTGATCTATGCACTGCGTGCGCCTAAGGTCGCCGGCGGAGAGCCTTTCGCGGCCGTATCGCGCGAGACCGCGCTGCTGATCAACAACCTGCTGTTCACGTGCGCCGCAGCCATGGTGCTGCTCGGCACGCTGTATCCGCTCCTCGGCGAAGCGTTCAATCTCGGCCGCATCTCGGTCGGGCCGCCGTATTTCGGTTTCATGTTCGTGCTGCTGATGCTGCCGGTCGTGCTGCTGATGCCGTTCGGGCCGTTCCTCAAATGGCGGCAGGGCGACTTGAACGCCTCGGTCAAGCGGTTGCTTCCGGCGCTGTATCCGATTCCGTTCGCGCTGCTCGCCGCCTACCTGTTGCTCCCCGACGGTGCCGCGTCGGTGAAGGCCTACGCAGGTGTGGCCGCGTCGCTCTGGGTCGGCATCGGCATCGCGCTCTATGCGCTCTCGCGCTGGCGCAACGCGCCGCGCGGGCGCCGGTACACGCCCGAGATGGTCGGCATGATCTGCGCGCATTTCGGCGTCGCCGTATTCCTGGCCGGCGTGCTGATCGTCGAAGCGACCAGCATCGAAAAGGACGTGCGCCTCGCGCCGAACCAGAGCGTGGCCGTCGGCGCGCTGAGCTTCCGCTTCGATGGCGTCAAGCAGGCGCAGGGACCGAACTTCGTCGCACAGCAGGGCACGATCAGCGTGCTGAAGGACAACGCGGTGGTCGCGACGCTCAATCCGCAGAAGCGGCAGTACGCGCGCAACCAGCAGACCCAGACCGAGTCGGCGATCGACCCCGGCCTGTTCCGCGACATCTACGTCGCGCTCGGCGAAAAGGTCGGCGACGACGGCGCCTGGGCGGTGCGCGTCTACGTCAAGCCGTTCGTGCGCTGGATCTGGCTCGGCGCGCTGTTCATGATGCTGGGCGGCTTCGTCGCGGCTTGCGATCGGAGGTTCAGGGCAATAGCCGGGATTCGGGATGACCAGCCTTCGGCTGTTGGAAAGCACGCGGGATTCGGGATTCGTAACAGCAGCGACAGTATCGCCGCCCCTGCTTTCCCCAATCCCCAATCCCCAATCCCGAATCCCGGCTCCACCCCATGAACGCCCGACTCCTCCCCTTCGCCGGCTTCGTGCTGGTGCTCGCGTTGCTCGGCTTCGGCATCTGGTGGAGCCAGTACCACGACCTGCGCGAAGTGCCGTCGCCGTTGATCGGCAAGGCCGCGCCGGCGTTCTCGCTGCCGACGCTGGACGACCCCGAGCGCCGCGTGACGAATCTGGACCTGGCCGGCGAGCCGTATCTGCTCAACGTCTTCGCGAGCTGGTGCTTCGCCTGCCGCGAAGAGCATTCGATCCTAATGAACGACGGCAAGCAGCTCGGCATCAAGCTGGTCGGCTTCAACTACAAGGACGAGCCCGCCGACGCGAAACGCTGGCTCGCGCAATTCGGCAATCCCTACGACCTGATCATCGCGGACCTCCCCGGCGACGTCGCGATCGACTTCGGCGTGACCGGCGCGCCGGAAAGCTTCCTCGTCGATGCGCAAGGCATCGTGCGCTACAAGTACATCAGCCCGATCACGCCCGAAGTCATCGCGACCCAGCTGCTGCCGCGTATCGCCGCGATGAAGAAGGGGACGAAGTGATTCGCGCCTCGACCATCGTGCGAGCGGCATCGCCATCGACGTCGCGCGGAGGGAAAGGCAGGCGGCTCTGGGTGCTGCTGTGCCTGTGCGCCTTGCTGGCTTGCGGGTATTGCGCGCCCGTCCTCGCCATCGACCCGCTCCCGTTCAAGGATCGCGCCGAAGAGCAGCGCTTCCAGGCGCTTGCCAAGCAGCTGCGTTGCCTGCAATGCCAGAACGAAAGCCTCGAGGATTCGAACGCGCCGCTCGCCGCGGACCTGCGTCGCGACGTGTTCGAGCAGATGCAGGCCGGCAAGAGCGACGAAGAGATCAAGCGTTGGCTGACCGCGCGCTACAGCGATTTCGTGCTGTACGACCCGCCGCTGCACGGCGGCACGTGGCTGCTCTGGTTCGGGCCTCTGCTCGTTCTGGCCGCGGGCGCGGGCGCCGTGCTCGTCACCGTGCGCCGCCGGGCGAAAGCGGGCGCTTCCCCACAAACGGCGGCACGACCGGCAAGCGACGTCGAGGACGACTGGTGATGACGATGTTCTTCCTGCTCGCGGCCCTGATGATCGCGGCCGCGCTGGCCTGCGTCGTCGTGCCTCTGCTGCGCCACACGCGCGGCGCGGCGTCCTCGTCGGAAACCACTGCGCGCCGGCTGCGCGCGCTCGACGAGGCGCTGGCCGCCGGCGTCATCGATGCCGACGAGTACGCTGCGAAGCGCAGCGCGATCGATCTGCCGCCGACCACGGCCGCCGCGACGTCCGCACGTTCGCGCCTGACCTTCGCCGTCCTGTTGCTGGCCGCCCTGCTGCTGCCGGCGTCGGCGCTGCTGCTGTATCGCCTGGTCGGCGCGCCGCAGGCGCTCGATCCGGCCAACTTCGTCGCAGCGGCGCCGGAGCACGGCGACCGCGGTCCAGAGATGGAACAGGCGATAGCGACGCTCGTGCAGCGTCTGAAGGACCACCCCGAGGACGTCGAGGGCTGGGGCCTGCTCGGCCGCGCCTACACCGCCCTGGGCCGGCCGGCCGAGGCGCTCGATGCGCTCGAGCACGCGCATGCGATCGCACCGGACAATACCGCGCTGACCGTCGAGTATGCGCAGGCGCTGGCCGTCGCCGCGCCGACGCACCGCATCGACGGCGAAGCGCGCGACCTGCTCGAAGCGGTCCTGAAGACCGAGCCGCAGAACCAGCGTGCGCTCTGGCTGCTCGGCATCAGCGACTACCAGGCGAATCGATTCGATGCAGCGATCTCGCGCTGGAACGCGCTGCTGCCCTTGCTGCCGGCCGATTCCGATGTCGCCGCGAGCGTGAAGAAGCAGATCGCCGACGCGCAAGCGCACCGCGACGGCAAGGCGCCGCCGGCAACTCAGGTTGCGGCGTCCGAAGGCGACGATGCGGCGGACACGCCTGCGGGCGCGACGACACCTGCTGGCAGCGCGAGTGCCGCGCATCTGACGGTCAAGGTCGCGCTCGATCCGAAGCTCAAGGACCAACTCGATCCGAATGCGACGCTGTTCGTCTTCGCACGCGCGGCCAAGGGGCCGCCGATGCCGCTGGCGATCCAGCGTCTCAAGGCCGGCCAGCTGCCACTCACGGTCGCGCTCGACGACAGCATGGGCATGTTGCCGACGATGAAGCTGTCGATGTTTCCGCAAGTGATCGTCGGCGCGCGCGTGTCGAAGTCCGGCAACGCGCTGCCGCAGAGCGGCGACTTGCAGACGTTGTCGGCACCGCTGGACGTCCATCGCAGCGAAGCGATCGAGCTCACGATAGACAGCGTCGTTCCCTGAGCCCGCATCGGACGCTCCGCGCGCCGCAGGCAGCGGCGCCGCTCACAGCCACTCGCTGTGGCGTTCCTCGGCTGCGAGCACGGCCATCGCCGCGCGGTAGTCCTGCATGTACGCCGCGCGATCGCCGCCGAAGCGCAGCGGTGCGCCGACGAAGATGTCGACGAAGAACGGCACGATCATCCACTCGCCTTTCGGCAGCGCCTTCCCGAGACCATGCGTGAACACCGGGATCACAGGCACGTCCGGCCGGCGTTCGGCGATGCGCGCCAGCCCGGTCTTGAACTCGGCCAGCTGCTCCGGCTCGCCGCGCGAACCCTCGGGAAAGAACACGAGGATCTCGCCGCGATCGAGCGCCGCCGCCACCGGCGCGAGCAGGTCGTCGTGGATGTGCCGGCGCTGCCGGTTCAGCGGCACGATGCCGACCACGTTGAGCGCGAACCAGGCGAGCACGCGGTTGCGCAGAAAATAGTCCGCCGCGGCGACCGGCCGCACGCGCGGCAGCAGGTGCAGCGGCAGCAGGCTGATCATTGCCATCGCGTCGAGGTGGCTGTTGTGGTTCGCCGCGAGGATCGCCGGCCCCTTAGCCGGCAGGCGCTCGCGATGGCGCACGTTCAAGCCGAGCACGAACAGCACGACCAGCCGCACGAGCACGCCGTAGAAAAAAAGCCGCAACAAATAGCCCATGCCCGGTTCCGCCCACTCGTTCCGCTCGACCCCTTCCGCCGTCATTCCCGCGAACGCGGGAACCCATTTTGCTTTTTGCTCCGAGTACCTCACTGCTTTCCGACGTCATTCCTGCGAAAGAGGAAGCTGCTTCATGGCGGTGCAGCCGGTCCTCCATTTTCTTTCCGCTCGAACCGCGCCAGCGACGTTACGGGAACACGCGCGCCCGCCACCGGCTAAAAATAGAAATACGCCATGAAGTGAAAGAACAACGGCGCCGTGAACAGCAGGCTGTCGATGCGATCGAGAATGCCGCCGTGCCCCGGAATCAGCGCGCCCGAATCCTTGACGCCGATGTCGCGCTTGACCGCCGAGATCGTCACGTCGCCGAGGAAGCCGCCGAAGCCGATCATCAGGCCGACCGCGATCGAATCCATCGGCTTCAGCGGCGTCAGCACCGGCGCCAGCAGGAACGAAACCAGCGTCGTCGTCAGCGCGCCACCGAGCAGTCCCTCGACGGTCTTCTTCGGGCTGACGCTCTCGATCACCTTGTGCCGTCCGAGCGTGCGGCCCCAGACGTACTGCAGCACGTCGTTGAGTTCGGTCAGCAACACCACGAACAACAGCAGCGCCGCACCGTGCGCGGCCACCGGCTTGCCGTCCGGCAGCACGAGCAGATAGGCCAGGTGGCTGAGGCCGAACACCATCGTCATCAGGCCCCAATGCAAGGTGCCGGCCGCGCGCAGGAAATCCTTGGTGTCGCCGCGCAGCACCATGCGCATCGCGACGAACAGAAAAGCCCACACCGGGATGAAGATCAGGAACATGTGGTACCACTGCTGCCAAACCCACCAGTACTGGATCGGCACGCACAGGTAGACCCAGAACAGCACGCGCCGATCGGCGCGCCGCGTCGGGATCAGCGACAGGTATTCCTTCAGCGCTAGGAACGAGAGGATCGCGAAGAAGCCGATCGCGACGCTGCGGCGGAACGCGATCGCAACGGCGAATACGCCGACCAGCACCCACCACGACTTCACGCGCGCGGCGAGCTCGGCATGCCGGTTCGTGTCGTCGCCACGGCGCAGGAAGGCGACGACGAGGCTGGCGACGACGAGCAGCGCGACGATCGCGCCGAGCGTGTAGAGCACATTCGGCGGGATCCACAGATGCAGGTTCATGCCGTCTCGTCCGAAGGGATTTGCCCCAGCGCGCGGCGCGCGCGGTTCGCGATCGTCAGTGCCGACAGCGCAACCAGCAGCCACAAGAGCCACGCAAGCCAGCTCCCCGCAGCGACACCGAGGCCGAGCAGCAGGCCGAGCGCACCGAAGACGAAGGCGCGGTCGCTCTTGCCGAACGGTCCGTCGTAGCGGCGGCTCGCACCGATCTGCACGCCGATCACGCCGGTCATCTCGACGATGATCGCGAGCACGACCAGCACGACGAGCGGCAGCGCGGGGAATTCCGGGCGCAAGGCCAACGGCAGGTACATCGCCGCATCCGCGACGACGTCGCCGAGCTCGTTGAGGATCGCGCCGAGCTTCGACGCCTGGCCGTGTTCGCGCGCGAGCATGCCGTCGATCGCGTTCAGCGCCATGCGCAGGAACAGCGCGAGCGGCAACAGCAAGAGCACGAGCCGATCGTGGCACACGATCAGCAGCAGGCCGGTCGCCATCGCGAGCGCAACCGACGCCAGCGTGACCTGGTTCGCCGTGACGCCGGCACGTGCGAGCGTGCGCACGAACGGCCGCAGCAGCGACTGAAAGGCCGGCTTCAACTGGTAGATGCTCGCCATCGACTCCCGACCCGCGCGCAGACGTGCCGACGTCCCTTCCCCCCGATGGAACCCGCGCTGGCCGGACGACGCGGCGGGCGCACGGCGTTAAGGTAGCAGACCTGCGCGCGCCGATTCGACTTGGCGGCTCAGCCGCAGCTCGCTACATTGCGTTCCTTTCCCGCTGCACCGCTCCCATGTCCGACGCCCGCCGCTATTTCGACCTGTCCTCGCCATTTGCGATGAAGCGCGGCGGCGCGCTGACCGGTGCGCGCCTGGCATACGAGACCTGGGGCACGCTGAACACCGCACGCGACAACGCGATCCTGATCCTGACCGGCCTGTCGCCGAGCGCACACGCGGCATCGAACGCGACCGACGCCTCGCCGGGCTGGTGGGAGGACATGCTCGGTCCGGGCAAGGCGATCGACACGGATCGCTGGTTCGTGATCTGCGCGAACACGCTCGGCTCGTGCAAAGGGTCCACGGGACCGGCCGACGTCAATCCCGCGACCGGGCAGACCTATCGCCTCGACTTCCCAGAACTGACCCTCGAAGACGCCGCCAACGCGAGCTGTGAACTGGTGCGCGGCCTCGGCATCGATCGCCTCGCCTGCCTGCTCGGCAACTCGATGGGCGGCATGACCGCGCTCGGCTATCTCGTGCAGCACCGCGGCAGCACGCGCGCACACATCAGCATCTCGACCGCGCCGCAGGCGCAGCCGTTCGCGATCGCGATCCGCTCGCTGCAACGCGAGGCGATCCGCTTGGACCCGAACTGGAAAAACGGCCACTACGACGACGAGCACTACCCGGAAGCCGGCATGTCGATCGCGCGCAAGCTCGGCGTGATCACCTACCGCTCGGCGATGGAATGGGTCGGCCGTTTCGCGCGCATCCGCCTGGATTCGGAGCAGCGCGAGGAGGAACCGTTCGCGGTCGAGTTCCAGGTCGAGTCCTACCTCGCCGGCCACGCGCGCCGCTTCGTGCGCAGCTTCGACCCGAACAGCTACCTGTACCTGTCGCGCGCGAGCGACTGGTTCGACCTGGCCGAACACGGCGGCGGCAGCATCGACCAGGCGCTTGCGCGCATCGACGTCGAGCACGCCCTGGTCATCGGCGTGGAGACCGACATCCTGTTCCCGCTGCCGCAGCAGGAGCAGATCGCCGAGGGCCTGCGGGCCGCGGGCGCCGCGGTCGAGTTCGTCGCACTGGACAGCCCGCAAGGCCACGACGCCTTCCTGGTCGACATCGAGCGTTTCGGCGCCGCCATCGCACGCTTCCTGGCCGCGCTGTAGAATCGCGCCTTCGAAAACCCGCGGCGCGACCGCCGGCCCTGCCGGGCGCGCGCCGATGGATCGCCACCGGAACGACCCTCATGCTATCGCTCGAATTTCCCGGCGCCCGCCATTTCGTGCAAGCGATCGACACCGCCGTCGCCCAAAGCGACGAAAAAGCGGTCACCGAGGCGCTGCGCAATACGCTGTGCCGCCTGATCCGCGACGGCAGCGTGCGCCTGCCCGACTGCGTGTTCGAGCGCGAGCTGGACCACTACGCGCGGCGCGAGCTGTATCGCAGCGACGACCACGGCTACAGCGTCGTCGCGATGACCTGGGGCCCCGGCCAGGGCACACCGATCCACGACCACGCCGGCATGTGGTGCGTCGAAGGCGTGTGGCAGGGCTTCCTCGAAATCACCCCATACGAACTGATCGAATCGCAGGACGGCCGCTACCGCTTCGAACCGCGCGGCACGATGAACGCCGGCGCCGGTTCCGCCGGCAGCCTGATCCCGCCGCACGAGTACCACACGATCCGCAACCCGAGCGACGATGCAATCGCCGTGTCCCTGCACATCTACCGCGGTGCCCTGAACTCCTGCTCGGTGTTCCAGCCGGAAAACGGCGGCTGGTACGCGCGCGACGAACGCCACCTGTCACTCGACCGGACGCACTGATCCGCCGCGACCTCGCGGGCCTAGCGGCCGCCTCGGAGCGCACTTTCCGCGGCAAAACGCTTATACTTCGCGACCCCGCGCGGCCACCCGCCACGCGATGCCAGCCGAAGTGGCGGAATCGGTAGACGCAGCGGACTCAAAATCCGCCGCCCTTAAAAGCGTGTGGGTTCGAGTCCCACCTTCGGCACCAGTAAGCTCTTCCATCCCATCCCACCGCGTTCCTAAGTCCCCTGATTTTCCGGGGATTTTCTGCAAATCTCCTCCCGTGCCAGTCCACCGGGAACCATTGCAGTCCGCGCAGTGAGTAGATTGTGAGTAGCAATTGAGCCTCGACAGCGTGGGTCCGGCGTTCTACTCACTGGCTCCAAAACCTCTACTCACACCCCGTGCTGACCGAGACCGAGCTGCGCAAACTCAAGCCTCGCGAGCGCCTCTACCGAGTCGCCGACGCGAACGGGTTGTGCATCGAGGTGACGCCGGCCGGCGCGAAGTTCTGGCGCTACCGCTATCGTGTAAACGAACTGACCAAGATGATCGCCATAGGCGACGGCTAGCTCGCTCACGCTATATCGCGATCAGCGGCGCGAGCTGCTGGCATATCTCAGGAAGGCCGCACCAAAAACTAGCTGAATTCTTGCGGGAACCACTCTGACGGCCGATGGGATTTACACTGCCGAAGCATCGAGTCGAGCGAGAATTGAGGTATTTGAGATTGTCACAAGGGGAAATTATGAAACTGTTCCCGGCCTGTCTTCTTCTCGCTGTAGCTTGGCTGTCTGACGCCGCGCTAGCTGGAGATTTGGAAGTCACTCGCGACGAGTTTGAGGACACGACAACGATTGCCGCTGGAGATCTATCGGTCGCCATCTACGCCAGTTTCAATCCTGTCCGGCTCTACCCGAAGCCGCATGGCGGTCTTCAAGGATGGCAAGCTTCAAGAGTTCCGCTTCCAAGTCGACCATCGTCAGGCGGGTGCGGTGCCGCGCTACGAGGAATGCCGCGACCTCAAGATGCTTGTGGACGACAAACCTTTCCCGCTTGAGTTCGTTTACCACCACGAGCCCATCCGTATGGATACCCAGGAGACGGCGCGCGCCGATGACCGCCGACCAGGCTGCCCAGAGCAGCAAGATCTCGGAATACTGCCCTTCACTGTGAGCGGTGCCGTACCGCCGATCGCGATCAATGCGCCAGCGATGAGCTATCTCGGCCTCTGCGCGCTTGTACTGACGCTCGTCATCGCAGCTACGCGGTCACAGCGAAAGGGACTAGCTAGAGACCTTTCGTAACTCCGCCGCCACGATTCTCAACAGTCCTGCTCGCCACCACACTGGCTCATCCCCCAAGGCCGGCCGCCTCAAGCCGTTTGGCGACCGCTCCCCTGTGTCGGCTGACGGGGCGCTTCTCCCTAATAAAATCCAGTGCGGACAGCCCGCGTGACAAATTCGATTAGACGAGAACCTCTCGCGGCGGCGCGCCGACCCACACGCCACCGGAACATCGCGCGACCACGTCTCCCTTTCTAAGGACGGTCCCTTCAGGATAAAGCGTCCCGTAGAACATGCACCCAACTCCATCTCCACTTGCAGTAGCCAGCTGCTGCAGCTCGTCGGGTGATTCAATGCGCCACCGCGTGCGAACTCCGGCCTCCTCCACCTCTAGCTCTTCAATTTTTTTCACGATGCAATCTCCGTTGTCGATGCAGTAGACATTGAGACGCCAAACGGTGGCAAATCACGACACGTCGATTCTGGAGAGGTTGAAAGCCGCCTAAGTCAAAGTCTGGCGCGATTCTCTCCCGGTGAGACTTCGACCCGTAGCGCGGCCGTCTTTCAAACGAGGGATTCACCTGATGGATCTCAAGCTCGTTGCACGTGTCGCGCTGCCCGAGTCCAACATCTGCTGGTGAGCCGGCGGTATGACACGCACTGAAAGCACATGCTCGGGCTGACCGCGGCTTGGGCGAAGACCTCTTCGGTTCACGAGCGAGTTGTCGATGACGATCTGGCCAAATCGCCATGCATGCTGACCTAACTCCACGCACTCAACGCAATTGGGTGGTCCCAACGCCTTACGAAGCCGAGCTGCGCTTCGAAGATAACTTCTCTTTGGACTATGAAGACTCTCGTTGCGAAACTGAAGCTCGGACAACGCCTTTAGAGGGTGCGAAACAAAATTGAAGCCCCACAAAGCCGAGAAGCCAAGAAATTTTAACCTCAACATCGGCCAGCAGCCGCCAGCGGAGATGGTGAAAGTCGATGATGGGAAGAGCTCGAACAGCTGCGACTCTGAAATTAGCCATGGAATGAGCACGCCATAGCCGTCAATCCGGATACCCTTTGAGAGGCTGTCTAAGTTCGCTTGAATGTAAGGCATCTTTTTGCGGCGCCCAGCGCCGGAGGTAGGCAGCCAAAGGCTGCCTGAGGGGAAGGCCTGCGTCTAGCCCCACATCCGCCAGCATCTTGTCGATGCGCACTGGACGCACCGGCGTTCGCGGCTAATGAACGCCCGAGGCATGTTAGGTGTCGTAAGATGATATCCCGACGATTGCCGGAGCTTCCCGATGAGTAACGTCCGAACGTACCGCACGCGCAAGCAGGTTTACGGGAAAGTGGGCGCGACTGATCCAGAGGAGACGCTCAACAACTCGACCCGCAGTCAGGCATCTGACCTCAACCCGTGGAGGTCGTCACGCGCTGTAGACGCTCTGGCGAGTCATCCGCAAATGGACTCTGACGATGGGGCTTGGATCGCCCCCACTACAGTGGCGGTGTTCCTCTCTTAGTCGCATCGAGGGGCCAACCCGCCTTCGCATCGCGCAAAAGCGCCGTGCGCGTAGCCCGCGTCGTCGTCAGCGTGTTCCACGACGTCATCGGCTGAGCCGGCGAAGTAGGGTCTGCTACTTTCGAATCGCATTCCGAATCATCCATGCGCCGCCAGTCAGACCGACGAGGAAGACCACTGCACGAACGAACATAGGTGGATTCATGACGCCTTGCCGATCAGGGAACGATGCAAGCCAGGCACCTTGGATCATCCATGAGAATCCGACCAGAGCAACAGCGAAGGCAGCAAGCGCGGCAAGAATCCAAAGCACTCGGCTAAGCGTCCGATTCAAAGCAACTTCTCCCGAGCGTGGAGCGAAACCGTTCGCAAGGAACCTCGACGATTTGCGGGTCGTGGTCGGTGGTGGTCATGGCTGGTACTGCCTTATCCCATGATCGGCTCACGCCGCCCAGTTATCGCCATCCAGACAAGAAACTCTTGCCCGATGTCGGTGATTTCGACGGTATCGTTTACGCGATTTACTAGATTCCAAGACTGCAGAAATCCGACCCAACTCGTCAACGATTGGTCCGCATAGACTTCGGGCGCGGACGCTTTGCCACCATCGTAAAAATGCTGTGCGACTGCGATTGGGTGCGGACCGCGAGCAGCGTTCAACGTTCTGAGAAACGCCAACTGCATGTAGTACATGGGCGTTGCCGCACGCTCGAAAAGAAGCTGCAGCGCGTTTAGTGCAGATAGCCTGAGAAGTTCTGTGTATCGAGCTTCTCCTACCAAGTGCTGCGTATCTAGCCGCGCGGTGATCTGTTGTATCGACCACTCAGTCGCACGATTGTTAGGAGGCGGCGCGGCGACAGGAATTACAAGCGGTGCGGCGGCTTGCTGGGGCTGTGGCGCATTGAGCACGACTCCGCCAGGAATTTTTCTGACCCGCCCCACGCTTCAGGAATTTGTTTGTAGGTTAGGCCGAGAAACGTCAAGCCGAGCAACAGCACCGTGTCCCACATGCCGAAGACGCCCATGACATCCCTCCCCTTGTCGTCGCAATTCGACGAAGAATATAGCGATTCGGCCAGCGATTTTCCTCCTCTCCGGAGACGCCTCGCGCAGAGGGAGCCACTATCCCGCTCTATCCCGCTTTATCCCAGCTTGTCCCGCAACGCGCTCACGATCGGATGTGAGTAACAATGTGAGTAACTTCTGGGGCGCTAGGCTGGAAACCATTGCAGCGCAATAGTGTGCGATGCCCACCTTCCCAACGACTTACGTGTCTCGGTGCATTCGGCAGTTTCTTACGGGGTAACACCGGGGTAACTTTTGTTACCCCCGCTCTGAAGATTCGACGCATCGCGTGTAGCCGCTCTAAAGATTGGACTCCAGCGCGCCCGCGATCGCGATTCCGAGCCATGATTGAAGCGACTCGTTACGGCATCACAGACACGATCGACTTCGTCGAAGTCGAGCTCGGCACAGCGCAGCTTTGCGATGCTCAAGGTCGCTTCCATGTCGAGAAAGATTTCAAGGTCAGCGGAGAGGTATGGCGCATCCACAAAAACGATACTGATCCATTCCCCTCTCGCCCACACGCTCACTGCGCCAGCGCCGACACGGTCTTCATCTGCTCCAGCGTCATCGACGTTTCAATCTGATGAGCGGCTTGCCTATACGCTGCGTAGTTCACCTCAGCAGCCACTTTGATCCACGCATAGCCGCTCAAATCGTCCCGTGAAACGCCCTCGCCTCGCAGGTACATTTCTCGTACTGGCATGTCTTCTGGCGTGTGCTGCCTGCGGCGTTGGACGTGGAAAGCCGAAGATGTACAGAATGCCGCGCACCATCCACAGAGTCGTCAACGTGCAACCCCTCGGCCCCGCCGCATGTTCGTAGCACGGTTGCTCGCGGTCGTCGAAGACGCCGCTGCCGTCGACGAGCATCGTACCCTGAACGGGTTCAGATAGTTTTCCGAGCGCTGAATCGGCTAGGCGAGTTTAATTGTGGATTCACCGACGAAGGCCAAGCATGGTCGACGGGGTAAATTCGTCGAGAGGTCGATGATGATGTCCACGAAAATGAAAGCTATGTTCCTGGTGGCCGGTTGCGTTATGGCGATGCCTGCGCTTGCGCAGGTGGTCTATCGCGATGCCGGCGATTCCCACGACGACTACGCGCTCGTCGTACGCGTCGATCCGGTCGTCGATCACTATCGCGAACCGGTCACCCGCGAGAAGTGCTGGGAGACCCCGCCTGAAGTGCAGGCTCGCACTACCGGCTACAGCGACGACTACGTGCGCACGAGCGAGCGACGCTGCCACACCGAAACCGAGTGGCGCGGAAGCGATCGCGTGAGCGGTTACGACGTCGTCTACCAATATGACGGTCGCGACTACCGCGCACATCTCGATCACTATCCGCCCGAGCACCTGCGCATCCGTGTGAACTACGACGACAGCATTTCGCCGTACGACGACCGCTGATGTGTTGGCGAACGTGACAATTCTTGACTGTCGCTTCGTGTAGAACGCGGCGAGAATCGTGCTCGCCGCTCGCTGAAGCGGTGCTTCAATCCCATAGCCGCGCGTGAGCGCCGCACGCTGTGCAGTAAGCGACAAAACACGGAGCGGGCCCGGACCAACGCCGGGCCCGTTCTTTTTTGGCCGGCTTAGAACTGGCAGTTTCCCCAGGCTCGGCCCTGTCGACAGGGCACGCCAAACGCCCTCAGCGCCCGGGAACTAGCGAGCAACAGGTTCGAGCCAGCTCCCGACGAGTTCGATCACGGTGTCGCTGCGCTCGCGATGAGGGACATGCCCGCAACCTCGCAGCACTTCGATCGTCGAGTTCGACGCAGTCAGTCCGCCGATCCGCCGAGGATGGCGAACGGAGCCGTATTCGTCCTCGTCGCCATGGATGACCAGCACCGGGCACCGCACGCGGCGGAGATCTTCATCGAGGCTCCAATCGAGGAAACGCGGCGACAGCCACGTGTCGACCCACGCGCTGAAGACCCATGCGGCTTTGTCGCCGTGATACTTCTTCAGGCGTTCGAACTGGTCGGCCTGCGCGAATGTTTGCCGGGCATCGCGAATGCCCGCGATGGTGCGATCCTCGACGAAGGCTTGCGCCGATTCCGTTATCAGCGCGCAGCAGTCTGCCGGAAAGGTCGACGCGCATGCCACGGCCATCCCTCCGCCCACGCTATGACCGAACGCGACGAATTTCTCGACGTGAAGTTGCTCGCGCAGCGCGCGGAACGTCCCGCCGGCTTCCTCGCGAACGAAACCGCCGTCCAACTGGGCGGGATGAGGTGCCGACTTGCCGAAGCCAAGACGATCGTAGGCGATCACGCTGCGGCCACTCGCAGCAGCGAGGCGCTCGGGAAAGTCTCGCCATAGTTCGACGCAGCGGAGCGAGTCGTGAAACAGCACGATGGGGACATCCGCGCTGCGATCGGCGTATGCACGCCGCCAGCGCCTCGTGAAGATTCGGCCCCGGCCGGCGTCCACCCACACGTCCTCGGCGACGACGGCGCTCATCGAGTCCGCGCGGACCAGGCGAAGCCCAAGTGAGCCAACGGTGGCGAACGCCGATCCAACGCGGCGCTACTTCCCGGCTCTGTTCGACGACAGCCACACCATCGCAGCGCCGAAGAGGATCGAGATTCCTCCATAGATGCGTGCGCCCTCCTTCGAGACATCCTCGAGTCCGCCTCTGCACCAGAAGACCGTGGCCCGATTGCAGCCGGCATGGAACACGATCAGCTCTTTCGGCTGGATCAGCATCGCCAGGCCGAACGCGAAGAACAAACCGGCGATGAGGAGCCCGGCTTTGCTGATCGATCTTCCTGGCTTCATCCTGCACTCTCCAATCGACAGCTTCTTGTTGCGAGCGTTTGCAAGCCGCACTCGAGTCAATGCGACACCGCTGCTGCCATCGCAAGAAGCATGAGGGGGACGGGCAGCACGTTCAATGCGAGGCTTGCGAGCGCCATTGCCTTCGTACGCGAATCGCCGAAACACAGGGCCAACCCTGCCATGAAGGCCCCACACGGCCACGCGAAGCAAGCAGATAGCATCGCGAAAGGTCCGGGCAACCCCATCCAGATGAAGGCCGGTGCGGCCACGCCCAGCACGATCGACGCGATCGCCGTCTTGCGGTAGGCCAATGGGAGTGTCGGCGCGGCACTTTCCATTGCTCCCCCATTCCGTCCATCGTCACCGGTCATCGCAGCGCCTGCATGTCATTCGACCGGCTCCCCGCATTCTTCCACAACATTCGCGGCACGGCTTCGTTCGTCACGCGTCGCAACGCTTCTGAGACATGGAGCGCGTACAGTTGCGGCGTTTCCTGTCCCCCGACGCAGCGAGCGCCCCCGATCAGTGCAGCTCGCCGCTGGCCGCATTCCGCGCCAGCCACTTCGTTTCCGGCAGCCCACCTTCCTCCCAGCGTGATCGCGCGGGGTTGTCGCAAGGGCATCTATGAAACTCGTATCGACCAGCACTCCGCCGCGCAAGGCATCTGCGCGGACATTCGTCACCGTCTCCACGACCAGCGGCCTGGATGCCGTCCAGATCGCCATCGGAATGGAGAGGCGCCGCACGCCGTTCCAAGTCGTGCCCGTGATGCTCAAGGCGGGAGAAAAGCCGGCGTTCGACCTACGCGCCGACCCAACCGACCGCAGCGCGGCCATCGATACGATGCGGTCGCTGCTGGGATCGCTGATGGACGCGTCCGATCGAGGCATGCTGGAGCATTTCGAAATCACCTTGGGTGCCGACCTGTTGCGGAGACTTCCCGCACGATGAACGACGCCGCCGAGTGGCTGCCGGCCGGCAACGTCCGTCCGTTCCCGGGCAGATCGATCGAATTCACGAAGCGGTCGACCAACGATGCGTTTCGCGGCCTGTTCTCGGCCGGCTTCTACTTGGATCAGCATTCCGGCGAGCATGTGCCCATCGACGACGTGCTGAAATGGAGATACGTGTAGCGACCGGCGCACGACGACACGAACCCGCCGATGCGCTTGTGGACGCGGAAGCTTCCTTCACCACCAAGAAAGGCGTACGCCCATGCTGCGTTCGGTTCGAAGGATCGAGGAGAGCGGCAAGCTCGTGACCCTCAGCGACAATTCCAAGTGGCTGATCGAGACCGTGGGCGCGATGAAGGCCCGATTCTGGGCCGTCGGCGACTCGATCGAAGTCGGGACTCGCGAGTTGTCGAACGAGCGTAGCGGCGACAAGGTGCGCGCCAGGAAGAAATGACATCGCGGTGCCGGAAAAGCGTCGCGCAGCGCCGACTCTCGCCGCTACTCGATGGGCCGCACGGCAGGCGGCTGCGTAGAATCAGCTCCGCGCTTCGCCGTTCGGCTTCGCCATCGCGACCGTGAAGGCCGCCGCGATCTCCGCCGCGTGGATCTGCAGGCTCGACGCCCAATCCTCGACTTCGCGCTTGGCCGCTTCGAGCGAGTCGAACAAAGCCATCTGCCGTTCGCCGGCGGGGCGTTCCCACCACGTCAAGGCGAACTGGTCGGACCAAGGACCGGAAATACCCGCGACCGCCTTGGAACCGACATGCGCGACGGCGACGACGCCGTCATAGCGCGTGCGCCACTCGACGTCGCTCCCCGCGCGCGATTCGACGGCGATGTCGCGATTGGTCTGCGTGGTATCGATCATGGCGTCTCCCCTCATCCATCCCGGCAATACCTTGCATACGCAAGTCGCGTGCCAGCGTCGATGCCGGCCCGCGGGCCGGGAAATGGCTGTCGTCCGTCGCGAAAGTACTGAGCCTTGGCACTTTTCGACACGGACGATCAGGGCAGGTCCAGCGCGTCGGGCGAACGAGAGGAACGCTTTCGGGCGATTCGAACCGTCCTCGAGCGACAAGCGGCCGGGTAGGACGGGCGCCGCCGACCGCCTCCGCCGGTCTTGCCGACGTGCACGATCAGGGCTCTCCGCGCAGTACCTTCAGCGCCTCGGCGGACTTCAGATCGACATCCGCGACCCGACACGCGAAGCAGCCGCACGATCCGTCGCAGTTGATCGGACACGCCCCCTCGCATCGACAAGGGAATCGCGTGTCGTCCGACGGATGGAGGCGGTAGTAGCCGCCCGTTTCGGGGTAGCGAAGGCGGCCGAACAGCGTCGGACCAAAGGGCGAAACGGTCATCCTGGCGTCTCCCGGCGGTGCCCGGGAATTCTGGCGGAATCCCGCCATCGCAAATGTCAAACATCGTGACTTGCCGCCTCGAATGGGCTTTACGAGATCTTCGCTCGAAGCGCTGCGAGCCCGCGGCAGCCCCGAGCCGGCAGCGCCGGAACTCTCCCTGCGCCTATGCGCCGGCCGCTATTCGCGCGTCATCCATTTGGCGCAGCCGGACCACGTCACGCAGTGGCGGCGCACCGAACAGCCGGCTGTATTCGCGGCTGAACTGCGACGAGCTTTCATAGCCGACCTTCGACGCGACGAGGCCGACGTCGGCTACCTGCTGCAGCAGCAGTCTGCGCGCCTCGTGCAGGCGCAGCAGCTTCTGATATTGCAGGGGGCTCATCGCCGTCACGTCCTTGAAGTGATGGTGCAGCGACGAAACGCTCATGTTCAGGCGCTGCGCGAGTTCGTCGATGCGCAGTGGTTCGTCGTAGTGCCGCTTGAGCCAGTCGACTGCGCGGGCGACCTTGTTGGAGCGCGTTTCCGTCGCCGCCAGTTGCCGCAGCCGCATGCCCTGCTCGCCCGTCAGCAGGCGGAACAGGATTTCGCGCTCGATCAGCGGAGCGAGCACCGGGATGTCCGCCGGATGATCCAGCAGACGCAGCAGGCGTACCGCAGGATCGAGCAGCGCGACAGGCAGCGTGCTGACGGCGATCGCCTTGCCGATCGCGATCGAGCTGGGCCTCGCCTGCCCCATGTCGGCCATCAAGTCGGCCAGCTGGTGCAGATCGAGCGCGAGCGAGAGGCACAGGTAGGGCGCCGCGCGGCTCGCCACCGTGATCTGCGACATCATCGGCAAGTCGACCGACGTGATCAGGCAGCGCGTGGGACCGTAGTCGTACGCCTGGCCCGCGACCATCACGCGCTTGGCGCCTTGTGCAGCGATGACCAGGGACGACCGGCTGATCCCGCAGGTCAGCTCCGATTGCGTCGAATACCGGTATAGCGTGAGCATCGGAACGGCCGTCCTGTGCTCGCCGTCGATCGGCGCGAAGCGCTCGATGATCGCTGCGAGTTCGCGATGCATCGAAGACGCAGCCTCGGCGTGCACGGCCGCTTCGCTGGAACGGGTCATCGCACCATCACCTCATCGTTTCGCGGCGCCGAGTGTGCCTGACGAAACCTGCCCGTCGCGGCGTCCGTGCAGGATCGTGCAAGAAATCGGCAGGATCGAACTAACGTAGCGCGCCGCGCTGGCACACACTAGTGCCCGCGGGCCGCCCTTGCGCGCCCACCGAACTCGCCCGACGCGCGACCGTTCGTTTCCGGCCCCTGTTTTCGACCATCGTTCAATCCCACGAGGTATCACGCATGACCACCACGCGCGGTTACGCCGCCCACGATCCGAAATCGCCCCTCGTTCCCTTCACCTTCGAACGCCGCGAGCCCGGCCCGCACGATGTGCAGATCGAAATCCTCTACAGCGGCATCTGCCATTCGGACCTGCACCAGGCTCGCGACGACTGGGGCGGCTCGCTGTATCCGATGGTTCCGGGACACGAAATCGTCGGTCGCGTCGTCGAGGTCGGCGCGCAGGTGAGCAAGCTCAAGGTCGGCGACTTCGCCGGCGTCGGCTGCATGGTCGATTCGTGCCGCCAGTGCCCGGCCTGCAACGACCACATGGAGCAATACTGCGAACGCGGCGGCGCGACCTGGACCTACAACGCGAAGGAGCGCGGCAGCCAACAGCTGACGTTCGGCGGCTATTCCGAATCGATCGTCGTCGACGAACGCTTCGTCGTCGTGGTGCCCGCAAGCCTCGACCTCAAGGCCGTCGCGCCATTGCTGTGCGCCGGCATCACCACGTACTCGCCGCTGCGCCACTGGAAGGTCGGGCCGGGCCAGAAGGTCGGCGTGATCGGCCTCGGCGGCCTCGGCCACATGGGCATCAAGTTCGCCCGCGCGATGGGCGCGCACGTCGTCATGATCACGACGTCCCCGGAGAAGGGCAACGACGCCAAACGGCTCGGCGCCGACGAAGTGCTGATATCGCGCGACGCCGATGCGATGGCCGCCCACGCAGGCAGCTTCGATTTCCTGCTCAATACCATCCCGGTCGGGCACGACATCAATCCGTACGTGCGGCTGCTCAAGCGCGACCGCACGATGGCCCTGGTCGGCGTGCTGACCGGCCTGGAACCGCCGCTCGCCGGCAGCAGCCTGATCATGGGCCGCAAGAGCCTTGCCGGATCCGCGATCGGCGGCATGGTCGAGACGCAGGAGATGATCGACTTCTGCGCCGAGCACGCCATCGTCAGCGACATCGAGATGATCCCGATCCAGAAGGTCAACGAGGCGTACGAGCGGCTGCTCAAAAACGACGTCAAGTACCGCTTCGTCATCGACATGGCGTCGTTGACCGGAAAAGCGGCCTGACCGCAGCTCCCGCCTTTGCCCGCCCCCGCATCGCGCGCGTGCGGGTCGCCGGCCACGGCGTGCCACGATGATTCTCGGCGCTCTTCAACGCCCCCTCGCCGAGCGAACGTCTCGTTCCGGGACGCGGTAGCCGTCCGCGCGCGCTGCGACCCTCGCCGTACAGAAGACCGAGAAACGCCAAGCGGTGTCTGATCTCGCCGCGCCGCAGACCGGATCGCGCTCGCCGCCGCAGCGCCGCCATCGCGACTCGGAAAGCGAGCCGCACGCATCGAGCGAGCGATTCCTGCTCGCCGCCGGTTGTGTGACCGTCGTCACGCCACGCCGGCCGGTGGCCCGGTTCGTGCTCCGTGACGGTTGCCGGCACTTGCCGGCGGCGAAGGGGAACACGATGCGTCACATCATGATTGCCGGCCTGGGCCTGCTGCTGGCTACGCAGGCATTTGCGCAAGGGTCGACGACGGCGAAGTCGCGCACTGCGCACAAGACCGAAGCGGCCGCTGCCTACGACGGCGACCGCGCCGTCACCCCGACGGACGTCAACGCGCCGAGCAACAACTGGGGCAAGAAAGAGGCGCCGGAAAGCAAACCCCGCCCGTGCTCGTACGACGGAGCGATGTCCGATGAGGACATCGAACGCTGTCGCAGATGAACAAGCGGCGCCCCGTTGCAGGGCGTGCCTTGTGCGCGGCGGCTGCCATCCAGCGATTCGCATCGAGCAGACCCTGCGCGCCGAGCGCAGCAGGGTAAAACGCCACTTTCTACAACAAATTCAATGTATTGAACCAGAGAAAACCCTGTCGACCCGCTCGGCAAGGCATCACTCGGCTTAGAAATCTCGAGAACGACATGACGCAGTTTCCCGCCAAATCACGTGTTTCTTATTTGAGCTCCGCGGAGATTTCGCCGCGGCCTGCCGCGGAACTACTGATGAATCACGCATTCCCGGCATGGGACAGCAAAAGTTATGGGAGCACTTCGGTGAGCAAGGGCGATTTCATCGGCAAGTGCCTGCCATACTGTCTGAAGATCGTCGCGCCGGGGCGCTACCGGGTTCTCAGCGAGTGGGACGTCAATTCCGCTACGCTGTCGCACGCGCGAGTTCCGCTCAGCCTGACCATTCCGCCCAAGCTGATGCAATTGTTGGCGGCGGCGAAACTTGTGCGGCCGGATAGACTCCTTCTTTACGACGAGAACAGCCGGCCGACCGCTTCGGCGCAGAACATGCAGCGCTACCTGACGATCCTCGAGTTGCTCGCCTCGACCGAAGTCTCGTTTCAGGACCCGCGATGAAGCCGATGCCGCCGAAGTGGAAGTACGGATGCACCCGATTCGAACGGACAGCGTGCGTGCCTGGCACGTATTCTGCTTCGGTGTCAATACCTTGCCCCCCTGGACTGCTGTCATGCTGAACGTCGTAGACATGCCGATCGACCATCTGTCCGATCACGAGCTGCAAATGCGCGAGTGGGAGGCCGTGATGTCCGGTGGCTTCGGCTCGACCGAGCATCGCCAGTTGCAGAGCGAGATGCAGCGCCGGTCGTCGTTCCAGGACAGCAGGCGGCCGGTGTCGGTCCACTGACACGCGTTTTCCGGCCTCGCTCCAGTAGTCGATAAATTCAGACAGTCCCAGAAGAGAGCCCGAGCGCGCTTCTTCCCTGCCGCGCCGCTAGGCGATCGCCGCCACGCCGGCCATGTACGGCTGCAGCACCGGCGGCACCGCGATCGAGCCGTCGGCGTTCTGGTAGTTCTCCATCACCGCGATCAGCGCGCGTCCGACCGCCACACCCGACCCGTTCAGCGTGTGCACGAGCTCCGGCTTGCCCGTTTCCGGATTGCGCCAGCGCGCCTGCATGCGGCGCGCCTGGAAATCGGTGCAGTTCGAGCACGAGGAGATCTCGCGGTAGGTCGCCTGCGACGGCAGCCACACTTCCAGATCGTACGTCTTGGTCGCCGTGAAGCCCATGTCGCCGCCGCACAGCAGGACACGACGGTACGGCAGGCCGAGCTTTTCGAGCACGACTTCGGCGCAGCGCGTCATGCGCTCGTGTTCGTCGAAGCTTTCGCCGGGCTTGGCGATGGTGACCAGCTCGACTTTCTCGAACTGGTGCTGGCGGATCATCCCGCGCGTGTCGCGGCCGTGCGAACCGGCTTCCGCGCGGAAGCACTGCGAGTGCGCGGCCATGCGCAGCGGCAGGGTATCGGCTTCGACGATCTCCTCGCGCACGATGTTCGTCAGCGACACTTCGGCCGTCGGGATCAGATAGCGGCGCGTCTCGCCGACCGCCGTCGCGAACAGGTCTTCCTCGAATTTCGGCAGCTGGCCGGTGCCCTGCATCGCATCGGCGTTGACGATCAGCGGCACGTTGCATTCGAGATAGCCGTGCTCGCTCGTGTGCAGGTCGAGCATGAATTGCGCGAGCGCCCGGTGCAGCCGCGCCAGCTCGCCGCGCAGCACGGTGAAGCGCGCGCCGGACAGCTTCGCGCCGGCATCGCCGTCGAGCCAGCCCTTGCGCGCGCCGAGCTCCACGTGGTCCTTCACCGCGAAGTCGAATGCGCGCGGCGTGCCCCAGCGATGCTGTTCGACGTTGTCGTTCTCGTCCTTACCGGGCGGCACCGATTCGTGCGGAAGATTCGGGATACCGAGCGCGACGTCGGCCAGCCTCGCCTGCACCTCGGCGAGCTTGTGTTCGTTCGCCTTCAGCTGGTCGCCGATGCCGGCCACCTCGGCCATCAGCGCGGCGGCGTCCTCGCCCCTGGCCTTGGCCTGCCCGATCGCCTTCGAACGCGTGTTGCGCAGGTTCTGCAGTTCCTGCGTCTCGGTCTGCGCGCTCTTGCGCTGCGCTTCGAGCGACTCGATCGCCGCCTTGTCGAGGGAAAAGCCGCGCGCAGCGAGACGCTCGGCGACGACATCGAGATGGGCGCGCAGCAGGGCTGGATCGAGCATGGGATATCCGGACGAGACGAAAGACGCGGATTATAACCGTGACGTCCGCCTCTCTCGCTGATGCCGCGCACGCTGCGGGCGCGCGCGAAGCGCGCCACATCGGCGCGCTCGCCCTGCCCTGGACGCGACCGCCCTATCTGCGGCCGAGCCACCAGGCGATCGCGACGCCGGCCAGCAGCCAGCCGACTCCCTGGTCGATCAGGTTTCCGACGATATAGTCGGTTGGAAAGCGATACCACGTGCCGAGCGGCACGATGTTGGCGAGCCAGCCGAACACGCCGAATGCTGTCGCGCCGATCACGCGAGCGCCGAAGCCCCAGGCCGTGGCCGCAAGCACCCAGGCAATCAGCACGGCTGCGATCAGATTGCCGACGAACTGCGTGCCGAGCTCGGCGCCCATGCTGGCGGGATCGGCCTTCGGCGTGGCAACGACGACGAACAGCGACGGGTTCGCCTTCGCCTTGGCCGCCCACGCATCCATCGTCGGCTTGTCGCCCATCTTGGCCGGATCGATGCTCGGCAGCAGATAGATGCTGCCCGGCGGCAAGCCGGCGCTCGCCGCCTGCAGCACGGCATCTTCGGCCTTCGGTTGGCTGAAACCCATCATGCCGACCGGCAGCAACATGTGCGAAGCGAATTGCCAGAAGAAAATCACGATGGCGCCGAGCAGCGCCGCGATGCCGATGCGCATGTCCACCTCCCCAACCAAGGTGCGCAAACGCTACGCCGGGCCTCATCGGCTCGCAAGGTAGGCCGCGGCAGGCGGCAAGCGCGCAGCGCCGAAGCGTGCCGGTCAGCGCTGCACCCAGACTTTCAGCAGTACCGCGGCTACTGCGGCGCAGCCCGCACCGAAGCCGAACGCCAACATCGGCGAGCCGGCCGACCACAGCCAGCCGAACAGCAGCGACGCCGGCAGCAGGAACAATCCGGCAACGAGGTTGTACCACCCGAACGCAGTGCCGCTCTGCTCGCCCGGGACGAGATCGGCGACCAGCGCCTTCTCGGTGCCTTCGAGCGCGGCAGTGACGACGCCATAGCCGGCGAAGGCGAGCCACAACGCCCAGTCGGCGCTCGGCAGGCTGCCGATCGCCAGATACGCCAGTGCATAGGCGAACCAGGCCAGCGCCAGCACGTTCGCGCGACCGCAGCGATCGGACAAGGCCGACAGCGGCGTCGACAGGAGCGCGGCAACGGCCGAGAACAGTGCCCACATCAACGTCGTGCGCGTGGCGCCGGCACCGAGCTCGTTGGCGCGCAGCAGCAGGAACATGTTCGACGAGTTGCCGAGCGTGAACAGCGCGAGCACGCCGAGGTAGCGGCGAAACGGCGACGGCAGTCCGGCCAGCGTCCAGCGCATCGTCGGTTTGCCGAGCGTCGGCTTTCGCGCCGGCTCGGGCACCTTGAACGCGAGCAGCAGCACGAGCAGGGCCGGCACGATCGACAGCAGGAATACGTGGCGCAGGTCGACGCCGAGCGCGAGCAGCGCGGCGGCGGCGAGCGGCCCGATCACCGCGCCGAGATTGTCCATCGCCCGATGAAAACCGAACGCGAGACCGCGCTGCTGCGGCTCGACGCTGAGACTGATCAGCGCATCGCGCGGCGCCGAACGCAGCCCCTTGCCGATGCGGTCGGCGAAGCGACATGCGAGCACCCCGAGCCAGCTCGTCGCCAGGCCGACCAGCGGCCGCGCGAAACCCGCCATCGCATAGCCGGCGATGACCCACGCGCGCACGCGGCCGCTGCGATCGGCGAGCACGCCGGCGAACAGCTTCAGCAAGCTCGACGCCGCTTCCGCGGTACCTTCGATCAAGCCGAGCGCCTTCGGCCCGGCCAGCAGCACCGACGCCAGGTACAGCGGCACCAGCGGATAGATCATGTCGCTGGCGAAATCGTTGACCAGGCTGATCGCGCCGAGCAGCCAGACGGTACGCGGCAGCGTGCGGATCGCGCGGATCACGCGCTCACCGCGCGTCGATCCGCGGATACGCCTCGGGGGAGCGCAACGAACTCATCTCATGGGAACCGCCAGCCTGAAGTGGGCCGATTATGCCGCGCCGATCGCGGCAACCGACGGCAACGACGCGTTCGACGCGGCGCCGCTGCCGTTCCTGGGCGGCGACCCGCCGCCCTATGGGTTGCTGCCGTCGAAGTCGTCCGCGAAGATCGTGTCGAGCGAGTAGAAATAGCCGGCACCCGGCGAGCCGCTGCCGTCGTCGGTCGGGTGCGGCGCGCCGGCGAACACGGTGTCGCCGCCGCGCAGCGCGACCGAATAGCCGAACTCGTCGCCGAGCGTGCCGTCGCTCGGTGCCAGTTTGCCGACCTCGTTCCAGCTCGCGCCGCTGCCGTCGAAAAGATAGGCGGCCCCGGTGAACGGGTTACCGCCGATAGTCGCGCCGGGCGCCCCGACGACGGCATTCGTGCCGTCGATGGCAATCGCATCGCCGAAGAAATCACCCGAAGCCCCATCGGCCGCGAGCAGTTTCTGCGTCTGCGTCCAGGTTCCGCCGGACACGTTGAACGCATAGACCGCGCCCTGGAAGGCATTCGCCGCCGGAGCGCCGACCAGCGCATTCGTTCCGGCCAGTGCCACCCAGCGGCCGAAGTAGTCGTCATCGGCACCGTCGTCCGCAGCGAGCCTTTGCGTTTGGCTCCATGTGCCGGACGAAGCATCGAAATCGAATACGTAGGCGGCGCCGTGACCGGCGTTGCCGTTCGCATACGTGGCCTGATCCGCCCCGATCAGTGCCGTGTTGCCGTCCATCACGAGCTGCTGGCCGAACTGGTCCTGGGCCACTCCGTCGCTGGCCGTGAGTTTCTGGGTCTGCGTCCAGGTTCCGTCGGTTTCGGCGAATGCGTAGACGGCGCCTTGGTAGTCGTTGCCGTCGATGGTGACACCATGCGCTCCGACGAGCGCCTGGCTGCCCTCGACAGCGACCGATATGCCGAATTCGCGGATTCGAGATGGGACGTCGTCCGCGACCAGTTTCTGGCGTTCCGTCCAGCCGCCATCCGATTCGGTGAAGATGTATACGGCGCCTTGCAGGAGCTGCCCGTCGAGAACCACACCCGGCGCGCCGATCATCAGCGTGCTGCCGTCGTACGCCACCACCGTGCCGAAGTTGTCGCCGCCGGCGCCGTCGCTCGCGGTGAGCTTCTGGACTTGCGTCCATTCGCCTGCGGATTCCTTGAATACGTACACGGCGCCCTGGAACGGATTGGCGCCGATGCTGGCGTAGTAGGCGCCGACGAATGCCGTATCACCCTTGATCGTCGCCGACCAGCCGAACGCATCGAGCGAGCCGCCATCGTCGGCCGTCACTTTCTGCTCCAGCCAGGCCAGCGCATCGATGACGCGCGGTTCGCGCGCCGGCACGCTGGCACGCAATGTCTGCAGCAACGCGGCCTGGTCCATCGGCGTGACGGCCGACGCCGACGCCGCGGCACTCGACCCGGGCTCGATGCAACTCACGAAGATCACGAGCAACAGGGCGGCTTTCAGAGTGGTCAACACTTTCAAGTTCGTCTCCTCCTCGGCGCCGAAATCGGTCGATTTCGGCGGTAAAGTATTCGTGACAGCCGCCGCGAGCGCCTCTCGCGAACGTGCATTTTGTGTCCCGTTTGGATCACGGCGAGCCGTTTGACCGGAATGATCGGCAAGGAAAACAATGACGTATACGAATTCGGCCCGTTTCGGCTGGAGGTCGCCGAGCGCCGCCTGCTGCGCGAGGGTTCGATCGTCGCGCTGACGACGAAAGTGTTCGATCTGCTGCTCGCCCTGGTCCGGTCGGCCGGCCGCCTGCAGACACGCGAGGAACTGATCGGCACGTTGTGGCCGGACACGATCGTCGAAGAGCACGGGCTCACGTCCCGAATCAGCGCGCTGCGCAAGGCGCTAGGCGACGAGGGCGAAGTCCCCTGCTACATCGAAACCGTGCGCGGTCACGGCTACCGTTTCGTCGCGCCGCTGGGCGCCGAGGCATCGCAGGCGTCCGCCGAGCCGGCGCGGGTATTCGCCGCATCGCCTCGCTCGCGCCGCTGGCGGCCGCGTCTTCTTGCGGCGTCCGGCACCGCCGCACTGGCGGTCGCCGCGTGGGTTTTTCTCGGGGCGGATTCGCGCTCGGCGCTGCCGGACGTGCCGCCGCGCTCCGTGGTCGTGCTGCCGTTCGTGAACCTCAGCGCCGACCAGGACAACGCCTACTTCGCCAGCGGCATCCAGGACATGATCCTGACCAAGCTGGCCGGTATCGGCGACCTGCGCGTGATTTCCCGTACCTCGACGCTGGACTACGCCAGCCACCCGCCCGACATCAGAAAGGTCGGCGCCTTGTTCGGCGTGGCCACCGTGCTCGAAGGCAGCGTGCAGAAGATCGGCGATCGCGCGCTGATCAATGTCCAGCTGATCGACGCCCGCACCGACCAGCATCTGTGGGCGCAGGCGTATACGCGTTCGCTCGACGACGTCTTCCGCGTCGAAAGCGATGTCGCCGAGCAGGTCGCCGCAGCACTGCAGGCACACCTGCTGCCGAAGGAAGCGGAACGGCTGGCCACGCCGCCGACGCGCAACTCGCGCGCCTACGATTTGTTCCTGCAGGCCGAATACCCCGCGATCCAGGTCGAACGCGGCGGCGCGCATGCCTCGGCCGAGTCGCTCGAACGCGCCGTCGACCTGTATCGCCAGGCGCTGGCCCTGGATCCGGATTTCGCGCTGGCCGAGGCCCGGCTTTCGTTCCTGCACAGCTATGCCAACTGGTTCGGCATCGATCATTCCGAGGAACGGCTCGCGCAAGCGCAGCGGACGGCCGAAAGCGCCTTGAAGTCCAACCTGCCGCAGGCTCACCTGGCGATGGGCTACGTGTATTACTGGGGTCATCGCGACTATGCGAACGCACTCGAACAGTTCGCGCTGGCCAGACAGGGACTTCCGAACGATGCGGCGGTCGTCGGCGCGATCGCCTTCATCGAGCGCCGCCAGGGCAAATGGGCGGACACGCTCGGCAATCTCGAGCAAGCCGAGATCCTCGATCCGCGCAATTCGCTCTGGTTCGCCGAGCGCGCCAACACCCTCGTGCAGCTGCGCCGATACGCGCAAGCCGAAGAAGAGTACGACCGCGCCTCGGCCGTCGATCCGCAGGGCTATCGGCTGATCGCCAGCAAGGCACTCGCACAGCTGATCGCGGGCGAACCGCACGCGGCGCGCGCGACGATGGCCGCGCTGCCGGCGAATGCGGACGCGGCCGGCGTGGCCCCTGCGGTACGCTTCAGGATGGCTTGGCTGGACCGCCAGCCGGACGCCGCACTCGCGGCGATCGCCGGCAGTGGCGACGCGTGGATCGAAGATCCCTTCATGATCAACCTGCCGTCCGGCGTGCTGCGTGCGCAGGCTCTGCACCTCAAAGGCGACGAGGCGCAGGCGCACCGCGAATACGAGAAAACGCGCAAGACACTCAGCGACCAGCTCGACGGCGACCCCGACAACTTCAACCTGCTCGCCGCGCTGAGCGTGACCGATGCCGGCCTCGGCCGGAAGGATGCGGCGATCAGCGGCGCGCGGCGCGCGGCCGACCTGATGCCGGTCGCGCGCGACGCGATACGCGGCCCTTCGCATCTGGCGATCCTGGCCGAAACCTATGCGCTGCTCGGCCAGGCGCGCCAGGCCGTCGGGCTGCTGCGCCAGCTGCTCGCGATGCCCGCGGGCATGTTCGTTTCGTTGCCGCTGCTGCGCACCGATCCGCGCTGGGATCCGATCCGTTCGGACCCGGACTTCCAGGCGCTGCTGAGCGAACGCGCTTCCGCGGCGACGCTGGCGGCTCGAACCGAGCTGCATTGACGCCGCCGCACGCGCCTGCGACGACGGACGTCGCACGAACCGCGTGCGCCTCTCCCTCCCCGATCACCCGTTGCGGCGCGCCATGCGCCGCGCGATGCGCAACGCTTCGAGCTTCTCGCGGAATTTTCCTTCCAGGCCGCGTTCGGTCGGCGTGTAGAACGCCGCATCGGCGAGCGCATCCGGCAGGCATTGCTGATCGATCGCGATGCCGCCCTCGGCATCGTGGTCGTACTGGTAGTCCTTGCCGTAGCCGAGGCCCTTCATCAGTTTCGTCGGCGCGTTGCGCAGGTGCATCGGCACCTCGAGCGTGCCGGTTTCGCGCACGATGCCCTTGACTTGGTTGAATGCCATGTAGGCGGCGTTGCTCTTCGGTGCGACGGCGAGATAGATCGCCAGTTCCGCCAGACCCAGCTCGCCTTCCGGACTGCCGAGGCGGTCGTAGGTCTCCCATGCGTCGAGCGCCATGCGCCACGCGCGCGGATCGGCCAAGCCGATGTCCTCGACCGCCATGCGTGCCATGCGCCGCGCGAGATAGAGCGGATCGCAGCCGCCGTCGAGCATGCGCGTCAGCCAGTACAGCGCCGCATCGGCATCCGACGAGCGCACCGACTTGTGCAGCGCCGAGATCTGGTCGTAGAACTGCTCGCCGCCCTTGTCGAAGCGGCGCGTGCGATCGGCAAGGACTTGCGCCAGCGTCGTCTCGTCGACGACGCCGTCGACGCCGAGCTCGGCGGCGATTTCCAGGAAGGTCAGCGCACGCCGCACGTCGCCGTCGGCCGCCTGGGCCATCGTCGCGAGCGCTTCGTCGTCGACGCGGATGTGCATCGCGCCGAGGCCGCGCTCCTCGTCGGCGAGCGCGCGCTTCAATGCCGCAAGGATCGCTTCGGGCGGCACCGACTCCATCACGTGCACGCGGCAGCGCGACAGCAGCGCCGAGTTGAGTTCGAACGACGGGTTCTCGGTGGTCGCGCCGATGAAGACGATGATGCCCTTCTCGATGTGCGGCAGGAACGCGTCCTGTTGCACCTTGTTGAAGCGATGCACCTCGTCGACGAACAGCACCGTGCGCACGCCCTGCGCGTAGCGCTGCTCGGCTTCGGCCAGTTCAGCGCGCACGTCCGGCAAGCCGGACAGCACCGCCGAGATCGCGCGGAATTGTGCATCGGCGTAGCGCGCGAGCAGCAGGGCCAGCGTGGTCTTGCCGCAGCCCGGCGGTCCCCACAGGATCATCGAATGCACGTGGCCGGCCTCGATCGCGCGGCGCAAGGCGCTGTTCGGACCGACCAAGCGCTGCTGGCCGACGATCTCGTCGAGCGTGCGCGGACGCATGCGCTCGGCGAGGGGCTTCAAGCCCTCGGGTTCGGCGAACAGGCTGGTCGCGGTCGGGGATGCTTTTCGGCGTGCCATCGCGTCATCATAAAGCAGCGCCGCGCGCCGATCGCGCCGGCGCGCGAACGCACTCACCGACGGATGCCCCATGCCGACGATGCTCTACCGAATGGCCCATGCCGGCGACGCCGCCGCGATCGCGGCGATCTACGCGCCTTACGCGACCGACACGGTCATCACCTTCGAAACCGAAGCGCCCGACACCGACGAAATGCGCGCGCGCGTCGCGTCGATCGGCCGGCGCTATCCGTGGCTCGTCGCCGAATTCGGTGGCGAGGTCGTCGGCTACGCTTACGCCAGCGAATACCGCACGCGCAAGGCGTATCGCTGGAGCATCGACGTCGGCGTCTACCTGGCGCCCGCCGCACATCGCAAAGGCATCGGCCGCGGATTGTATGCGCGCCTGTTCGCGCTGCTGCGCGCGCAGGGCTACGTCAACGCCTACGGCATCATCACGCTGCCGAATGCCGCCAGCGTCGGCCTGCACGAGGCGATGGGTTTCGAGCCGATCGGCACGTATCGCCACGTCGGCTACAAGCACGGTGCGTGGCTCGACGTCGGCTGGTGGCACCTCGCCCTGACGTCACCGCCGCTGCCGCCGCGCGAACCCGTCGCGTTCCCCGACCTCGATGCCGCGATCGTCGAACGCGTACTCGACGATCAATTCTTGACCGGATAGACCTCGGCGCCCGGCTTGACGTCGCCGATCACGTCGACGCCTTGCGGCGGCGTGAACTTGAAGGTGCCGGGCGGCAACTTCGGATTGCGCTTCCAGTCGGCGAAGCGGATCTCGGTCGTGTTGCCGAGCTGGTCCTTGAACACCATGCGCTGCAGGGTCTGCGCGTCGAAGCCGAGTTCGGCGTACTCGAACTCCGGTTCCTTCGCCTTCGACGTCAGCTTCAGCCAAGCCAAGCCGTCATGCTCGCCCGCTTCGCTCGCGTTGAACTGGCTGTCGAGCTGCGAAAGGTCGGTCAGCACGGTCAGCGGCGAATGGGCTTCTTCCGAATTCTGGCTGCGCACCGACACCTGCTGCAGGTCCGGCTCGTAGATCCACACGCGTTCACCGTCGGCGACGAGGGTCTGCTCGTACGGCTTGGTCGTGTCCCAGCGGAACTGGCGCGGCGCCTGCAGCGTCAGCGTGCCCTGCGAAACGTCGCCACGATGGCCGTTCGCGTCGGTGACGGACTGGTTGAACTCGGCACTGACCGCGTCGAGGCCTTTCGAGAACGCTTCCATGCGCGCACGCGCGGTGTCCGCTGCAGCGGCTCCGTGGGCGAACAAAACGAGCGAGAACAAGACGAGAACACGCATACGAGTCGGCAAGGTAGCGGCAGGGAGACGGGATTATCGACGCTGCGCCTGAACCCTGCACGTCCCGCCGGCACAGTTTGCATACGAAACGATGCGACCGAATCCATGACAAGATCGTCCGCCAGCCACTCTCGCGCGATCCGCGGGGAGTGGCAGCTGAAATGATCTTCGTCCTGGGGAGGACCTTTCGATGTCCCGATTCGCGCTTGCGACGACCTTGCTGTCGCTACTGCCCTCCAGCGCGCTTGCCGCTGTCGTCTGCATGACGGGTCAAAACCTCGCCGTGCCGCAGGACAGCGAGGGCGTCTACATCAACTTCGTCACCGGAGACAATGCCGGGAGCGAGAGCGCCGTGCCGGGATTCGATTTCGATCCCTACGCGGCAGTCAGCACCAATCCGACGTTGCAGCTGAAGTTCTATTGGGGTTCGGCGTCGAACAACGGTGCCGGCGTGGCGAGCGCGGGAGACGCCTACGCGGTGCTGGCCGGCGGCGACGTGATCGATGCCGGCTCGCCGTTCACGCGCGCGGGCTTCAGCGGCGATACTTCGGCTTGGCAAGCCGGCGTCGAAGGCTATCTCGGCATGCGTTTCACCAACGAAGCAACCGCGACGCTGACCTACGGCTGGGTTCGCCTTTCGACGACGGCACCGCTCGGGTTTCCCGCCACGGTACTCGACTGGTGCTACGAAGACAGCGGTGCCGGCATCACCATCCCCGCCGCTCCCGACAACGACCGCGTATTTTGCGACGGCTTCGACGGATTGGCGTGCCAAGCCGAATGAGATCGACGCGCACGTTGCGTCACTTCGCCTGGAATCACCGCTCCGGCGGCGGCGGCGCCAGTACCGTTCGGTTACCGTTGGTCTCGGCGGCGCTGACGACGCCGTCCTGTTCCATCTTCTCGATCATGCGCGCGGCGCGGTTGTAACCGATCTTGAGGCGGCGCTGCACGCCGGAGATCGACGCGCGGCGCGACTCGGTGACGATCGCGACGGCCTGGTCGTAGAGTTCGTCGTAGTCGCCGCCGTTCTCGCCGCTGGATTCGTCCTCGGGCAGGCCCGATTCGCCGATGACCTTGCCGTTGCCGAGCGACTGCACTTCTTCGAGCACGCCGGGAATGTATTCCGGCTCGCCCTGCGCGCGCAGCCATTCGACGACGCGGTGGACTTCATGATCGTCGACGAAGGCGCCGTGAACGCGCTCGGGCGCGGCGGTGCCGGGCGGCAGGTACAGCATGTCGCCATGGCCGAGCAGCGTTTCCGCGCCGGACTGGTCGAGGATCGTGCGCGAGTCGATCTTCGACGACACCTGGAACGCGATGCGCGTCGGGATGTTCGCCTTGATCAGGCCGGTGATGACGTCGACCGACGGCCGCTGCGTGGCGAGGACCAGGTGCACGCCGGCCGCGCGCGCCTTCTGCGCGAGGCGCGCGATCAGTTCTTCGACCTTCTTGCCGACGATCATCATCATGTCGGCGAATTCGTCGATGATGACGACGATGTACGGCAGCGCCTGCAGCGGCTGTGCGGTCACGTTCGGCTGCGAGGCATCCGGCCGGAACAAGGGATCGAGCAGCGGGTGGCCGGCGTCGGCGGCGTCGGTGACCTTCTTGTTGAACCCGGCGAGGTTGCGCACGCCGACCATCGACATCAGCTTGTAGCGCCGCTCCATCTCGGCCACGCACCAGCGCAGCGCGTTCGCCGCTTCCTTCATGTCGGTCACGACCGGCGCGAGCAGGTGCGGAATGCCCTGGTAGACCGACAGCTCCAGCATCTTCGGATCGATCATGATCATGCGCACGTCGCGCGCATTCGCCTTGTACAGCAGGCTCAGCACCATCGCGTTCAGCGCCACCGACTTGCCCGAGCCGGTCGTGCCGGCGACGAGCAGGTGCGGCATCTTCTGCAGGTCGA
>Ga0105249_10000500_pt1 | contig 36221 bp, 38 predicted proteins | sample KBSS44metaG_FD_81522 | JGI IMG/M metagenome (GOLD analysis project Ga0105249, IMG submission 81522) | Switchgrass rhizosphere microbial communities from Kellogg Biological Station, Michigan, USA - KBS S4-4 metaG | ecosystem: Host-associated > Plants > Roots > Rhizosphere > Soil | place...
CGCTGCGTCATCGGGGAGATCTCCTGCCAGGGCATCGCTCGCCTCGCGAAAGGGCTGCCCTGACGGTGGAGTGTCACCCATCCTGCCGGAATACTCTGTTACCAATCAACCCGGATTGTACCAGGGAGCAGCTAACATATTGTGAGAGGCCACACAGACCGAAAATGACGGACACAAAAGGGGAAATCCCCAATCGCAGATTCCGTTAGCGTGGGTTTGTGTCCGTCTGTGTGGTCCTACCAATCGTTAGCTACTCGCTCGCACGTCTAGAATCGTTTCCACCAGCGACAACCAAGGCAGCCGGCCATCGATGCGATAGAAGCAACGTCGATCCCGCGCTCGCGATGCGCGCGGAGTACGGGACGGCTGCTCGCGCGATCACGACCACGCCCGCCGCGAAGACGACGACTCCGATCGCTCGCGCGGTGCGCTCACCGTCCCGTGCGAAACGCTCGGCGGTGATGGCGACCGTCACGACAGCCATTGCGCGGAGATCCATGAGTTCGACCGCGAGAAGGAGCACCATCAGCCCCGCACACGAATAGACGCAGTGCAGGCCGAGGCGCGTGCCGTGCCGCCAGGCCGAGCCGAAATTCGCTGGCAATACATGCGCACGCGCCGGTTCCTTTCGGCAACAGGCAAGGTGATGCGCTTTCCACTCGCTCAACTGGAACGCGCCGGCGATAAGCGCGAGCACGCCGACCGCGATCGGAGCGGACGCGGTCGCACTCGTCACCGCGAGGTTGAGCGGAAAGGCGATCATTCCGCACACAGTCCACACGAAGAGGTACGCCGAGCCTACGATCACGGTCAACAGACCGGGGCGCATGCCGCCCGACCTTCCGACGATCAGGCGGTAGCGCCACAGCATCGGTAGCAGCGATGGCAGCATCATCGCTGCCATCATTACGAACCACATGCCGAGGAACGACGCCGCGGTGCCGAGCCACGTGTCTCCAGGCATCGGCATCTCACCCATCGCTGACATGGACGCGCACCAGAACATCGTCCCCGGCACGATTCAACTCAGCGCTTGTCGTACTCGTCGTTACGGCGCCACCACATGCCCTCCTCGTTGCGCCCTTTGGGAGCGCGGTCGAGCCACTGGTACATGCCCCAGAGACCATCCAGTCCACGCGCATAGGTGGAATAGGTGTGGTAGACGACGCCGTCCTCGAGAACGAATGCGCTCATCCCCGGTCGCTCGCGCGCGTACGTTGGCGCGTCGGTTCCGGTCGTGGCCGCGAATTCGCCGACGGCGGGAGGAAGTGGCAACGCGTCAATCGGGTGACGGCGGCTGTAGTTGTACTCGGTCCCACCCTTGCGCTGTTGCTCCTCGGTGACCGAGACGTTGAAGTCGAGATTGAAATCGCTGCCGTTCGACGACGCCCACGGAAACGTCCAGCCCAGGCGCTGCTTGTACGCTTCCAGCTTCGCGAGCGGCGCCCGCGACACCGCCGAGAGCATGACGTCATGATTCGCCAGATGAACGGCGAAACCGTTGAACCCGTCCGCGATCGCCGAGCAGGACGGGCATCCCGCCTTGTAGTCGGGGCCGAACATGAAGTGGTAGACGAGGAGCTGTGAGCGGCCCTTGAACAGCTCCGCGAGCGAGGCGCTCCCTTCGGTCGTATCGAATCGATATTCCTTCTCGACCCGAACCCACGGCAGCTCCTGACGTCGACGCGCAAGCATGTCGCTGAGCCGCGTCAGCTCCTTCTCCGAATCGAGCAGCTCGAGCCGGGCTGCCAGCCACTCTTCACGCGTTCCGGTCGCGTGTCCCGCCACTGTCGTTGCCATCGTTCTACCCTCGCTTGAATGTCTTTTGACGTGCTGCATGGTGGTCGGGAGATAGATTAGGTCCGGTCAACGAACGGGTGTGAGTGACAATCGTGGCGCGAATTAGATGGACTCGTTAATCACGGCCGCAGCGCGTGCGCTCGCGGCGGGTGATCCACTTGGCGCACTGAACCTCGTCGCGCTGCGCGACGACGCGCCCGCGCTCGCGCTTCGCGGCATCGCGATGGCGCAGCTCGGCGACCTCGCTCGCGCGAAAGCTCTCGTGCGACGCGCAGCGCGCGCGTTCGGTCCGAGAGAGGCTGTGTCGCGCGCGAGATGCGTCGTCGCCGAGGCGGAGATCGCGCTCGTCTCGCGCGAGTTGGGCTGGCCTGCGAAGACGCTGGACGCCGCGCGCGTAACACTGGCAGAGCACGGCGACCACGTGAACGCTGCCTATGCGAGGTATCTCGAAGCACGGCGTCTCCTTCTCATCGGGCGCCTCGACGAGGCCGAGCGTGCGCTCGCCGAAATCGACTCCGCAACATTCCCGCCTGCGTCGCGCGCCGCCCACGAGCTCGCCGTCGCGGGGATCGCGATACGACGGCTCCGAACGAAAGCCGCGCGCGCCGCGCTCGCTCGAGCGGAGCGAGCCGCGCGCGACGCTGGAATTCCCGCGCTGATCGCGGAGGTCGCAAGCGCAACGCTCGCGCTGAACACGCCAGCTGCGCGCCTGATTGTGCGTGGCGAAGAGCGCCTCCTTTTACTCGAGGAGGTCGAGGCGCTGCAGGCGTCGAAAGCGCTCGTCGTGGATGCGTGTCGCAATGCCGTGCGTGACTCGCGCACCACGATCTCGCTCGCGAGCCGACCGGTGCTGTTCGAGCTCGCACGCGCGCTGGGCGAAGCGTGGCCCGGTGATGTGTCGCGAGAGATTCTCCTCGCGCGGGCATTCGGCGCGAAGTTCATCGATGATTCGCATCGCGCGCGATTGCGAGTGGAGATCGGGCGACTTCGCCGGGCGTTGAGAACGGTCGCCGGCGTGAGCGCGACGAAGCGAGGGTTTGCGCTGTCGCCGCGCAGCGCGCGCGAGGTCGTCGTGCTGGCGCGCCCGGTGGAAGAACAACACGCCTCGGTGCTCGCCTTCCTTGCCGACGGTGAGTCGTGGGCAAGCTCGGCGCTGGCGCTCGCGCTCGGCGCCGGCCAGCGCACTGTGCAGCGATCGCTCGATTCTCTTGCGGCAGCGGGCAAGGTGCAGTCCTTTGGTCGCGGGCGAGCGCGCCGATGGATGACTACGCCAGTTCCCGGATTCACGACCACTTTGTTACTCCCGGCACCTCTACCGATTGACTAGCATGTACGCATGAAAAAATCTGCCGAAATCCTCCGCGAGTACGGACCCTTTCCGGGGCTCGACGAAGTAGGTGGCGTCACGTATGACGGCGAGAACGTCTGGTTCGCATCCGGGGGCAAACTGAACGCCCTCGATCCCGCGAGCGGGAAGACGGTGCGCTCGCTCGACGTCCCCGCGCATGCGGGATCGGCGTTCGACGGCGAGCATCTATTCCAGATCGCTGAGAAGCGCATCCAGAAGATCGATCCGAAGTCCGGCCGTGTGCTCTCCACGATTCCAGCGCCCGGTGGCGGCGGCGACTCGGGGCTCGCGTGGGCCGAAGGGTCGTTGTGGGTGGGGCAGTACCGAGAGCGCAAGATCCATCAGATCGATCCCGACACCGGGAAGATTCTTCGCACCATCGAATCCAACCGCTTCGTCACCGGAGTTTCCTGGGTCGACGGTGAGCTCTGGCACGCCACCTGGGAAGGTGACGAGAGTGATTTGCGGCGAATCGATCCCCAATCGGGCGAGGTGCTGGAAGCGCTCGAGATGCCGCCGGGCGTGAAGGTGTCGGGGCTCGAGTCGAATGGCAGCGACACGTTCTTCTGCGGCGGAGGAGCGAGCGGGAAGGTGCGGGCGGTGCGCCGGCCGAAGCGAGTCGCCGCGTCGAGCAAGAAGCGGGTCGACTCCAAGTAATCGAAGAGGGATTCGCGGGCGGCGGCCCGCTGGGGTTGGAACGAATGAGATGATGGCGCTCGCGGCGCGTCGCCTCACACTCGTTGCATGCTCGCCGCCATCCACTCCGCAGCAGTGCTGGGGATCGACGCCTACGATGTCACCGTCGAAGTCGATGCGGCGCAGGGGCTGCCGCAGTGGACCATCGTCGGGCTTCCCTTCGGCGCGGTGAAGGAGAGTCGCGAGCGTGTGGGGGCGGCGCTCGTGAATTCCGGATTCGTCGTGCCGCCCAAGCGAATGACAATCAACCTCGCGCCTGGGGATCGACGCAAAGAGGGAACGGCGTTCGATCTCCCGATCGCGCTCGGCATTCTCGTCGCCACCGGACAGCTGCGCGCCGAGGCCGTCGCGAAGATCGTCGCAGTGGGCGAGCTCGGACTCGACGGCACGCTGCGCGCGATGCGCGGCGCGCTCCCCATCTCGCGCCGCGTCGCGCAACTCGGCCGCTGCGCGCGCACGCTCGTGCTCCCGCCGGCAAACGTGGCCGAGGCGGCGCTGGTGGGCGATACGGCGTTGGCGGCGCCGGAAACGCTGCGCGATCTCGTGGGCGCGCTGCGGCGCGAGGAACTCGCGCGCGCCGAGCCGGCGGTTGCGCAACCCGCGTGCGCGCGCGAGTCGCTCGACTTCGCGGACGTCGTGGGGCAGGGCACCGCCAAGCGCGCGCTGGAGATCGCGGCAGCGGGGGCGCACAATTTAATTATGGTCGGCCCTCCGGGTGCGGGGAAAACGATGCTCGCGCGTCGGCTGCCGAGCATCCTCCCTGCGCTCACGGAGACTGAGGCACTCGATGTGACGGCGATCCACTCGGTGGCGGGCGTGCTCGCGCCGGGCGATCCGCGCATCGTGGCGCGCCCCTTCCGCGCTCCGCACCACACGATCTCCGACGCGGGGCTCATTGGCGGCGGCAGTCCGCCGCGCCCCGGCGAAGTGAGTCTCGCGCACCACGGGATTCTTTTTCTCGACGAGCTCCTCGAGTTTCGCCGGCACGTCGTCGAGTCGCTGCGCCAGCCGATGGAAGACGGTCGCGTCGTCATCGCGCGTGCGGCGCTCGCCATCGCCTTTCCTGCGCGCTTCACCTTCGTGGGCGCGATGAACCCCTGCCCGTGCGGCAACGCCGGCGACGGCGCGCGCGCGTGCATCTGTGCCGCGGCGGAGATCGCGAAGTACCGCGCGCGGCTCTCCGGGCCGATGCGCGATCGCGTCGACATGCACGTGCCGGTGGGCGCGCTCGCGCTCGCGACGCTCGCGGCCGGCGGCGAGGGGGAGCGCTCGACGAGCATCCGAGCGCGCGTGGAGCTCGCACGCGCGCGCCAGCACGCGCGCTACGCGGCGAGTGGCGAGATCGCGGTGAACGCGCACGTCGCCGCGCGCGTACTCCAGTCGCTGGGCGAGCTACGCGCCGAAGCGCGCTCGCTGCTCACGAGCGCGTCGGAGCGGCTGGGGCTCACGGCACGCGGCTATCACCGCGTGCTGCGAGTGGCACGCACGATTGCGGATCTCGACGAGTCGCGGAGCATCGACTCGCCGCACGTCGCCGAGGCGCTGCGGTATCGGACTACGGGCTTCTAGAACTTCACCGAGCCGCCGCACGTCATCACAAAGTACAGGATCGAAACGGCGAGCAACACGCTGAGCTCGATTCCATAGTACGGCCCCCTGGACTTCTTGGGGCTTCGCGCCTCCTCGTCGTCGACCATTGGGCCTCTCAGCGTTAGAGCGCGAATCCTACTCCGGCAATAGATCCTTCGTTAGTTGCAGCTGCGGCGTCTCGGCCTGCCACGACACCTCGAGCACGCGCCACCCCGCATCGGTCTTCACTGCCTGCACGCTGTTCACGCCGCGCGCGACTTGCTTGCCGTTCACCTTCAGAACGTACGTGCTCCACAGATGCGCGACGTTGCCGAACTCGCTGCTCGAGAACTTCACCTGCTTCTCGTCGACCATCTCCGCACCCATTTTCGTCTTGTTCGCGATGTATTCATCGACGGAATAGATCTTCGCGATGTGCTTTCCCGTGCTGTCGGTGCGCACGGGAACAAAGCGGGCCTCGGGGAGGAAGAGCGCGCGAAGGCACGCGGGATCCTTGTCCGCGCGTCCCGCAATGGAGGCGTCGAGCGCCGCGGGGATGTCCTTCACCGCCTGCGGCAGCGGGCAGCTGCTCACGTCCTGAGCGCGCGCACTCGGCGCGATCGCCATCAGCACCAGGGTCGCCGCCGTCATTCCGATTCGATGCATCGTCTCTCCGTATAGTCGATGTCGCGCGATGCGCCCTCGAATGCGCATCGTCCACGCGCAAGATACGGATTGCCGCACCCCACGGCGAATTGCGAGCGCTTCGGCTGCGCCGGAGACTTTGCGCTTCCGCGCCTCGCACACCACATTCTCACCCCTCCCCACATCGCGCCCACTCTCCCGGAGCACCGCATGCCGCCGTCTTTCCGCTCGCTCGCGCTCTCGCTGCTGTGCGTCGCCTGGCCTCTCGCCGCACAGGTCACCGTCATCAAGGCGGGGAAGCTCGTCGACACCGAGCGCGGAAGTGTCGCGACGAATCAGATCATCATCGTTCGCGATGGCAAGATCGATGCGGTGGGCCCGTCGCTCGCGATTCCCGCAGGCGCCAAAGTCATCGATCTCTCGGCCATGACCGTGCTCCCGGGGCTCATCGACAGCCACACGCACGAGGCGGATGGTGTGCTCCCGGATGACAACGGCGATCCGCGTGCCGTGCTCTTTCATACCTCGTCCGAAGTGGTGCTCGCCGCCATTCCGAGCGTGAAGGCCACGCTCATGGCCGGCTTCACCACCGTGCGCGACGTCGGCACGTACCGCGCGCTCAACGACATCGCGCTGCGCGACGCGATCGCGCGCGGCATCATCCCCGGGCCGCGCATGTACGTCGCGGGCGCGTACATCACGATCACCGGCGGCGCCGGCGCGATGACTGGCGTGTCTCCCGATGTGCAGCTGCCGTGGGACATGCACTTTGGCGAGGCGAACAGCCCCGACGAAGTGCGGCAGAAGGTTCGACTGCTCGTCGCGCAGGGGGTGAACGTCATCAAGGTGCTGTCGTCGGGCGCGGTGCTCACGCACGGCAGCAATACGAAGTCCCAGGAGTTCACGCCCGCGGAGCTCTCCGCCGCTGTCGATGAGGCGAAGAACTTTGGCCTCAAGGTCGCGGCGCACGCGCACAGCGCCGAGGGCATCAAGAACGCCGTGCGCGCGGGAGTGGCGTCGATCGAGCACGGCACCTACATGGACGACGAAGCCATTCGCCTCATGAAGGAGCACGGCACCTTCTATTCGGCCACCCTCGACGTGCACGACTGCATCACCGCAAAGCCGGACCAGCCCAGGGACTTTCTCGAGCACAATAAAGGCATCGCCGAGATTCACTACGCGGCATTCAAGAAGGCCGTACAGTCGGGCGTGAAGATCGCGTTCTCCACAGACGTGCCGGTGTGCCCGTACAAGGATGCTGCGAAAGAGTTCGGGTACATGGTGAAGTACGGGATGACGCCGATGCAGGCGATTCAGGCGGCGACGATGGGCGGAGCCGAGCTGATTGGCGTGCTCGACAAGGTGGGCTCGATCAGGAAGGGTAAATTTGCGGACTTCATCGCCACGGCCGGCGATCCGACACAGGATGTCACGCTGCTCGAGCACGTGCAGTTTGTGATGAAAGACGGAAAGGTCTTCAAGTCTCCAAACGCGACCGCTGACACCACCAATTGATGGGAGATCGATGGCGCGCATCACCACTTCGTTCGGCGCTCGCACCACCGCGCAGGAAGTAGTCGAGGGGATCGATCTCTCGGGAGCGCGCGCGATCGTCACCGGCGCGGCGTCGGGAATCGGCGTCGAAACGGCGCGCGCGCTCGCGCGTACGGGCGCGCACGTCACGCTCGCGGTGCGCGACGTCGACGCTGGGCACACCGTCGCTGCCGCCATCTCCGCGACTACCGGTAATCCCGATGTCCACGTCGCGCACCTCGATCTCGCCGATCTCGAGTCGATCGCGACCTTCGCCGACGAGTGGGACGAGCCGCTGCATTTGCTCATCAACAACGCCGGCGTCATGGCGCTTCCCGAAGAGCACACGGCAAAGGGGATCGAGATGCAGTTCGCCACCAACCACCTCGGCCACTTCGCCCTCTCGCTCGGCCTGCATGATGCGTTGGCGGCCGATGGGAGCGCGCGCATCGTCGCCGTGAGCTCGAACGCGCACCTGATGTCGCCGGTGGTGTTCGACGACGTTCAGTTCGCGTATCGCGCGTACGATCCGTGGCTCGCGTACGGCCAGTCGAAGACGGCGAACATTCTCTTCGCCGTCGGCGCGACGGCGTATTGGGAGGGCGAGGGGATCACGGCGAACGCGCTCAATCCGGGCGCGATCGCGACGAATCTCCAGCGCCACGTTGGCGGCATGCGCACCCCCGTCGAGAAGCGCAAGACGCCGGAGCAGGGCGCGGCGACGACACTGCTGCTTGCGACGTCGCCTCTGCTGGAGGGAATTGGCGGCCGCTATTTCGAAGACTGCAACGAGGCCGAGCTCGTGACGCGTCGTGATCCGGAGGCGCCGAGGGGCGTGGCGCGGTATGCGCTCGATGCGGACAATGCGGACCGACTCTGGGACGCGTCGCTACGAATGCTCGGGTGAGATACTAAAGAATCCGACAGCGGCCGGCCCGACAGTATGCTCGATTTGTGGTGCCAGTAACTTTCCCCGCAACGCGAGCTGTGAATCCATGACTGCGACCGCCGATCAACAACATCGAGCAACGAGCTTCCGCGCCCTGCACGTAGCCGGACATCCGTTGATCCTGTTCAACATCTGGGATGCGGGGAGCGCCAAGGCCGTCGCGGACTCGGGCGCTCGCGCTCTCGCGACCGGTAGCTGGTCGGTTGCGGCCGCGCATGGATACGGCGACGGTGAAAAGCTGCCGTTCGAGCTCGCGCTCGAAAATGTGCGGCGCATCGTGAGCAGCTCTGCACTACCTGTCACGTTCGACATCGAGAGTGGTTATGGCACGGGCGCGATCTCCGTCGGCCATACGATTTTGCGGGCGATCGAGGCGGGCGTTGTGGGTTGCAACATCGAGGACAGCTTCCCGGAGACCGGAAAGCTTCGGCTCGTCGCGGATCAAGTCGCGCGGTTGCGCAGCGCGCGCGCGGCGGCCAAAGAAGGACTCGATTCCTTTTTCATCAACGCGCGAACGGACGTCTTCTTCCAGGCTCCGGCAAGCGAGCATAGCCGCGACATGCTGGAGATGGCCATCGATCGTGCGAAGGCCTATACCGATGCGGGCGCCGATGGCATCTTCGCGCCAGGACTCGTCGACCCGGTGTTGATTGCCGAGCTGGCGTCGTCCATCTCGCTGCCGCTCAACATCATGATCGGCGAAGGAAGTCCGTCGATTGCATCGCTCGCTGAGGCGGGCGTCGCGCGCGTCAGCCATGGGCCTGGCCCTTATCTTTCGGCGATGATGGCGCTCGCCACTGCCGCTCGAGCGGCTCAGCAATATGCTCCATGAGCGATGCTGTAGCTCACGATGAGCTGAACGTTCGCCTCCTGCTCCAAACAGCGACGCTCGGCATCCGGGATGTGATTTGCGGCGGCACCTGTCGCCACAAATCGCCCACGGAAAGTGCGACAGCGACGCACCTCGTGTTTCCCTATCGAGGCGTGTTCGTTAGGCATGTAGGAAGCGCCGCGACGGTGGCCGAGGCGAACCAGGTCGTCTTCTTCAACGATGGGCAGGATTACGAGATCAGCCATCCCGTTAAAGGAGGCGACGCGTGCCTGTCGATCTCGATCGACCACGTGCTACTGCGCGAGCTCACTCCGCGCGACCAGCTCTTCGCTGGGAAGACAGCGGTGTTCCGCCAGCCGCGGCGCGGCATCGACCCACGAGCGCAGGCGCTGGTCGCGTTGCTGCGTCACAGCCTCGCCGGCGGCGCGATAGAAACGCTCGAGGCCGAAACGCTCGCCCTCACGCTCATCCGGCGATCGCTGGGTGAGCGAACCTCACACGCGCGCGCGTCGAGCTTCGGACGTGCGAAGCTTGTCGATCGCACCAAGCTCGTCTTGTCGAGCGATCCCGCGCGCCGCTGGACGCTGGGCGAGATCGCCGGCGAGATTGGTGTGTCGCCCGTATATCTGACACAGCTCTTCGCGCAGGTCGAGGGCATCCCTCTGTACAAGTATCAGCTGCATCTCAGACTTGCACGCGCGCTCGATCTCCTCAGCTCGTACGACAGCCTCACGATGCTCGCGCTCGATCTCGGCTTCTCGAGCCACAGCCATTTCAGCGCGGCCTTCCGCCAACTCTATGGCAGAACGCCGGCCGAATTCCAGCGATCCGCGCATCTTCGCTGAGAAACGCTGCGTCGAAAATCGCTGAAGATTCCGACAGCGCTGCAATCGCTGTTGATGGCATCATGGTCACTCCTACTTACCGTGACAACGGAGATGACCATGAACAAGAAGACTTGCGCGGCCTGCGACTGCCCCCTGGACGACAGTGCGATCAGCGTGACCATCGGCGGCAAGACCGTCGAAGTCTGCTGCGACGAGTGCGCGACCGCGCTGAACGAGGCTCGTAAATCGATCGAGAAGGGAGCCTGAGTCATGGCCACCGCTCAGAGCGCGCTCACTCGGCGCAGCGTCGATACTCCCTCGGGCAAGATCAGCTACGTGGAATCCGGCAGCGGGCCCGTTGCGCTGTTCGTGCACGGCGTGCTTCTCAACGGCCACCTCTGGCGCCATCAGCTTGCCGCGCTTTCGGACGTGCGGCGTTGCATCGCGGTCGACCTCCTCGCGCACGGCGAGACGGAGATCGTGCCGACGCAGGACGTTTCGGCGACGGCAAATGCGGAGATGCTGGTCGAATTTCTCGATGCATTGCGAATCGATCGCGTCGATCTGGTCGGCAACGACAGCGGCGGTGGCATCGCGCAGATCTTCGCCGCGCGCAACCCCGATCGCGTGAGGTCGTTGACGCTCACCGATTGCGACACGCACGACAATTGGCCGCCGGAGGCGTTCAAGCCCTTCCTCGTCAACGCGGCGGCGGGAGGATTGCGCGGCGCCCTCGATGCAATGCTCGCCAACTAGGACTTCTATCGCAGCCCACAGGCGCTCGGCCCTGCGTATGAACATCCCGAGCGTGTCGAGGACCAAACGATCGAGACCTATCTTCGACCATTGGTGCGCACCGAGCAGCGGACGCTCGATCTTCAGCGCTTTCTCGCGGCCTTCGACTCGGCGCACACCGTCGCGATCGAAAGCGAGCTGCGCGCATTGCACGCGCCGACGCTCATCATGTGGGGGACGAACGACATCTACTTCGGTGTCGAGTGGTCGCACTGGCTCGCAAACAACATTCCGGGAACCAGGCGACGAGTCGAGCTCGACGGCGCGTGTCTGTTCTTCCCGGAGGAGCGCCCGGCCGTGCTCAATGACGGGCTACGAAAGCATTGGGAGGAAAGCCGGAACTGAGGATTCTGACGTCCTAGGCTCGCGCGCACCCGAAGGGGTGCCGCGCGGGTCACTTCGCTTTCAGCGTGACTTGTCGTGACGCGCACACGGCCGGGACTGTCGCGTCGTTGTTCTCTGGAAAGCACGCGACGACCCACGTACTGCCCGCGCGATACGCGCGGTAATGCCAGACTCCGCTCGCCGTAGCATGCGGTGCGAGGCGCAGCGTGTCGGGAACGTGGTCGTTTTTGTCATTGAAGAATCCGGCGCCGGTTTCGGAAGAGGGAGCGAAGTAGGACGTGCCGACCGTCGGCTCTCCTTTGGATCCCACCGGGAATGCTCGCAGCGCCGAATCTGAGCTCGTATTCTCCACCGTCAGCTTCACGGTAAGTAGGCTATCTACCTGCAGCGTGTCGGCCGCTACGGAGATCGAGATCCTCAACCCGTCCTTCGTGAGCTCGCTCGTCGCATCCTTGCGCAATAAGCAGCCGGGAAAAACGAGAAGGCTGGTCGTGATCAGCACGCAAACGGTGTTCACTATGAGTCCTTGGCTATAGAGTCTCGGCAGGCGTCCACTACGATCGAGTGGATGTCCGAAGGCGTCAAGTACGCCACTCCTTCAGCCTGATCTTGAACTCCCTACCGCTTGAAGATGAAGTACACCGCCCCCGCCATGCACAGCGCCGCCCACAGATAATTCAGCTTCACCGGCTCCTTCATGTACAGCGCGGCGAAGGGCACGAATACCGCGAGCGTGATCACCTCCTGCATGATCTTGAGCTGCCCGAGCTCCAGCTGCGTGTTTCCGATGCGGTTCGCCGGCACTTGCAGCGCGTACTCGAACAGCGCGATCCCCCAGCTCACCAGAATCGCGATGTACAACGGCTTGTTGTGCAGATTCTTGAGGTGCGCATACCAGGCGAATGTCATAAAGCAGTTCGAGGCGATCAACAGGAGCGCCGTCTTGACGATGACTGGCATGGACATTTCTGGAGAAGGGTGACCGAACGAGCTGGCGCGAGCGGGTAATATAGAAAACAGCCAGTTCGTGCGATCGTGCTCGCACCTCGCCACCCTGGGCTCTGCCGTGCCAATTCGCACCAGCCTTCGCCTCGCCGCTCTCGGCCTTCTCGCGATCTTCGCCCTCGCCGCCGCGCGCGCGTCGCACGATCCAGTCATCCGCATCCCCGCCTCCGTGCGCGACTCGCTCAACAGCGTCTGGTCGCTCGCCAACACGCACTGGAACGAGATCTCGGATCAAAACACCCTCACGCAGGCGCTCGGCACCGGGAAGCCCACGCAAAAGGAGTATCTCGGCTGCCTCATCGGCGATGCCAGCGCCGACACGTTTCGCGTGATCGGCTGGATCCCCGCGAACGACATGAAGCGCTTTCAGTTCGCGGTGACGGGGAACTGTGACAGCGTTCCCGGTGCCATCGGCACCTTCCACACGCACCCCTATCGCGCCGCGCCAACCGGCGACCGGCCGCTCAAGGAGCCCGGGTTGTCCCAGCAGGATCTCACGACCTTTACGGGCGGCACCGATCGCGTCCTTGTCGTCGTGTGGGATGTAGACTCACTCGACGTTGCCCTCCGCGCCGCCGACGGACACGTCGTTCACCCGGCGCACCTCCTCCCGCGCTGATCCTTCCGCCGCTCGCCCTCACGGCTAGCTTTCAGCCATGAGCTCTCCCGACGTTCTCGCGTCTTCGGCAAGCGCGCTGCGGCGCGAGCGCGAGCTCATCGAGTGGCTCCAGTCGCATCACTCGCTCCTCCTCGGCTTCAGCGGCGGCGTCGACTCCGCATATCTCGCCTGCGTCGCCATCGAGGCCGTGGGCGCCGAGCGCTTTCTCGCGGTGATCGGACGCAGCGCGTCGTATCCGGCCGAGCAGTGGCAGACCGCGCGCGACGTTGCCGCGCGCGCCGGCATAGACGTTCTGGAAGTCGACACGCACGAGATGGACGACCCGCGCTACGTCGCCAATCCCACCAATCGCTGCTATTTCTGCAAGTCGGAGCTCTGGTCCGTGCTTGAGCGCGTGCGCGCCGAGCGCGGGATCGCGACGATCATCGACGGAACCAACGCCGACGATCTCTCCGATCATCGCCCGGGAAAAAAGGCCGCGACGGAGCAGGGAATTCGCTCCCCGCTCGCGGAGCTTGGCTTCACGAAGAGTGAGATTCGCGAGCTTTCGCGCGCGCGGGGAATTCCGACGTGGTCGCAGCCGTCGTCGCCATGCCTCTCGTCGCGCCTTCCGTACGGCACGCCGGTCACGGTCACGCGCCTCTCGGCCGTGGAGCGCGCCGAGCGCTCGCTGCGCGGGCTCGGCGTGCAGGGCAATCTGCGCGTGCGCCATCACGGCGACACCGCGCGCGTCGAGATGGATCTGGCGGAGCTCGAGCTCTGGAGCGATGACGCGCGCGCCGCAAAGCTCACGAGCGCCGTGCGCGACGCGGGGTTCGCGCAGGTCGTGCTCGATCCCCGAGGTTTCCGCTCGGGATCGCTCAACGTGCTAGCTGGTATCGTCAGTCATTCCGGAACCAGTGCGCCTCTTTCTGGCGCTTGAGCTGGGGCTGCGCGAGCGCAAGGCGATTCGCCAAGCGACCGCGCCGATGAGAGCGGCCGCGCCCGAGGCGAGCTGGGTGTGGGAGGACAATCTTCATCTCTCGGTCAAGTTCTTCGGCGAGCAGCCCGAATCCGCGCCCGCGGACATCTCGAGGGTCCTTGCCTCTGTTGCGGCGGCGCACCAGCCCTTCGACCTCCGGATCAGCGGTCTGGGGGCCTTCCCAAACCTTCGGGCCCCTCGCGTCGTATGGATGGGTGTGCAACACGATCCGAGGCTCGAGCTGATGCATCACGACGTCGAGGCGACCTGCGCCGCGAACGGCTACGCACTCGATGCGCGCGCCTTTCGCCCGCACATCACGCTCGCGCGCGTGCGCGAGGAGCTGCCGCTGGCGAATGCCCGCGCGCTCGCCGCTGCCGCTCGCGCTGTGGTGTACAAAGGCGTGCAGCAGGTGGGCGCGCTCTCGCTCCTGGAGAGCACGCTCGCCCCCGGCGGTCCGAAGTACTCGTTGGTTGCGTCGATTCCACTTGGAGGTGGGTGAGTCATGGGCGGATGCTTCAAGTCGATCGGATGTCTCGTCGTGGCGATAGCCATCGCCGTCGGTGCGTGGTTCACGCGCGACTACTGGACGCCGTATCTGCATCGGATCACGCAGCCGATCCCCGAGGCGCCGGCGCACGCCGCCGGAACGTGGCAGCCCGCAACTCCCGCCGGTGCCGCGCGCGCGCAGGCGATCATCGAGCGCCTCGGATCGCGCAACGGCCCGGTCTACGGAAACGTCGAGGCCGGCGACCTCACCGCCTTCATCATCCAGCAGCTCTCTCATCAGCTCCCGGAATCCGCGCGCGATGTGGAGGCGATGGTGAGCGGCGACCAGCTGCTCGTGCGCTGCACCATGAATCCGAGCGACCTCGGCGACCTGTCGCAACTCGGGCCGCTCGCCAAAGTGCTCGGCGGCCGCGAGCAGGTGCAGTTCGGCGGCACGCTCGATATCGTGAGGCTGGGCCTCGGCGAGTATCGCGTGCAGTCGTTCCGCATCCACGACTTGTCGCTTCCGCACGCGATGATGCCACGGCTCATCAAGAGCTACTCCAAGGGCGTTCGCCCCGCAGGCATTGCCGATGACGCGCTCCCGCTGATCACGCCCGTGCACATCGGCGACGTGCGGATCAGGAACGGCAAGATCACCCTCTACAAGGTGGTCCGGTGAGCCCGAAAATCCTCGTCGCCGACGACGAGAAGGGGATCCGCGCCGCACTCGGCCAGCTCCTCGAGTACGACGGCTACGAGGTGCGCTCGGTCGCCAACGCCGTCGACGCGATCGCCGAGTACGAGAAGTGGCATCCGGATATGGTCTTCATGGATGTGAAGATGGGTGGCATCGACGGGCTCGAGGCGCTCAAGCGCATTCGCGAGAATGATCCGGCGGCGATCGTGGTGATGATCAGCGGTCACGGAACCATTCAGACCGCGGTCGAGGCGACACAGCTCGGCGCCTACGACTTTCTCGAGAAGCCGCTCGACACCGATCGCATTCAGGTCACGCTACGCAACGCGCTTCAGCACGTCGTGCTGCGCGAGGAGAACTCGCGGCTGCGTGCGAGCATCGAGTCGCGCTACGAGATCGTCGGAAGGTCCTTCGCGATCCGCTCGCTCATCGAGAAGATCGAGCGCGTCGCCACGACGCCCGCGCGCGTGCTCATCAACGGCGAGAACGGCACCGGCAAGGAGCTCGTCGCCCGTGCGCTGCACCGCCTCTCGCCACGTGCGTCCAAGCCCTTCGTCGAGGTCAACTGCGCGGCGATTCCGAGTGAGCTGATCGAGAGCGAACTGTTTGGTCACATCAAAGGCTCGTTTACGGGGGCGATCGCGGATCGCACCGGAAAGTTCGAGCAAGCAAACGGCGGCACCCTCTTTCTCGATGAGATCGGCGACATGAGCCCGAGCGCGCAGGCGAAAGTGCTGCGCGTGCTCGAGGATGGTGTCGTCAACCGCATCGGCAGCTCGAAGACGGTCTCCGTGGATGTGCGCGTGATCGCCGCGACGAACAAGGCGCTCGAGACGGAGATCTCCGAGGGGCACTTCCGCGAAGATCTCTTCTATCGCCTGAACGTCGTGCCGATCGTCGTGCCTCCGCTCCGCGACCGCCGCGAGGACATCCCGCTGCTCGTGCATCACTTCGCCGGGATTCTCTCGGAAGGCGAGGGGATGCCGCCGCGCACCTTCAGCCAGGACGCGGTCGACCGTCTGTCGGAGTTCGACTGGCCCGGCAACGTGCGCGAGCTCAAGAACACCGTCGAGCGCATTCTCATTCTTTCGACGGGGCCGCGCGTGGGCGCGCCCGATGTCGATCGCCTGCTCGGACAGCGCGCGGCGGACACCACGAGCCTCGGCTCGCTCGCCGACTGCAAAACGTTCGAGGAGTTCAAGGAGGCGGCCGAGCGCGCCTTCCTGCTCACGAAGCTCCGCGAAACCGATTGGAACGTATCCGAAACTGCTCGCCTGCTCGACATGCCGCGCTCGAATCTCTACAAGAAGATCGAGCGGTATGCGCTGGCGCGAGAGCACGCCTAGTCTAGAGGTCCATCATGGCCGGCACCGATTGGGACAAGGAGATGAAGAAGATCGACAAGCAGCTCGAGTCGATCTCCGATGACGCGCTGATCTCGACCTCGGGCTCGAAGGGCCCTGCCGCGAAGGCGCGCGTGGCCGAGGTGCAGCGCACGACGACGACGCTCGGCGTGTTCGCGAGACTGATACTCGTGATCGTGCTCGGCATCGGAATGCTCTTCTGGCCGTATGGCATGCGCTGCGGGCCGGGACTGTTCGCTTTCCTCTTCGCGAGCGGGATGGTCGTCGTCGGCGGCGTGTGGAGCGCCGTCTGGACGTGGCGCCATCGCTCCGCGCAGGCGCACGCCCTGTCGCTGCTCCTCGTGATTTGGGGGCTGGTGCTCGCGGGCCTCGAGATCCTTCCGCGCACGGGCTACGCCGCGCCCACCAAGCAGCATCCGGCCACGTGGATGTGCTCCTGACGCGCCCCTCTATTTCTAGCGATATTACGGCATGAAAACATTCAAGAACTTCGTCGCAGGCGCCTGGGTCGAGCCCTCCACGGGCGAGTATTTCGACAACATCAACCCCGCCGACACGACCGACGTCATCGGCCGCTTTCCACTTTCGGCTGCTGCTGACGTCGAGCGTGCGGTGAAGTCCGCGAAGAAGGGATTCGAGCTCTGGAGCCGCACGCCCGCGCCCGCGCGTGGCGACGTGCTGCGCAGGGCCGGCGATCTGCTCGTCAAGCGCAAGGACGAGATCGCGGATCTCATGACGCGCGAGATGGGGAAGCCAATCGCCGAGACGAAGGGCGACGTGCAGGAAGGTATCGACACTGCGTACTACGCCGCGACGGAAGGCCGGCGCCTGTTTGGGCACACGGTGCCGAGCGAGCTGCGCGCGAAGTGGGCGATGAGCTTCCGCCGTCCAATCGGTGTTTGCGGCATCATCACACCGTTCAACTTTCCGCTCGCCATTCCCACCTGGAAGATTTTCCCGGCGCTGCTCTGCGGCAACGCGGTGATCTTCAAGCCGGCCGAGGATGTGCCGCACACGGGAACGGTGTTCGTGGAGATTTTGCTGGAGGCGGGGCTGCCGCCCGAGGTCGTGCAGCTGCTGCACGGCGCCGGTGAGGTCGTCGGCGCCGCGATCGTGAATCATCCCGGAGTCCCCGCGATCTCATTCACCGGCTCGACCGACGTGGGCTCGATCGTCGGCGAGACGTGCGGGAAGATGCACAAGCGCCTCTCGCTCGAGATGGGTGGCAAGAACGCGATGATCGTGCTGGACGATGCGGATCCAGAGCTCGCGCTCGAGGGCGTGCTGTGGGGCGCGTTCGGCACCACGGGGCAGCGGTGCACCGCGACGAGCCGGCTCATCCTGCAGTCGAAGATTCACGACAAGGTGCTCGGCATGCTCGTCGATCGCGCCAAGGCGATGAAGCTCGGCGACGGTCGCAAGAAGGGGACGGACGTCGGTCCGCTCATCAACGAGGCGTCGCGCAGCAAGGTTGAGCGGTACGTCGACATCGGGCAGGCGCAGAACGCCGATCTGCTGTGCGGCGGCAAGCGTCCCACGGGGAAGGGCGTCGATAACGGCTACTTCTTCGAGCCGACGGTATTCGCGCGCGTGGAAGCCGGGTCGCGTCTGGAGCAGGAGGAGATCTTCGGGCCGATCCTGTCTGTGGTGCGCGTCGATACCGTAGACGAGGCGTTCGCGGTGAACAATGGTGTACGCTACGGTCTGTCGTCCTCTGTGTACACGCGGGACGTTAACGTCGCCTTTCGCGCATTAAGCGAACTGGACAACGGGATCACGTACATCAACGCGCCGACGATCGGAGCGGAAGCGCATTTGCCATTCGGCGGCGTGAAGCAGACCGGCAACGGTCATCGCGAAGGCGGATGGGAGGTCTACGAGTTCTATTCGGAGACGAAGGTCGGGTATGTCGACTTCTCCGGAACGCTGCAGCGCGCGCAGATCGACAACTATGGCGACGACGCGACTACGCTTCTGTAGCCCCCCGAGGCGCGGGCGCGACTTGCAATCGGCCTGCGCCTCAGGGAAATTCGTCCTCAGTTGCCTCGCGGTCGACTGATCAGTCACCCGGAGAGCGGCGGTTGGCCGCCGCGCGAACATCCGCCGGATCACTCCGCCGCCCCACGATGGACGCCGATGTCTCACTCTCCCACACCATCCGGCACTCGTCACGTCACCGATGAACATCGGGCGGAAGTCCTGCGCGCGATGAATCGGTCGCGATGGCGGATGGATGGGTTCTGGGAGTGGTCGAAGATCATTATTTTCGCCGTCGCACTGTTCGTCGTCATCCGCACGTTCGGCGTCGAGGCGTACAAGATCCCGTCGGGGAGCATGGAGCGCACGCTCCTCGTTGGCGACTTCCTCCTCGTGAACAAGGCGCTCTACGGCGCCGACGTCCCGTTCACTAATTATCGACTTCCGGCGATTCGCCCCCCGGCGCGCGGGGATGTGATAGTCTTCCAGTACCCGCTCAACCCGCAACAGAGCTACGTCAAGCGTCTCATCGGACTTCCGCGCGACACCGTGGAGATGCGCGACGGCGAGCTGATTCTGAACGGGCGGAAGCAGAGCGAGCAGTACGTCGTCCATTCACATCCGGTTGGAGAGCCCACCGAAGAGGAATTCCGGTGGCAGGACCAGTACCTCGTGCGTACGGCACAGGCCAGCGTGGCCTACCATCCGTCGCGAAACACTTGGGGGCCGCTGATCGTCCCTGAGAAGAGCTACTTCATGCTCGGAGATAATAGAGACAACTCCGAAGACAGCCGGTATTGGGGCTTCGTAGCTGACTCGCTGATCAAGGGAAAGCCTTTGATCGTCTACTACAGTTACGAGCGGGACGCGACGCACAAGTTTCCCTGGCTCACGGACATTCGCTGGAGCCGGCTGGGCACGCGAGTTCGCTGATCGATTCGTTCTTTCGATGTTCGGTTCGCAAGCGCGCAGTCGCGCATTCGTGCTGGTCCCCGCAGGAGTAGCCGCCCAGTATGGCCGTACCTTCGCATAAGAAGTCTTCGTACGACGAAGGGTCGCTGGACCAGTATCTTCGCGACATCAGCGCGTATCCGCTGATCGATCGCGACGAGGAGGTCCGTCTCGCGCAGCTCATTCGCGTGAAGGACGCTGAGGCGCTCGACAAGCTGGTGCGCTCCAATCTCCGCTTCGTCGTTTCGGTCGCCAAGAAATATCAGAATCAGGGCGTGGCCCTCTCGGATCTCATCAACGAGGGGAACCTCGGCCTCATCCGTGCGGCCCACAAATTCGACGAGACGAAGGGGATCAAGTTCATCTCCTACGCCGTCTGGTGGATTCGCCAGGCGATCCTGCAGGCGTTGGCCGAGCAGTCGCGCATCGTGCGCGTGCCGCTGAATCGCGCGGGCACGCTGCATCGCATCGGCAAGCGCGCGAACGCGCTCCTCCAGGAGCTCGGCCGCGAGCCGACGCACGAAGAGATCGCGCTCGAGATGGACATCACCGAGGAAGAGGTCGCGAAGACGATCTCGATCTCGCAGACGCATCTGTCGCTCGATGCGCCGATGACGCCGGGGGAAGACAACCGCCTTCTCGACTATCTCCCGGACACGCTCAATGCGACGCCCGACGAGCAGACCTTCGAGAAGGCGCTCACCGAGGCCATCGAAGAGTCGCTGTCGTCGCTCAAGGAGCGCGAGGCGAAGATTCTGCGCCTCTACTTCGGCCTCGACAGCGAGGAGCCGATGACGCTCGAGCAGATCGGTGCGCTGCTCGGCATCACGCGCGAGCGCGTGCGTCAGATCAAGGAAAAGGCACTCTCCCGCCTCCGCCACGTCTCTCGCGCCCGGGCGCTCGAAAGCTTCCTCGGCTAACTTTCCGATGGTGGATTGACCATCGGCCGCGTCGCGGCGCCGTCGATCCACGATCCCGCAATACCGGAAAGCACCGTGGTAAAGCTCAATCCGCAGGACATCGAACGACCATTTGCCAAGGACCCCATGCGCCGCATGGGGACGATGGTCGGACGCTCGCTCTTGCTGCGATGCCCGCAGTGCGGATCGCGAGGATTGCTCGCGAACTGGTTCAAGATGAACGACCGCTGCCCGTCGTGCGGACTTCGCGTGGAGCGCGAGGGGCACGATTACATGGCGGGCTCGGTGATGTTCAATCTGGTGCTGGCCGAGTTGATCTTTGCGTTCGTGCTGGTGGCGTATCTGCTGATCGTGTGGCCCAATGTGAACTGGGACATGCTGGAGGTCGCCGCACCGCTGGGAATGGCGCTTGCGCCGTTCGTGCTCTTTCCGTTCTCGAAGCTCGTGTGGCTCGCGGCCGATCTAGCGCTGCGCCCGGCGCATGCGAGTGAGCTTGGGGATGGCAATTCGGAAGCAAAAGGTTCGACGTAGATCGAACTATTCGTTGCCGCGAGGGGCGCGGTGGCCCGCGGCGTAACCGCTCCGTAGTTTTCGCCCCCTATGAAACGGGGCAACCGCCACATCTCAATTCTCGCCGCTGCTGCGCTGGCGCTCGCGTGCGCGCTGCCTGCACGGGGCGTGGCGCAGGGAGTGGCGCAGGGTGCGAAGAGCACGGCGACGACTCCCGCGATCACTGCGGGCGATCTGCGTACGCGACTCTATCTGATCGCCGACGACTCGATGCGCGGCCGCCTCGCAGGCTCCGTGGGCGACTCGCTCGCGACGGCGTACATCGCATCGGAGTTCGCGCGCGTGGGACTCGTGGCCGCGGGCGAGGGCGGCGGATGGTTCCAGACCGTGCACTTTCGCGAGGGGGGACGCGAGCCGGCGATCCCCGCGCGCAATGTGATCGGAGTCCTGCGTGGCAGCGATCCGGTGCTGCAGAACGAATACGTGGTGATCAGCGCGCACAACGATCACGTGGGCGTCGCTCGGCGGGCCGTGGATCACGACTCGCTGCGCGTGACGAATTTCGCGGCGGCGATGCGCAAGCGTGGCGCGTCGGCGTCGGTGGCGCAGGCGTGGGCGACGCACGCCCTCGACTCGCTTCGCGCGATGCGGCCGCCACGCGCTGACTCGATCTTCAACGGCGCGGACGATGACGGGTCGGGCACCGTCGCGCTGCTCGAGATCGCGGAGGCGATGGCGGCGTCGCCGAACAAACCAAAGCGCTCGATCCTCTTCATCTCGCACACGGCGGAGGAAGAGGGGCTGTACGGATCGGCGTGGTTCACCGATCATCCGACGGTGCCGCGCGACTCGCTCGTGGCGGAGCTCGACATGGACATGATCGGGCGCGGAAGCCCGGCGGATGTCGCTGGTGGCGGGCCTACGTACCTCGAGCTGATCGGCACGCGCAGGCTCTCGACGGAGCTCGGCAACGTGGCGGAGAAGGTCGACGCGGCCCAGCCGATTCCGTTCAAGTTCAACTACGCCTTCGATGCGCCCGGCGACAGAGAGCAGTACTATTGCCGGGCCGATCACTATTCGTATGCGCGCTTCGGCATTCCGTCGATCAACTTTTCACGCGGCGATCATCCGGACTATCATCAGGTGACGGACGAGCCGCAGTACATCGACTACGACGCCCTGACGCGCGTCGCGATCTACGTGCACGATCTCGCGCTCGCCCTCGCGAACCTCGATCATCGCGTTGTCGTCGATCATGCGAAGCAGAAGGACCCGCACGCCGAGTGCGTGCAGTGAGCAGGTTCACGCTGGCATTTACACGATAGATACCCTCTACGGATAGCACTCATGGCGCAACAGAGCTCATTCGACGTGACCACCGGAGTCGACCTGCAGGAGGTCGACAACGCGGTGAACCAGGCGCAGAAGGAGATCACGCAGCGCTACGACTTCAAGGGCTCGCCCGCGAAGATCGAGCTGCAGCGCGCGGAGAACAAGATCCTGCTGGAGGCGGAGGGCGACTACAAGATGACCGCGGTGCTCGACGTGCTGCAGTCGAAGCTGATCAAGCGTGGCGTGTCAGTAAAGAATCTCGACATCGGCGAGATCAAGCAGGGCGGGGGCGAGACGGTGCGGCGCGAGATCAAGCTCAAGATGTCGCTCGACGGCGAGACGTCGAAAAAGGTCGTGGCCGCGATCAAGGAAGCGAAGATGAAGAAGGTGCAGGCTTCGATTCAGGGCGAGCAAGTGCGGATCACGTCGCCGAGCAAGGACGAGTTGCAGGATGTGATGACGCTGCTCAGGAGCAAGGATTTTGGGGTGGAGCTCAAGTTCGGGAACTACCGGTAATGATCGACGTCAATGCGCGATCGAGCTGGCGGCGAAGCGTGAAATGAGCTCGTCGCGTCGTGCGGCGGAGGGCGCTTCTATGGATGCATTGACGATTTTGCCTGGTTTTACGAACACGGGAATGGTCGCGAGGTAAATCGAGTCGGTTTGCATCACGACTTTTACGCGCTCGACCACTGCGTGATGTCCGTCGACGGAGATGACGCACGGGGGCGCGCTCTCGAAGGTCACATCGCCCCCTCCGCTGTGTGCCATCCCACCCATAGCTCGAGGGCCGACCAGTACCGTGAAGGTCGCGCTGTCGTCGCCCATCCAGCGCTTGCTCGTTGGACGCTCCTGCGGCTCGGCGATAAAACCGGCCGGTAATATGATAGTGCCGGCGCCGACGAGGGACTCGGCTCGCCCGGTTGCCGCCTTCGGAACGGGCGGCAGTTGACACAGGGGTTTGCCCTTCGCCAGCCCTTCTCCGTACTCCGGCGTGGGGATGTCGCTCGGCTTGGCGCCCTGAGCGCGCGCCGGGACCGCTACGAGCGATGTTGCGATGAGCGCAAGGAAAATCCCTTTCATGTCAGCTCCTCTCGACGACGTGAGGTGCATCGGGCAGACTCCCGACGAACTTATCGCATGGCACATGGTTTCGAGAGGCGTGCGCGCGTTTGTGCTTCTGTCCAATCAGTGCCCCCGCGCTAGATTCCCGCCAATGCCTACCCCCCTGACTCTCTCGCGTCGCACGACGCTCCTCGCGATTGCCCTCGTCGCGACGCCGATGCTTCTTCACACGCAGAAGCCCGCCGCCGCGCTCACGCCGACGGAGCGCGCGATCGTGAAGAGCGTCGACGCGCACAATGCCGATGCGCTCGCGCTCCTGATCAAGGTCGTGAACATCAACAGCGGGACGATGAACTTCGCGGGCGTGCGGCAGGTCGCGGACGTGCTCGCCGCGCAGCTCGACTCGCTCGGCTTCAAGACGAAGTGGGTGGACGGCGCCGCCTTTCATCGCGCGGGGCATCTGGTGGCCGAGCATGCGGGGCCGGGACCGAAGATCCTGTTGATTGGGCATCTCGATACGGTGTTCGAGCCGGACCATCCTTTCCAGAAGTTCCAGCGGCTCGACGACTCGACGGCGAAGGGCCCGGGCGTGATCGACATGAAGGGCGGGGACGTGATCATCGTGTACGCGTTGCGCGCGTTGAAGGAGGCGAAGCAGCTCGACAAGATGAACATCACGATCGTGTTCGACGGCGACGAAGAGGAGTCGGGAACTCCGCTCGAGCTCGCGCGCGCGGCGCTCGTGAGCGCGGCGAAGGGTGCGACGGCGGCGCTCGGCTTCGAGGATGGATCGGGCGATCCGAAGACGGCGATGACCTCGCGGCGCGGCGCGGGCTCGTGGTCGTTGATCTCGACGGGAACGCCGTCGCACTCGGGGCAGATCTTCTCGCCGGAAGTGGGCGCGGGCGCGGTGTTCGAGTCGGCGCGCGTGCTCAACGAGTTCTACACGAAGCTCGGCCACGAGCAATATCTCACCTTCAATCCGGGCGTCGCGCTCGGCGGCACCGCTGTGACGCTCGATTCGACGGGGACCGTCGGCAACGCGTCGGGGAAGGACAACGTGGTGGCGGCGCAGATGAAGGTGACGGGCGATCTGCGCACGATCTCGCCGGAGCAGTTCGAGAAGGCAGAGAGCACGATGAGGGACATCGTTGCGCACGCGCTGCCGGGGACGAAGTCGGAGATTTCGTTTGAGACGGGCTACCCGCCGATGGCGCCGACGGAGGGGAATCGGAAGCTACTCGAGATCTACGACAAGGCGAGCCGCGACGTGGGCTCTGGCGGCGTGGTGGCGGTGGATCCGTCGCACGCGGGCGCGGCCGACATTTCGTTCGTGGCGAATCTGGTGCCGATGTCGATCGATGCGCTGGGGCTATCTGGGCACGACGATCATACGGACAAGGAGACGGCGGATCTGCGGATGCTGCCGGTGAAGACGAAGCGGACGGCGGTGATGTTGTTGCGGCTTACGAATGGGGCGGCGAAAGGCCCGGTGTCTCAATGAACTTCGCCAAAGACCTCGCGGCGCTATTCAGTCGCGACCTCGATCGCATGGTCGAGCAAATTCGCGAGTTCCCGGATGATGAAGCTCTGTGGAAGACACCTCCCGGGATCACGAATTCTGCGGGGACTCTCGCGGCGCACATTGATGGCAATTTGCGCGAATTTATCGGCCGACAGCTCGGCGGCGTGAGCTACACCCGAGATCGGCCGTTGGAATTCAGCGTGAGAGGAGTGCCGAAAAACGAGTTGATCGAGCGAATTGCGGAGTTGCGCGAGCTGATACCGTCGATCGTCGAAAATCTGTCGGAGGCGCAGCTCGAGGCGACCTATCCGCAGGAGGTGTTCGGCTCTCCAATTCGAACTGGAGAATTTCTCCTGCATTTGTATGGGCACCTCAACTGGCACCGCGGTCAGCTCGACTACCTGCGGCGCATTTTGTGAATCGCGGGATATCGGGCTCGACATCGAGATTGCACTCGTCGAAAATCAACGGTGGCGCTCGCGACGTGGGTGGACGCAGTGAAGAATGGCTGGTTCGCGGTATCTTCAGATGGCCACACACACCCAGCGAATGCCTTCACGACCGGCCTCACCCCTCTTGTTGATCGCGACCCTCCTCGTCGGTCTGGGTACGGCGTGCAAAGACAATGAACGCCATAGGTCTGAATCGTACGAGGTGACAGCGGATTTTCCGCACGATTCAGATGCTTACACGGAAGGCCTGGTGTGGGCTGACAGCGTTCTCTTCGAGAGTACCGGGCGGTACGGCCACTCCGAGTTGCGTCGCGTCGATCTTCGCACCGGTCGAGTGCTGACTGCGCGATCGCTCGCGGCAAATCGGTTTGGCGAAGGGCTCACGTGGTTGAGCGGCCGTCTGTATCAGCTGACGTGGAAGGAAGGGATCGCCTATACGTACGATGCAGCCACGCTCGCACCTGGCGATTCGTTTCACTACGCCGGCGAGGGCTGGGGACTCACAACCGATGGGACGTCGTTGATCATGAGCGATGGTTCCGACTCTCTTCGGTTCCTCTCGCCTACGACCTTTCGCGTTGAGCGGGTCGTGCATGTTCGCTACAACGGCGCGCCTCTCTTCCGGCTGAACGAACTGGAGTACGCCAACGGCGAGATACTCGCCAATGTCTACGAGTCCAACTGGGTGATGCGCATCGACCCTGTCACGGGTACGGTGCGAGAGGCGATCGACTTTGCGGACTTGTATGAGAAGCGTTCGGCGCTGGCCGAAGTGATGAATGGCATCGCGCTCTCGCCCGATGGTCGTCAGCTCTTGCTAACGGGCAAGCAGTGGCCCGTCCTGTTTCAGGTCCGTCTGCGTCCACCACGATAGCCGCGTGGACATTTCGCGCGCCGTCCCATAGCATCCGCGAATGCCCAGCCCACGCCTCCGAGTATTACTCCGCTCGCGCCGAGCCGCCCTCGCCGCCGCCCTTCTCCTCGCGAGCGCACACCTCGCCGCCCAGCGCCCCACCCTCTCCGCCAACGTCCGCCAATACGTCGCCATCGACACCCCCACCGTCGTGCTCACGCACGCACGCGTGATCGATGGCACCGGCGCCGCTCCGCGCGAGAACCAGACGCTCGTGCTGCGCGACGGACGCATCGCGGCCATGGGCGATTCCGCGTCCACGCAGACGCCCGCCGGCGCGCAGGTCGTCGATCTCTCCGGAAAGACCGTGCTCCCCGGGCTCGTGATGATGCACGAGCATCTCTACTATCCCACCGGGCCCGGCGTCTACGGCAATCTTTCCGAGAGCTTCACGCGGCTCTACCTCGCGGGCGGCGTCACCTCGATGCGCACCGCCGGCAACTCGAACGGCTACGGCGAGATCAACATCGCGGGCGAGATCGCACGCGGCGAGAAGCCCGGCCCGTGGATGGACGCCACCGCGCCCTATCTCGAAGGGCCCGGACTCGGCCTCGCCCAAATGCACGAGCTCAAGGATGCCGCCGACGCGAAGCGCATGGCGAGCTTCTGGGCAGACGCCGGCGCGACGTCGTTCAAGGCGTACATGCACATCACGCGCGCGGAGCTCGCCGCCGCGATCAAGGAGGCGCATCGCCGCGGGCTCAAGATCACCGGGCATCTCTGCTCCGTCACCTACCATCAGGCAGCGGCGCTCGGCATCGACGATCTCGAGCACGGCTTCTTCGTTGCCACCGACTTCGTGCCGGACCGGAAGCCGGATGTGTGCCCTGGGCAGACGGTCGGCATGAACGCCCTCGCCGCCGTCGATACGAACGGCGCGCAGTTCAAGGGGCTCGTCGCCGACCTCGTGGCGCATCACGTGGCGCTCACCTCCACGCTCACGGTGTTCGAGACCTTCACGCCGGGCACCCCCGAGCCGCCGGGGCTCGACGTGCTCGACCCGATTCTCCACGAGCAGTTCGACAAGTTCCGCGCGACGGTGCAGGGGAGGAAAGAGTCGATCTATATCTCGCTCTTCGAAAAAGAGCGCGCGATGGAGCGTCTGTTCGTGCGCGCGGGCGGACTCCTCATCGCCGGCACCGATCCCACCGGCGGCGGCGGCGTCATCGCGGGCTACTCCGATCAGCGCCAGGTCGAGCTGCTCGTCGGCAGCGGGTTCACTCCGCTCGAAGCGATCAAGATCTGCACGCTCAACGGCGCCGTCTACCTCGGCCGCGCCAAGCAGATCGGCTCGATTGCCGTCGGGAAGCAGGCGGATCTGATGATCGTGAACGGCGATCCGACGGCCAAAATCTCCGACATCCGCAACGTCGAAATGGTCTTCAAACAGGGCGTCGCCTATGATCCGGCCAAGCTCATTGCCTCTGTGAAGGGGAAAGTCGGGCTCTTCTAAGGCCTACGCGGCCCCGTCGCAGCCGGGTAACTTTCCCCGCATGCCCCCGCGCTTCGTGTCGCACGAGTGAAGGTCGGTTTCATCACGCTTGGCTGCGACAAGAACACGGTCGACAGCGAGCGCTACCTTGCCCTGCTCGCCGATCACGGCGGTGAGTTCACGGCCGAGCTCGATGACGCCGACGTGATCATCATCAACACGTGCGGCTTCATCGACGCGGCGAAGCGGGAGTCGATCGACGCCATCCTCGAGGCTGGCCGTCGCAAGTCCGACGGCACCTGCCAGACAGTCGTCGCTGTCGGCTGCATGGTCGAGCGCCACAAATCCGAGCTCGTGAGCGAGCTCCCCGAGGTCGACCTCTTCCTCGGCTCCTCCGAGATGGACAAGCTCATCCCCGAGCTCCTCTCGCGCGGCGTGCTCGATCCGGAAGCGCCGCTCATCGCGCATCCGGGCGTGCGCCTCTACACCGGCGATCTCCCGCACGTGCGCTACCTCAAGGTGAGCGAGGGGTGCGACCACGGCTGCGCCTTCTGCGCGATCCCGCTCATGCGCGGCAAGCATCGCTCGTTCGCGCTCGACGACGTCGTGCGCGAGGCGCAGCTCCTCGAGATGCAGGGCGCGCGCGAGATCAACCTCGTTGCGCAGGACCTCGCGCACTACGGCCGCGACAAGCGCGATGGCAACACGCTTCCAGAACTCCTTCGTGCACTGCTCGACGGCACATCGATTCCGTGGATTCGGCTGCTCTATCTCTATCCCACCGGGATCACGCCGAAGCTCCTCGATCTCATGTCGCGCGAGCCGCGCGTGCTTCCGTATCTCGACATGCCGATCCAGCACGGCTCCGACGCCGTCCTCGCGCGCATGCGCCGCCCCGAGCGCGCGCACACGATCCGCGAGCGCGTCGCGCGCCTGCGCAGCACCGTCCCCGACGTCGCGATCCGCACGACCTGCATCGTCGGCTTCCCCGGCGAGACCGAGAGCGACTTCGCACAGCTCTGCGATCTCCTCGAAGAGGTGCGCTTCGAGCGCGTCGGCGCCTTCACGTATTCGCCGCAGGAAGGCACGAGCGGCGCGCTGCTCGACGACGACGTCCCGATGCCCGTGAAGCGCGATCGCCTCGAGCGGCTCACCGAGTTGCAGCGCGCGATCACGGCCGAGCGTTACGAGCGCCACATCGGTGCGCGCGTACGCGGCATCATAGATCGCGTCGACGACATCACCGGCGAGAGCGTCGGGCGCCTGCTGTGGCAGGCCGATGACATCGACGGCATCACGCGCTTCCAGGGCAACGCCCCCTCGGGCTCGCTCGTCGAGGCGATCGTCGAAGACGTCGTCGACGATTACGACTTCATCGCCCGCATCGTGAGCGTGATCGAATCGCCCGCCGCGATCGTGTCGCCCGCGCGCACCGCCCGCTCGCTCCCCGTCATGGCCGCGGCAACCACCGCCAGCTACGGCCGGTGAATTCCCGCTCGGCCGCAATCGTCGCTCGCGCGCGCAAGGTCATGCCCGGCGGCGTCAGCTCGCCGGTGCGCGCATTCGGCGGCGTAGGCGGCGATCCATTCGTCGTCGCGCGCGGTGAAGGCGCACGCATCTGGGACGTCGACGACAACGAATACATCGACTTCGTTCTCTCGTGGGGCCCGCTCATTCTCGGCCACGCCGCGCCCGCGGTGCTCGACGCGCTCGATGAGACGATGCGCCGAGGCACGAGCTTCGGCATCACGACGGAGCTCGAGGTCGATCTCGCGGAGCTGATCACCGAGCGGCTGCCGCACGTCGAGATGGTGCGCTTCGTCTCGAGCGGCACCGAGGCGACGATGAGCGCGCTCCGGCTTGCGCGCGCGGCCACGGGGCGCGATGCCTTTCTCAAGTTCGACGGCTGCTATCACGGCCACGCGGATTCGTTCCTCGTGCGCGCGGGCTCCGGCGTCGCGACGCTCGGACTTCCGAACTCGCCCGGCGTCCCCGAGTCGCTCGCGGCCCTCACGCGCGTCGCGCCATTCAACGATGCGAGCGCCGTGCGCGCGATCGCGCGCGAGCAGCCGCTCGCGGCGATCATCGTCGAGCCGCTCGTCGGCAACGCGGGATTCATCGCGCCGGATCCGGGCTTCCTCCAGTCGCTGCGCGACATCGCGACGGAGACGGGCGCGCTCCTCATCTTCGACGAAGTGATGACGGGCTTCCGCATCGCGCCGGGCGGCGCGCGCGAGCGCTACGGCGTTACCGCGGATCTCACGACGCTCGGCAAGGTGATCGGCGGCGGGTTGCCGCTCGCCGCGTACGGCGGCCGCCGAGATCTCATGGAGATGATCGCGCCGCAGGGATCGGTCTACCAGGCGGGAACCTTGTCGGGGAATCCGCTCGCCATGGCCGCGGGGCTTGCGACGCTGCGTGCGCTTACCCCCGTGCTGCACGCGCGCATCGAAGCGCGCACGGCGCGCCTCGTGGCGGGGCTCGTCGCGAGTGCGGCTACGCACGATGTGCCATTCACCGCGTCGCACGCCGGGTCGATGTTCGGCTTCTTCTTCCAGCGCGAGCCCGTGCGCGACTTTGCGAGCGCGAAGGGGAGCGACGTGACTCTCTTCAAGCGCTTCTTCCATGAGGCGCGCGCACGCGGCGTGTACATCGCTCCATCACCCTTCGAGGCCGCCTTCATGTCGGCGGCGCACGGCGATGCGGAGATCGACGCCGCCATCGAGCGGCTCGACGACGCCATGCGCGCGGCGCGTGCGTAGAGTCGCACTCGCGGCGATCGCCATCGTCGTCGCCGGCTGCGGTGGCCACGGGCCCGCTCCAACGCCCGAGCCGCCGGCCAACGTTCGCGACACAATTCCGCCCAAGGTCGTCGCCGAGACGCTTCCGCCGGAAAAGATCGAAGATGTGAACGCGCCAGAGGAGCCGGGGCTCGTCGACAACGCGCAGGTCGTTCGCATCGCGCTCGCCGCTGGCGTGCCACGCGTGACGCTCTCGGCCACCGGCGAATGGAAGCTCTACGATTCGAACGGCGAGAGCACGCTGCTCCACGGCGACGGGGGCGAGCAGTGGATCATCGAGCCGGAGCGCGGCGGCCTGCGCGCGTCGCGTCTCGACGGTACGCCCACCGGTGTGCGTCCCGCGCCCTTCATCGCGCGCCCGATGATACGCGGATCGTTTGTCGTTGTGAACGGAAAGAGGTACCGAGGCGAGATCGCGGTGATCCCCGCGCCCGGCGGCGTCACCGTGATCAATCGCGTGTACATGGAAGACTATCTCCGCGGCGTCGTACCGCTCGAGATCGGGACGCATCGCACGGAGGACGAGCGCGCCGCCGTCGAAGCGCAGGCGGTGGCGGCGCGAAGCTACGCCTACACGCATCTCGTGAGTGAGAACGAACGGCCGTACGACATGCTCGCGACCGTGCTCGACCAGGTGTACGGTGGCGCGGATGCGGAGGTGCCGCTTTCGAATCGCGCCGTCGCGGGCACGACGCGCATCGTGCTCACCTACAATGGGCGCATCATCAATGCGCCGTACCACTCGACGTGCGGGGGCTCGACGTCTTCTGCGAGCGAGGTGTGGCGGGAGGGCGACTATCCGTATCTCGTCGCCGTGAGCGATCGCATTCCCGGCACCGCCGACCGCTACTATTGCGATCCATCGCCCACCTTTCGCTGGACGCGGAGCTACGATCGCTCGACGCTGAGCGCCGCCCTCGACAAGTATCTGCGCAACTACGCGGCCGTGCCCTCGGGCGGCGTGGGAACCGTGCGCTCCGTGGAGATCGAGAGTCGCACGCCCTCGGGGCGCGTGCGCACGCTCGGCATCGGCACCTCGCGCGGGCACTTCACGCTGCGCCAGAACGACATTCGCTTCGTGCTTCGTTCCGGTGGTGGCGAGATTCTCAACAGCACCTACTTTTCGGTGGAGAGCAGGCAGGATCCCGATGGAGCGCTCTCATCGCTCGTCGTGCGAGGAAATGGAAACGGCCATGGGATCGGCATGTGTCAGTGGGGCGCCATCGGGCGTGCGCGCGCCGGCGCAGACTATCGGACCATCCTTCGCACCTACTATCCGGGGACCATCGTTGCGGCGGTCAACAGGTAGCGTCGGTGGGTCGCTCGCTTTCGCGATCGTCGCCATGCTCGTGGCCGCGGCCGCGCCGGCGCGCGCGCAGAACATCTGGCAGCGTCTCGATCTCGACAAGCTTCGCCTGGAGGGGATCGGGGTCGCCACGGGGCCGGTGTCGCCGAGCACGATCGTGAGCGTGCCATCGTACGGGGTGCAGGCGGACTATGGAGAGATCTCGCCCCATCTCCGCGTCGGCTTCTCCGGCAGTTACTGGAACTCCCACTTCACGGACAATACCGTCCGCACTTTCATCGCACAGCTCGAGAAGTCGCTCTCCAATCCCCAGGATTCGATCAAGTTCGATCGCGTGAACGTATCGACGATCTCGATCGAGGCCGACCTGCGCTACACGCCCACCGGCGCGCATGCCGCGGTGCAGCCGTACATCGGAGGCGGGCTCGGGTTGAACATCGTGAACGCGGAGTCGAAGCTGATCGAAGGTACGTTCGTGGAGAGCGCGCTCGACAACATCGGCGCAGGGGTCAGCGCGATCGCCGGCGTGGCCTTCCTCCCCACGCATCGCGTGAGCGTGGGCGTCGAAGCGCGCTATACCGTGCTCGGAACCATCCGCTTCGGCACCGTGCGCGCGGGCGCGATGTTCCATTTCAGTCGTCCGAAAACTCCAAAGGTGTCCACACCATGAAGCCAGCTTTACGCATCGGAGTCATTGGCGTTGGCGCGATCGCGCAGGTGGCGCAGCTCCCGACGCTGGCGCGACTGCGAGGCGCGCAACTCGTCGCGCTCTGCGACAACGACGGCCCCAAGGCGCGCGCGCTGGCCGAGCGCTTTGGCGTTCCGGATGTGTTCACGGACATCGACGAGATGCTCGAGTTCGATGAGCTCGACGCGGTCGTGATCTCGACGCCGAGTCATTTGCACGAGCCCCACACGCTCAGCGCGCTCGCGGCGGGGGTGCACGTGCTGTGCGAGCGCCCGCTCGCGCTGAACGTGCGCGGCGTCGAGCGCATTCTCGCGGCGGCCACGCGCAGCGACAGGAAAGTCGCGGTCGCGAACAACCACCGCTTCCGCTCCGATGTGCAGGCGGTCGCTGCCTTTCTGCGCGGCGGCGAGCTCGGGAAGTTGAGCGGCGTGCGCACGGGAGCATACCAATCGAAGCGTGCGGCCGAGGGGTGGCGGTTGCGCCGCGCGGAGTCGGGGGGCGGAGTGTTCATGGAGCAGGGGTTCGCGATGCTCGACCTCGCGATGTGGCTCGCGGATTTTCCCGAGCCCGTGCGCGTGAGTGCGCACATGGAGCGCGGGCGCGGCGCGAGCTCGGTGGAAGACGCGATGCTCGCCGTCGTCGAGTGTGAGCAGGGGAAGACGATTGTGATCGATGTGAACTGGGCGGTCACCTCCCAGGAAGACCGGTGGTGGTTCGACATGCTGGCGACGCGCGGGAGTGCGCAGCTGTCGCCCTTTAAAGTCGTCAAAGCGCTCAACGCGACGCCGGCCGACGTGACGCCGCGCGGTGCCGCGGTGCGCGAGAATGCCATCACGCAATCGTATCGCGCGGAGCTCGCGCACTTTCTCGCGGTGCTGCGCGAGGAGGCGGCCTATGAGGCGCCAAGCGACCAGGTGGTGGTTCATCGCATCGCGGAGGCGATCTACAAGTCCGCCGACGAGGAGAGAGAGATCCGCCTGTGATCATTCGTCGAGGACATTTTCCGCGAACGGAGGAGTACGCGGCGCTCGCGGGTTCCACGCTGCTGTTCGCGATCGCGTTTCCGCCGTACCCGCTTCTGCTTCCGGCGTTCTTCTGCCTCGTGCCGTTCGCGGTTGCGATCGCGCGTCGCGCCGATCAGGCGGGATCGCTCCGCGAAGCCGCGCGCCTCGGGTTCTGGTTCGGCATGCTCGGCTACGCCGCGAATTTGTACTGGATTGCGATCGCGTTGCTGATCTTCACGAAGCTCGCGATTCTAGGCTACGTGGCGGCGCTGTTCGTGCTCGCGCCGGTGGTCACGCTGGTGGGGATGGCGCTGTTCGTGTTGCGTCGCAAGACGCGCCTGCCGATGGCGCTGCTGTTGCCGGTAGTGTGGGTCGCATCGGAGGTCGTGTTGAACTACATGTCCGACCTCGCGTTCCCCTGGCTTCCGCTGGGGCTCGCGCTTTCGCGAACGCCGGTGCTCGCGCAGGCGGCGGATCTCTCGGGGGTGCGCGGGCTCAGCTTCTGCATCGCGGCGGTGAACGGATTGATCGCCGATGCGTGGATGCTGCGCGGACAGCGTACCGCGATTGCGAAGCGACTCGTGGCGGCGATCGCGATCGTCGGCGCGATGGCGGGGTACGGCGCGTGGCGCATGCGCACGACGGAGCTGATCCCGCTCGCGCCCGTCGCGATCGTGCAGCCGAACATTCCGCAGGAAGAGAAGTGGCAGGACGAGAATCAATCGAGTATCGAGGGGATCCTCGATGATATCACGAAGAAGCGGCTCGAGGCGCGCGACGCGAAGCTCGTGTTGTGGCCCGAGGCGGCGCTGCCGGGGTTCATCGCGGAGCATCCCGAGTGGAGCAGTGACATGCGCCGAATGTCCCGCGACTCGCGCACGCCGATTCTGTTCGGCACGCTGGATGTGGAGTGGCACGGGCCCGGCGACTACGACTACTACAATGCCGCGATGCTCGTCGACACGATGGGCGTGCTCAACGGGCAGCCGCCGTATCGCAAGTCGTTCCTCGTGCCGATCGTGGAGCGCGTGCCCTTCGTGAATCCGCGCTGGTTCAAGGGGCTCAAGTACTTCGGCGGTTACGGGCGCGGCAAGAACACCAAGCCGTTCGAGCTGGGGTTCGGAAAAGTCGGGGTGTTGATTTGCTACGAGTCGATCTTCCCGCAGCGCTCGCGCGAGTTCCGGCGTGAGGGCGCGGATCTCATCGTCAACATCACGAACGATGCGTGGTTCGGGAAGTCGCTCGCGCCCCATCAGCACGAAGCTCACCTGGCACTGCGCGCGATCGAAAATCGCGTGGGAATCGCCCGCGCCGCAAATACCGGCATCTCCGCCTACATCGATCCGCTAGGCCGCATCCACGGTGAGACGGAGCTCGAGACGGCGGACTCGCGCCTCTACAACACGCAGACGACGCACGTGCGCACGCTGTACGTGAGCGTGGGCGACTGGCTCGGCACACTCGCGCTGCTCGTGACGGCCGTGGCGCTCGCATGGCTGCGCTTCCGCCCGCGCGCAGCGTGAGCGGACTCTCGGTCGGGATCGACGTTGGTGGCACTTTCACCGACCTCGTCTCGGTCGCGAGCGATGGGAGCGTGGAGTCGCGCAAGCGGCTGTCGACGGCGAGCGACCAGAGCGTGGGTGTGCTCGATGCACTCAGCGCGCTCGGCGCAGAGCCGGCCACGCTATCGCGACTCGTTCACGGTACGACCGTGGCGACGAACATGCTGCTCGAGCGGAACGGCGCGCGCGTGGTGCTGTGTGCGACGGCGGGCGCGGCGGACGTGCTCGAGCTTCGGCGACAGGAGCGCGCGTCGCTCTACGATCTCACGCGCCACCATCCGGCGCCGCTCGTGCCATCGCAGTGGACCGTCGCGATCGACGAGCGGATCACTCCGTACCGGGTGGAGAAACCGCTGTCCGCGCGCGCGATGCATGACGCGGTGACGGAGGTGCGCGCGGCGGCGCCAGAGGTCGTGGCGATCTCGCTGCTGCATTCGTATCGCGATCACTCGCACGAGCGCGCGCTCGCGAAGGCGCTGCGCGAGAGCGGCATCGACGCCGACATCGTGTGCTCGTCCGACGTGCTCCCGGAGATCCGCGAGTACGAGCGGACGGCGACGACGGTGGCGGAGGGGTATTTGCGGCCGGGGGTGGCGCGATACCTAGCGCGTCTAGGGGAGCGGCTGCGCGCGCAGGGCTATCCGGCGCTCTCAGTGATGACGTCGAGCGGCGGGATGCGCAGTGCGGGCGAGGCGGCGAAGAGCGCAGCAGCGCTCGCGCTCTCGGGGCCGGCGGGCGGCGTCGCAGGCGCGGCGTATGTCGCGCGACTCGCGGGCTTTCCGAATGCGCTGACGATCGACATTGGCGGCACGAGTGCGGATGCCGGGCTCGTGCTCGATGGCGAGCCGCTCACGGAGAGCGGCGGTGCGGTCGCCGGCGTGCCGATTGCGCTGCCGCGCGTGTTGGTGGAGACCGTGTCCGCAGGTGGCGGGAGCATTGGCTGGGTGGACGACGGCGGCGCGCTGCGCGTGGGGCCGAGGAGCGCCGGTGCGACGCCGGGGCCGGCGGCGTTCGGGCGCGGTGGAGTCGAGGCCACGGTGACCGACGCGCAGATCGTGCTCGGCACGCTCACTGCGCGCACGCTCGGCGTCGTCGCGCTCGATGCGAATGCGGCGCATGCGGCGGTGAAGAGGCTCGCGGACGCGCTGGGCGTGACGCCGGAGCGCGCGGCGCGCGCGATGGTGCAGGCGGCGGATGCGTCGATGGCGCGCGCATTGAGGCGCGTGAGCGTGGAGCGCGGCGTCGATCCGCGGCGGTGCGCGCTGGTCGCGTTCGGCGGCGGCGGTCCGCTGCACGCGTGTGC